>Ga0075437_12822_pt1 | contig 11530 bp, 10 predicted proteins | sample MintriMetagenome_FD_74266 | JGI IMG/M metagenome (GOLD analysis project Ga0075437, IMG submission 74266) | Marine eukaryotic communities from Monterey Bay, USA to study complex ecological interactions - Minidiscus trioculatus and... | ecosystem: Environmental > Aquatic > Marine > Unclassified...
CTTGAAAGTTCTTGAGTTCCAAACATATTCGATGACAACGAAGAGCATCTACTTCTGCTTGCGTAGATGAGGCATATCTTGTGTCTAATGTATTGTAGTACTCTTCTAATCCTGGAGCAGTCATGATGAGACAGCGTATGGCATCCTTGTCTACATCATCATCATTGGACGAAGCTAATAGCCTGATTATATGTTGTCTTTTGTATCTGTAAAAGAGGTTGAATGAAGATAGTGGCCGACGAGGCTTTTGTATATCGTTTGCAGATGTGATTGTGGTGGCGGTGGAGTTGTTCATGATGCTTTTATGATGCTTATATTGTGAGATTATGCTGTATGAATTGCAAATGCAATCGTACCTTTGAGTAGGTAGGTGTATTCGAGTTGATTCGAGATTCAGGGCAGTGGAGTTTAGGGCAGTGCGAGCAATCGTATAGTTGATGGTTAACCCCCTGGGTTAACCCAATCAGTTTGAAGATAGTAGCAATAATGTTAGCAATAATGACCACTCCCATCCCCAATTTGTACAGAGGAATTAATAATCAGGCTCTAAACAGTCACTAGCGGTAGGATGTTCTTGGGGGGCACTAGATTGGATGCCGCTCGCCATTCTAGCTTACCTAGCTTCTCATGTATCATTTATGGCCTTAAATTTGTGTGGCATAGGATTGTGAATGAAGAGCCTTATTTGTGGCAAAGGATGAGTAATAAGTATTTCTATTTCTATTTCTATTTCATTTCATTGCTCGCTTCTTGTGTGGTGGTTTGTGCGGAAGAAGATTAGTATCTAACTTGTGGAATCCCCAACCTAAATAAACACATTTAGTTAGTTGAAAACCTCATACTCATACCATTTATGAATAAAACGTCTAGTCAAGGAGCAGCCTATACTAGCCTATATATCAAGTAATTGAAGTCTCAAACATATTACATTCCATATTGCTAGTGTACTAGCACTAGCAACCATCAGAAGGACATTCAGGAGTACACGGTGAATCATCCTTGAGCACTATTGGTAACCACCAATCATTATTATCTGGCTCAACAATCATATTGCAGTTTCCTGGCCTTGCATAGCGACATACATAAGAGTGACACGTTAAGAAACCATCTAGTTTGCTAGCTCGAGCACATCCAACATGGGTTGTGGCTCGCCATAGGACTTGTGTTAGATGGATATTCCCAGGCCATATCAAATCCTCTTCACCTTCTACCCATCTTTCAAGAACTCCATCAGGACTTAACCCGGTGCCGTCATCAAAAGCAGCAGCCAAATTTTCACCATAGACATTTTCCATGTCTAATGAGTGATCAAAGATAGTGAAATGAGTAAGAGGAGTGACTACATTCACCAAACACAAGTACAAGAGAGCATGCATATCTTACCGTGTGCTAATGTGAAGTCTCCACATCCCGACTCTAACAAATGGTTTGCCCAAACTTGACTCGCTTGAGATAGAGAATCAGACCATTTCAAGGCAGTATACTCTTTACCTCCATTTTCATGCCATTTCTTTCTCCTAGAGTTGTGAGCTTCTAACCATTTACTTATGATATCTTGATCACTATCACCAAAGGGGGGAGCTAAGTCTTCGTTGTCAGTTGCAGTAGCTGTTGCATCTGTAGTCTCTTCTGACTGTACTTCTTCTACTTCCTCTTCTGTATCGGTGGTTGTTATTGCTTGTTGTTTACAGACACAACAATTCTCATTCGGAGTCTCACCAACCTCTCCATCATTACCATATCCTCCACACCATGCTTCATTTCCATCAAGCATATAGTCAACACAGGTACCGCCGTACATGTCAAGATAGTTGGGTGTATCTTTACACAACGATGACGAATGCTCTTCTTCTTCTTCTTCATTTTCATCATCATCATCATCGAAATCTAATGGTCCTGCCAACGACGACGAAGCTACTGGATTTGAAGTTGGGGATAATGAAGTTGGTTTAGATGTAACAGGTTTATTTGTTGGTTTCTTACTTGGACTACTCGTTACTGGTTTATCGGTTGGTTGTAGAGTTGAGGGTGACAACGAAGGACTTGTAATAGGAGCTGATGTTGATGGTGTTGATGTAGACGGAATTATAGATGACGATGATGATTGAGTCGGTAAGGAAGAAGTTAGATCGTCTTGACTTGATAATGATGATGGATGAGCTGTTGGGATGATACTAACTGACGGCGAAGAAGTGGTTACCAATGCAGAAGTTGTTGCTGATGACGGCTGGTCTTGAGAAGAAGAAGATGCCGAAAGGGATATTCCCAAAGCAAGCGCCAATACCCCCAAAAGAATAATGAAGACACCTACTGATATCTTTGCACGTCGTTGTTTCCACCATGGTAGTATTAGAGGTTCCTTGACGATAGGAGTTGCTTCGTCATCATCTACCGAATTTGTTTCTAAAGCTTTAGCTTCCTCAACTGTAGCACTCTCCTTTACTTCACTATTCTCTACTTCTACTTCATTAATATTACTACTTTTCTCTTCTGTTTGTGATTCAATATCCCCCAAACTTGTAATTTGATTCGTATCCCCTTCCTTTGTATCATCGTTGGTATCTTGTTTTACACCTGTTTCAATATCTTTCTCCGTTTCTTCTGCTGTTGTATGAGAAGATTCTACCACAGCTATTGGAGTTGAAATATCTTTCTGATCGTCATGCTTAGAAGTATCATCTGCCACTACTGGCGATGATATATTTTGATCCGGCACTTCCTTTACCTGAGATGATGTTTCTATTGTACTACCATCTTTGCCATCATATATACTATTTGCAATTGTAGTACTATCTTTGTCATTAACGATATTATCATTTTCAACAACCGGAGGAGGAGTAAGTTCATTAGTTTGATCAGTGATCACTGGTGTTTCAACAACAGTTTGAGTAGTAGTAGGTGTTGTTGATGTAGATATAATAGATTTGTCATGGTTAGTATCAGTATCAGTAGCTTCATCAGGACTAGTAGCAGTAGATGGGCTACTGGTATCATTTGTTGATGACTCGGATAAGGCATTGGACGATGGAGGTGACACACTGTCGACCTTTGCAATATTAGCTGTAGAAAAAGACGACTTATATGTCATCGGTGGCTTGATAGTACTACTAGCAGCAGTTGGACGATTGTTGTTGAATCTACTAATAAGAGAATCAATCTTACTAATTAAAGGTTCATCATCATTTTTTTTATCATCATCTTGCTTCTTCTTTGTCATGATGTCGATAGTTGATGGAGGCTGAAGAACATCATCATTTCGATTGGAATTGGATGTCGTCGTTGTTGCTAGTGTCGTTTGAGAGACAGCAGCGCTGCTACCTCCTTCCTCGATATCTATATCGTTTTGCTTCATCTTTGGGTATGTATATAATATACTATTGATTCATGTACTTTGACTTGGCAATATTCAGAGGTCATCGCTCTCAAAATGGGCAGTTGATTCGATGACCCCGAATAACTGGCGATCAAACGTATATAGATGAAGTGAGATAGGCTCTCTGGTTGTATGTGGTCAGGGGGTCAGTCAGTGGTGAGAGTAGTAGTGTTTGTCAGCAAGAGATATATGAAGGACGCAAGTAGGAGGAGAGACAACTATACATAGATTGCAAGTGTAGGTACACGACGGTAATAATTACTCAATGCCACAACTATTCATTATCCTACTCCTCCAACTATATTTGATTTCTATCTATAATATAACTAACTCAACATCAGCATTCACAATTGCAAAGAACACACATCATACTACTACCATGGCGGCGACAACAACAAATGAGCAGCCACAAGATCTTTTACCAATACTTAAACATGCATTACCAACAATAATTTCATATACAATACCATCAAATGGTAAAGTAGTACAAGCTAACGCCGAGGGTACTCCCATCTTAGCAAGACATTCATTGAGTTGCGTATCTGAAAAGTTTGATAATACTCAAAAAGACGAAGGAGAAGATCGGTTATTGATTAATGCAAAAGAACAACATGATGATAATGTTGATATCCAAGAGACTGAACTGTTTCTAAAGCGTGTAACGGCAACATCATATACACACAAATCATGGACAGACATGAGACGTACGCTTGTCTATTTACGAACAGAGGTACGATTTTATAATGAGATTGTACCATTGCTACTTGCCGAAGAGAATAATACACCCTCTGCATCACCTTTGCATAAGCACTTACCTACCGTTCATCATGCTGATTATAATTTGGATGGATTGATACCAGAGGATTGTCCAACTACAAATGCAAAACAACCATCACCCTTTGATGAAGGAGATGATGATGAAGCAAAACAAAAGAAACAACAACTATTAAAGGAGAAGGGAGGACACATTCTACTTGAATCACTTTCACCATCACATGGGTACTTTCAAGATTCACCAATCTCCAAAGAACAGGCATTGCAATGTCTAACAGCCGTAGCTGAATTGCACGCCTCGGCATGGGGTAATACAAAATTACTTGGAACTATTAATGATCGATTATCAAGTGCCGGAGGAAGTTATCAATTGTCATTTAGGAATCCAAAAGAATTAGAGAATATGGTTGCGTCTTGGGAATACTTTTGTGAGCAGTTTAAAGGGAATGATAAGGTGACTAGTATATTGAGTAAGGATAGTATTGCGAATTTAGGTCGACGGATTTATGATATGGCCGAGTACATCTCAAATGAGTTAACACCGCAGGTTGGAGATGACTATGCCACGTTGGTACATGGAGACTTTAAAGCAATGAATGCTTTCTTACCAAGTGAATCAAACAAGGAAGGAGAAGCAATCATGATTGATTTTAGTTGTGTTGGGATTGGATTAGGTATGTCTGATGTTGGTATGCATATCGTACATGCTGTATTACCTGAGGATCTAGACAATGGTGGTGAAGAGATGTTACTAGAGGGATATTTGACTGCCTTGGAAGCTGCAATGAATCGTAAACAAACTGGCAGTGACAAGGAGAAGTGGGTATATCCACGGAATGCAGCCCTTCGGCATTATCAACTTGCTTGTGTTGATTATATCAGATTTATCATGGGAAGATTTTGGAGGTCAGCAACACCCGAATCATTCGAAAAGAAGAAGACAAGTAAGAATACTACTCTGATCAATCGTAATTTGGAGGCTGCCCTTAGATTTATTCAAAAGGTGGATATTTATTTGGAAGTCTTTGAAAAGGAAAAGAAAGATAGAGAGTCAGCTGCACCATTATAGAGTGTGCATATTCTATTTCAAGAAGAAATTGCGGTCTTTACATATCATTACACCAAAACATACATGTTGTTTTGATATGTGTATTGTATTCTCTCTAATATTCAATCCAATTCCCAATTTAATTATCCTCTTGACTATTTCCAACCAAGCATAATCCTCTATAGCCCAAACATAATTATATTCCTCCCTTTATCAAATAGCACCCGTTTCAAACTAATCCCCACATAACTTAATAACCCCAATTACACATAATTACAGACCATAATTCAACCTAAATACATCATTATGTACATAATACTGACCCGGTGCCGTACCAACTAAATGAAAGAATTCACAAAAATGTAATGGATTATCACCACCAATTTGAATAGCCCCCGTAACGAAAATTACTATCGCGTTTGGATTCGATGATGGTTGAATATCGGTAGTTTTTACGGAATGTTTCACTTGTCCTACTGATTTTAATTTATTAATTATTGCAGGCGAACCTTGGACTTGTTGTCCTTCGAATGTTAGCATTGATTGTTCATTCTATGATTTGATGTTTTGTTTGTTAATTATTAATTGGTAATGTTGTTGATAGTTGGTTTGAGGCGTGATTTGATGTGCACAAGATATGAAAAGTGAGTGGCCGAAAGTACCAGATAAATGTACAAACGAAATATCATATAAATATAACCAAAAGATATCCTCATCAGCATATCCAAGCCACGCCACCAATTCTCCCTTCATCATATCCACACTTTTTACATACAATTGCAGATAGCAAATAATACAACCATACAATATCATATAATTTGATGATAACGTTGTTTAAATTAGCCACTTCATTCATCCACGCCATTTAAATATATACCGCAACCAATTTAATAGTATATATACTTGTCTCAATGCACCATTTTGAATGGTAGGTCGGTAGCAAAAAAAAGTGTTTTAATACTCACAAATAATCCACTTAATGCATCAACACCTGCATCGAATGTTTGATAGAAATGTTGCACGAATGCCTTGGCTACCTCTTCTGCACTCATTTTTGATTATAGTAGGGTTTATTAGTAGGAGACAGATCAAGGCGATAAGACGATAAGGCAAATCACAAGTCTCCATAAGCGGGGAAACTCTATTTGGGGCCTTAACTTAACCCACCGCAGGTACCCCCAGAGGGCTAGACCACGAAGTGGGCTAATAATTTAATTTCTCATCAACAGTCAACAGCCTCAACGGAGGTATTTACGTAGATAGATATATTATATGGTATGCCTACACTAATATTCCAACCAATACAATCAGTAATACAATCGATTTTGTTGGTTTGCATGATTACCATCAAATCTTCTCTTAACAATCATATCGAAAACAATATCTCTATTAGACAATAAGTGTACTTGTGCACCTTAATCCCAAATGAGTTTGTGCTAACCATACATTGAGAACAAAACATAATATGCAAATTCCACGGAAGGAAAATTAACCATTATTATACTAACTTAGGCGAGTTGGGCTGTTATTATAAATAGACGTAGTTGCAACGTCCACGTCCAACTAAATAAAGTATGTCTACGTCTGAAGATCAAGAACAATTTAATCAAGCTTTTGGAGAGCACACCGGTATCTCTCAAAGGCTTAGAGAGTGTATTAACGATATCAGACAATTAGCCCAGATTGAAAAGTTTACCTTGTATCTAAGTAATGCGGAGGTTTTTCAGACATGGGAGTGTTTTTCAGACATGGCATGGATATTGCTGGGTCGATACATTGGAAATAATAATCATTTGAAGGAGATGGATTTATATAATTGCAACATCACCAATGAAAATATGACATTACTCTTTAACGGGCTAGCAAAAAGCTCGTTATCTAAACTAGATTTAAAAAGCAATCCATTTGGTGTAAACGGAGTACGGTGTATGGTTGGATTCCTTCAAAACTCACCACAACTAATTTGCCTTGACTTTGGCAACACTAATATCAGCACGAAGGGCTTTGCACTGTTGATCCATGTAACTCCAACCATACTTTGGTGACCATCAAATGGCCTAAAAGAACGAAATCTTGGTTGATAGATATGGCAATCGGTTGCACCTACAAAGATGAGATAAAATTATTGGAAATGGATGGGATCTTAGGCCGACACAGATCAGGCATCAACTAAACCCAGCTCGGGCCAAGATCATTACGTATCAACTGAGAAGCTACATGAGAAAAGAGTTTTGCAGTATGCAGGGCATTGAGTACACTTCAATTGGTAGTCTCTTTGCAGATATTAATCCCAAACTACTGCCCGATATTCTTTACACTTATCGGGGGAAATCACGGTCAAAGTGAATTATATACCGCGCTCATACAGATGGTACCCGACCTCTTGTCTTGTATTGATAGAAATGCCATGATTAAGGATGAAATGTCTCGAAACTCATCACGAATGGCTGAACTGACTCGTCAACTTGCAGCTCTTTATGATAAAAATTGGATTAGTCCAGGGGGGATTAGTCTGCTTGCTGTACCCTTTAGAAGGATTATCTACGACAACCAGGTCTTCATGCTCAAATAATGACAATTAGTTAGAAAAGCGAGTGATAGCAACACAATTATATCAATCGGTATTTTAATACATTATATTAGGTTTATCGGGGATCAACATCAAGCGAGCTCCACAAATTACTAGTATTCCATCTTCATATATTTACAAGAGTGGAGTAAATGCCCTCTATAGTTTCCCAAGCGATGAGGTCCGGATGGCCACCTAACAAACCAGTACAGCGGTGCATGTGATCCGCTTGCCTCGAATCATCTTTGATCTTCTTTTTGTTTTCGGTACAATCGCCCTGACCCTCCGAAGAATACAAATCAGTGCCACATTCCATTCCAAGATCATTAATATACTTTCGTCCACTGATTAGACGTACATTATCCCGATGCTTATACTTTAATAATGATTTTTGGGTAGTGTTGCTCAACCTTTCTTCTGATTCGCCTTGAACTCCAAACATACTGACACTAACAATTGGACCCTTGTAGACCTTGGCAACATCTTTCAAACTGGGTGGCGCAACATTCTCAAAATCTACAGTGATATTAAGATCCTTGGCAACATCATCAACAGTCTTTAAGAAGTTTGTTCCTCTACTCTCGAGGAAGCCATTGAATTTCCCTAGGATGATTGCGTCTAAAGATCTCAATGGACGATTGATAACATCTTGGAGTAGCTTCTTCCAGTCCTTGCTATATACAATAGGGTTATTGGTAAGAGAAATCAATGTAGAGTTGTTGCTAAGGCGAGCAACGAAGAAATCTGTTTTCCCGGTACCAATCGACGTGGTCTCAAATGATTCCACAGAATCAGCATACTGACAAAGAAGAGTCTCAGCCATTTGACGAGTATGAGAGTTGCCCATGATGAGAACCGTGGAGTTCGAAGGGATTGGGAAGGGGCGGCGGCCCATTGGTTCCGTGATGTTCTCGACTATGTAGTCTCGAAGGAGTCTTCCAAACTTCTTATACTTCCCACCTTCACATTGGTATTTCATGTTAAAGTGAGACTTATCGCTGAACTCAAGCTCAGATGATTTGCACATATGAATATCCTTGAGGATATAGTTGCGCTTGTTCATCTCGACCCACTTTGAAAGGTCTTCATCGTCCCAAAGTTTCCTTCCGTATGTTTGGACTAAGTACTGTTGAAACTTAATGCCATACTCATCAATCATTGAACTTCGAACAGTCCTGTGTAAGAAGGGGCAAAAAGAAGGATAAATGAGAAATTTGAACTCATATAACAACATCCATATGACCACCCAAAGAAAGAAAAGACCAACACACCTATCGTCTTGTTTATCGTTATTGTGGTTCACATGAGTGATGAATGCGTCTGGGCATACAAAGAAGTTGTAGCCTGCAACACCAATTTCTTCTACCCATGTTTGTTTGTTCTTCCCGTACCCAGTGAAGTGCTCCCAAAAGGGTGGGAGATTCCATCGTTTACTCACAACAAAATAAGGCTCGTAGTTCAAAGCAAAGTTTATTTGGTAAGCTTTTGTTGCCGTGTACCATTTGGTGTAATTGGATGGTCCGTGGCCGGGCTGGTAACTCTCCCGGAAAGGTCGGATGCGTTCGTTCGTAATTAAGTTTCCCATCAGATTCGCCTTGCTCGAAGGAATATCTCGGAGTGAGATCTTTGTTTCGTCTTCATTTTCATCTCGAAGTTTCCTCTCAAAAGCCGGTAGAACCATCACAGATGGCTCATCTTTAGGCATGGAAGGGATATGTTTAAGCAACATTGAGTGGGCGTTGTAGGATGGAATGAAATCAATATCGTTATAGAATAGAAGATCAGTTGGGGTATTCTCCTTGGCGATGTTGCGTAAGATATTGTGTGGGTAGAAAAGATCATCTTTGGGTCGTCTATCAATCACCACATGGATTGCAACCTTGCCCTCGAAGGTCTGTTCATGTCTGGACCAAAGATGTTCAACTTGATGCATTAGTTGATCTTCATCATCTTCCTTGCCGTAAATAACAACTGAGATATATCCATCCCATCGCTTTGCCATCTATTGAAATAAGTAGAGAGATGTGGATGGTATTAGGTGAGTAAGCTGCATATATTGATTATATACATCAGTAACGATACAATGGGTACATATATATGCTTACCTGTACTAAACGAATAAGTCTTTGGGGACCCCAGTCGGTTTGAGTTGCAATTGATATGGCTTGATCATCTATATCATCGCCAAATTCTCCCATCCCACAAAAGAATGGCATAATCTCAAGACCAGCTCGTGTCGAAATATGAGGAGGAACTGATTGCTTTTGGGCACTTTCAGTGAGTCTCCTTTTGTTTCTCACGGGACGATAGGACATCCTTTCGGAATAAGTTAAGCTCATATCAGGTTCATCCTCGTCTGATGATGATGATGATGATGACGATGATGTGGATGATGATACAGGTGATGATGATGGTGTAGGTGTACACCCCGAGCTCTCACGACTTGCACTAATACAGCTATCTTTTGCCCACCAATATCGTCGAGAGCAGCAAGTTTCAATATCAGCATCAATCCAGAATTGTGGATCATTCAGCATATATTTGGGAGGTAATGTGTCGCAGGTACTCATACACTGGATCTCGTACTCTCCGGTATTATCCGACCAAACAGGATAGAAGCCCTCGATATCCGCTACATTTAGATTACTGCCCATGCAAGTGGCTATGTCATAATGATAGTGTCTTTGACAACATTCTTCAAGAGTTTCATGAAAGTACCCCTGACCAGTCATATATTCGGGAGCATTGCCATCATTTTTACAAGTCTTCTCTCCAGTTTTCCAAGAGGGATAGTATCCGTCGTTAGTTAGGGTTAGAGCGTGCCTTTGGATATCTTTTGTAACGGCAGTAGCGGCAGCAGATTGGATAGTGTGCTTCTGAACATCGACGTCGGTAATACTAGATGACGATTCATCTGCTGTAGAAGGTACAACAGATCGGAGGTTGTTATCTTGCAATCCTTCAGTACTCGAGAGGAGTGATACTGCAATGGTAACGAATGAATGTGATAACTTCATGATGATGGATAGGATAAGATGATATTGCTATGAATGATGTTGATAAGATGTATTGCAATGATGAGAAATGTGAGTTTAGACACTTGATAATGATCAAAAAGCTGAGAATAGGATCGTCTTACCTTGTGATAGTGATATTTGAACGCGATTATGCAATGTAGTAGTAGTAGATGGTAGTACAATCTCTTGTGCTCTTGACAGAGTCTATGAAATTATGAGATCTACGCCCTGCTAGGCTCAACTCGATGATTAGATTGGCCACCATCATTTGATTTGCTCGGACATGCATAAGTTATTTACTACAGCCCAAAAATGGCGCGATTGCAATGACTACGCTATGACCGCTGTCACATGGAGTACGCGCGATAAGAAAGTACAGCCCAAATGGTATCCTAAGGAGGGCAACTCTAAATCACAGAGTTGTCGAGGAGTTCTGGAGGGGAATGTCAAAGTCAAAGAAGATAATAATAGTTGCAATTAGAGAGACAGAGCTCTTGTGTGCATAATATACCGATATCTTCAGTTGAAACATACATCACATCATCAGCCGACGCCGACGATAGATACATCGCCAAGTGATAATATGCCCCGGCAATCAAAACAAACAACAAGCAGCTGTATCATGGTCCTATTCATATCATGTATTGCATTATATACTAATATCATTGCAGTATCATGTAATAACGACGCCGACGTTATAAGCCGAGGTATTGATGACAACAACAACATACGACTTCTTCGACATCGAA
>Ga0075437_13361_pt1 | contig 11520 bp, 10 predicted proteins | sample MintriMetagenome_FD_74266 | JGI IMG/M metagenome (GOLD analysis project Ga0075437, IMG submission 74266) | Marine eukaryotic communities from Monterey Bay, USA to study complex ecological interactions - Minidiscus trioculatus and... | ecosystem: Environmental > Aquatic > Marine > Unclassified...
TACAATACACCCCGAGCTGCGTCAGTACAAGCCTTATCTCATCTCAAAGTTTATAAAATTGATCAGCTGACCTTCCGCTCATTACTAACATCAAATGAATTAAAAGATCGTAATAACATTATATCATTGGTTAGTAAAGTTGATGTATTTAATGAATTAGATGATAGCAAGATACACAAGTTAGTGGATGCCTTTACCACTGTACAATTTGCCAAGGGCGAACGAATAGTAAATAAAGGTGATGTTGGTAATGTATTATACATTGTCAAATCCGGTAGTGTCAAGTTAGAAGATATTGGACATGGTAATTCAAAGTTTGATGATCAGATATTTAATGTTGGTATGAGCTTTGGCGAACGTGCCTTGACCACGGGCGATAGACGAAGTGCTAATGTTACTGCTCTTACTGATGATACATCATTGTTGGCCATTAGTAAGAATGTTTTAGAAGAGATACTTGGATCTCTTGACGTGGCTTGTCATAATAGTAGTCTTGCAAAGTATTTACGATCGATACCACTATTTGATGAATACATGGAACAAGAGGAGATTGATAGATGTGTGACACATTTGAAGAAGGAGATGTTTTATAGTTACGAACCTTTGGATTCAAGAGGCAAGTTGTTCCTTATACAAGATGGTCACGCCCTCATGACGATACAAGATAAAAGTGAACAGAATATGAGTAATGGTGGTAGTAGTACTCCAGAAAAGAAGAAGATGACCAATGGTGCAACTTTGGTAAGGTTGGAAAAGGGAGATTACTTTGGGAATCTGTTTCCTGACGATGGGGATACCAATGATGCATCACCCAACTTTATCAATGTTGAGGCTGACATGGAATGCTTAACCCTCGCTGCCTCGGATATTGAAAAGATTATAGGAGGACGCAAACGTGTCACGGCTCTAAATCTGGATTCAGTTGCTGCCGATAGAGTTGTCAATCACAAGCCGAGATCCCGAACAAGTAGACTCAATATCTTAAAGAGCATGATGTCCAAGAAGTCATCGATTGATGATGTTAAACAGAAGAAGACATACTCAAATCGTGATGTTATGAACTTGAGTAAGTTGGACAAGCATAGAATACTCGGTATTGGAGCGTTTGGCAAGGTATGTCGTGAACTTTTCGTTGTGTTCTATCTCTGTCTGAGAATCTCTAGATCTGACACATACTCACTCTTGTTTGCCATGACTCTTCTACTATCACTCTAGGTTTGGCTTGTCACTCCTAAATCAAATACAAAGACGCCTTACGCATTAAAGATGATATCCAAGCATCAAGTTCTCGAGCAACGTCTTGCCTCTGCAGTTATGCGTGAGAAGAATGTCATGGAGAGTATTGATTCTCAATTCTTGCTTCGAATGGTATCAAGCTACCAAGATGACAACTACTTGTACTTTGTCTTGGGCTTGGTTCTTGGAGGCGAGTTGTTTGAGCTATTGTACTCGAATAACAAGGCTAGCAGTGTTAACAATACAGCCTTTACACAGTCTGCATTCTATCGGTCGTATGGGGTTAAGGAGCAGAAGCAAATTAAGGGTTGTAAAGGTGTCGGGGTTCCAAGGACTGTATTCTATTCTGCATGTGTACTCGAGGCTTTTAATTACTTGCATAATAGAAGGATTGTGTATTGTGACTTGAAGCCAGAGAATGGTAAGATATGAAATGTTCCTCTCTTGTATATGGCTCATTCTCAACAACTTACTTGTGCCAACTCACAGTCATGCTGAATGAGAATGGGTATTGTGTAGTTGTAGATATGGGCTTTGCTAAAGTAGTCATGGACAAAACATACACTATGTGTGGGTAAGTGATAATAGTATCCTTCCATCTAGATTGCTTCATGACTCAATCATTATCTCATCTGATACTCTTCATTCTTCTAGTACTCCAGAGTATATTGCACCTGAAGTCATCTGCAATAAAGGGCATAACAATGCAGCAGACTATTGGTCGTTTGGATGTTTACTGTATGAATTGGTTGTAGGGTAAGTTTATGTGCATAAGATGTGTGCAGATGTGTACTGCATGTTTTAGACATCTAATCCTACCTCTTCGTCTCTTCGCTCATATCAAACATGCCGTAGCCAAACTCCCTTCTTTGCTCCCGATATCGATCAATTATCCATGCTGAAAAAGATTGTAAAAGCAGACTATGTCTTCCCGGACAGTATTGCCCATGTGACTAACAATAGTGACAATGGTTTAATCTCTGCACTCTGGCATTGGAAGGATCTTGTATCACGGCTACTCAAACCAAGGAGTACAGAGCGTCTAGGTAATTTGCAACATGGCATTGAAGATATCTTAAATCATGAGCTATTTGCAAGTATAGATCGGAATGAATTCCTGAATCAAAAGTTACCCGCACCTTGGATACCAAATATCAAAGACCCGTTAGATGCCTCCAATGTGGTGAATAAGTTTGCTGGGCTTGAAAAGAAGAAAGAGATATTCTTAAGAAAGATACCAGCCAAGGATCATGAGGTATTCAGTTCCTTCTAATAGTTCTAGGACGGTATAAGTATTAGTCAATGTAATATGGTAGATAGTTCCTTTAAATATGGACTTTTCTAAAGATGGCTCTGGTAGCGAGCATCTATTCATTCTAAGGAGAAAAGTGAAAGAACATCTCTCCGCACTAGACACCACCAATTGAAGTGTTGGAGAGCTTCCGTTGTATCACTACATACTACTATATTCGGGACTTGAGAGAAGTGCTTTGATTCGCTGTGGATAACCCGCACTTTAATGGTAACGATACTCCGCATCGGCCGCAGCAGCCTCATCCCTCTGATCACTTTTTATCTCTTTTAAGTAAGCTTGATATGATCGTAATGCTTCCATATAGTCTTCTTTTGTTGCACTACCATTAGAGTATAGTTCTTTAATCTTGTTCAACGATCCAGTATATCCATCTCTAACTGCAATCATCTGGTGTTTGAGGGCTCTATCCATATTGCCAGCAAGTGCCTCTTCATTTCCTAGATTGTGCCTTGAGTAAACATCTCCTCCGATTGCTGCTAGTTCCCAATAATATAGGGCCTTTTTCTGATCAACTTCTACAACCATTCCATTGCTATAAGCAAAACCAATATTGGTGTATGCATGCGTAAATCCCAATTCGGCTCCACGATGCCAAAGCTCTAATGCCTTGACATTATCCTGTGGTAATCCATACATCCCTCCTCGATACCAACATCCCATATTGTATATTGCAATAGCATCATTGACTTCTTCCATTCTTTTCATTGTTCTTTCAAACATCTCTTTATCTGACTTTTGATGTGGAATTCTACAGAAGGGACAAACTTTTTTGACTTTATTCCCTTGGTTATCATAGACAGGAGCGTGAAAACATCCGCTGCATATTGTTTTTCCACAACATGACATGTATCTCCTACCTGTTGTATCCAGTGCAGGTAGACGTATAAAACAGATCGGACAATCTTCATCTGGCGGAGGTTGTTTGAATAGCTCTTCGTCATGTAATTCAGCAGCAATCCTGAGTTCTTCGTTATGTTTCTCAGTTGCAAGTCTTTGGTGCTCTTCACATTGTTTTTTATGCTTCTTTTTGTGTACCTTTTTACATACAGCATTGCAATACCTTACTTGTTTACACTTGTTGCACGTGTTCATATTATCATCACCCTCTTTACCACAATTGGCACATATATTCCCTACTGTGGCGTTGTTGTCCTTAATATTCAGTAGTCGAAGGTAGCCAATGGCATCTGATAAATCATTATTTGATTTTGATGCACTTTCTTTGCAACTATTATCTAACGTGCTGCTCATCTTTGTTGTATTATACAGTCGTATATCACTACCTCCTTAAATTAACTTTTGATCAAGGATTATATGTTACTAAACTAAGTATATGATATGCAAAGAATAGTATAGTTGTTTTGTGATGTATATTATCTATATATGTATTGGTGTATTAATATAGTCTCAAGCGCAACAATCCTCTATCACCACTAAACTTTCTTACCTAATAAATCACCTAAACTCATAATCAATACTGCTAATATCAATACTGTATTCAATAACCTCACCATAAATTATGAAGAGATTAGATCAATGGTGGGGGAGAAAAAAGATACCAAAATATGTGAATAAGTAGGTAAGGATTGTCCCAACTGCCTGCCTCTCTCTGCCTCTGCTGCTCATCTCTCTCTCCTCTCTCTCTAAAGTTAAAGCATATTTAAGTTGTAGTACAACTGGAGTGTGTAACGTTATAATGGCATATCAATCTACAATAGTTGAAAGTTTCAGCTTGTGATATTATCATTTGAGCTGGTAAGACACTTCACACAAAAAGATATCGAAATCCATCACATAGCAATTGCATTGCAAAACATCAAATAACATTCCAAGAAGAGGAGACAACAAATCATGTCTGCAGATCAAGAAAGTGAAGTAGACAAAGATACAGATGCAGCCATAGCCAGCGCATTACAACATTCCATCAACGGTCGAGAATATATATCATACGACAAATCAACATTTGAATTCTGCTGCTTCCATTGTCGTTGTGGAAATGGTATTGAACATACTGATCAAGTATTAGAGATACTACCATCCTTATCAAGACGATCATCATCATATTGTGTACGACTACACAGATCATGCTGTTCAACTATAAAACAAATAAGTTATGAACAAGATAATACCTATGCTGTAACATCGTATGGTATTGCAACTACTACACCACCATGTAATAAAAAGATTTGTTCTACATCATTCAATAAAGTAAATCGTACCTTTCTATCAAAGGCGTATGATGAATCTGAAAAGTTAAGAAAGACTGCTGCTGCTGATTACATGAGTAAAGGTGAGTGGTATGCGTATATAGTATTTAGTATTAGTATACTATTACCCCTTGTTATCTCTTGTCATGCACAACATATTCACACACTCTTTTGTTATATTAGATCCAGTACAATTTAGAGCAACAGATGAGCGTTATCTAGACAACTGTCGTGTATACGATGCTGCCAAGTTGAAAGCAAATCCAGCAGAAGGTAGTAACAATAAGCAAGCAGCGAATGTCCTTTCTCTATTCTCGGGTATAGGAGCTGGTATATTGGTATTAAAACGATTAAAGATTGCAATTAATAACTGTATTGTTGTGGAGCATGATCCATTGGCTGAAGCTGTTTGCTCTGGTAATCACAAGGATGACGTTACAACATATATTTGGATCAAGAAGTTTGAGGAACTAGAAGATAAGCTTGAGGAGTATATGGAACAGTATGGGCCGATTCATATTGTCGAAGGAGGGCCACCTTGTATCGAATGTAAGTTTCGTGTTGTTTGCAATCGATACTGTATGCTAAGTGGAGAGGATCTCTTATCTGCATACTATCCATTCTTCTGCTAAAGTCTCCCCAGTCAATGCAAATAGAGCCGGTGTTAACTCATCCAAAGGAAGTTATATGAAAAGATATGCTCAGATTATTAACAAGATAAAGAAGCATAGAAAACAGAATGGTGAACCTGTATTCTTCCTGTGTGAGAATGTCACGTTAGAGTGGGAAGATTTAAGCACAATCGAGCCACTCTTTGGTGTATCACCAGTTGAGATCGATGCCCAGTTTCTCAGCCCGATCAAGCGTAAGAGAAGCTACATAACAAATGTGAGTACCCATTTTGTCTCTCATGTATTGTCCTATGTTGGTTAACCCTAACATCAACTGTATCCATGCTCACAAAACTGTATCCATACTTCAAAGTTACCTGTTAATGAATTGCCAGATATCGATAGCAATGCTGCTACATCTACGGTAGAACTTGCCAATGGTTGGATGGATCCAGCACAACTTCATTGTCAGATGAACAGTAACCTACCTGAGGTATACAGCAAAGCTAAAACATTAATGGCAAGTGATAGTCGTATTGATGATGATAGAATGATCAAAGTGAGGTTAAGAGACCCTTCGGATAGAGGTTCTATTGAGGCTAGTACCTACTCAGTTGCTGATCGTGAATCTCTCATGGGATTTCCGACTGGTTACGTCCAGCGTATCGGTAAGTCGTGAACTGTCTCGATTCTTTTGTTTGTTTGGACTTCTAATACAGACACGAAACATTCCGTAGTGGACCCCATATTCGAGAAGATGAATGAATCGCTTCACAGCGAAGACTGGCTTGAGCATGCTCTACAGAATAATTGGTGCCTAGAATCCCTTGGCATGTTCTCTGCATGTAGCTACAAGTTTGTATGTGATGATAAGACAGCTGATACTACGGTTAAGGTGAAACTGGGCACTGTAGAAAAGAATCGAAAGGGGAAGACACTATACTACTTTAACAGTGAAGGATATTGCAAAAGACTATTGGGAAACAGTTACTCTATTCCAGTTGTTGAACACTTGCTACGTCCCTTGAAAGATCTATTTCAAGAAAAGCAATATGATGAAAATGCTTCCTATGAATTTAGTTGGCAGTGATATCTAGAGGTAATATCTACACTTAAAGCTTAAAGATATACTTAGCTATAGAGTTTAACGCCTGAACTGTGCAACACATATGTACCTAACTAATAGTAAAAGTGACATTCTCAGCAAGTGAAAAAAAGAACACAAGATGTGTCACGACTTTTTCACACACAAGGCCACCACCAAACCAGACTACATAGTGCTCTTTAGTATAGTATCTACGGTTTACAACTACCTATCTAATCCACATTAGAGACGATTTCAAGTGGCAATGCCAATAGAGGAGGTGAAGTAGGCAGCTCTGATGAGTTTATATTTGTAAGTGAGTCCGCTAGCTTATATAAGTTCAATGACCGTAGTATCGCCAAAATATTAGAGAGTCTTTTCTCTTTTATTCTCTGCAATAGCTGGCTGCAGATTGCTAATAGCCTCTAGACGAATGATGAGGTGTAACTAATGTTACTAACGTGTTGTTGATTGTATATTATTCATATATTGATCTACACTTGGCACAAATCTCAGCATCCAAAATCACAGCGCAGCCAAGACAACACTAACAAACTACATATAAATTTGTTAGGTATTGCAACTCGAGAAATTATCTACACGTCAGACCAAGCATACTGCTCTATTGGTAAGAGGACATGTTGTTATCTTTTACGGTATATGCATTAAAATGAGTTTATACTGTAATATCATAAACTGAATCTAATTTTTAATATCACAAAAACATACACACAAATACACATCATGCATGCATACATCATATGCATCATAACATATACACCAACATTAGCGTCATCTTCCAGTACTCAAAACATTAGAGACAGGTAATTATACACCACTACCAACCACATCTTAAGCAGATAAACTTTTTGAGAATAATAGCATATGATGTCCGACAAAATTTGCAATGATGGTTTAAGTGAGGTGAATAATATGTTAAACAACGTGAGCACCACCGGGAACGATAATAATAATAATGCATCAATATGTGCCAATTGTGGTAAAGAAGGAGATAAAGTCAACAATATATGTAACAAATGTAAAATGGTGAAATATTGTAACGCAGCATGCAAAAAGAAGCATCGACACAAGCATAAGAAATATTGTGAGAGAAGAGTAGCCGAGTTACATGACGAAAAGCTGTTCAAACAACCTCCGCCATTATATGGAGATTGTCCGATTTGCTTCCTACTCCTACCAACGTATCCATCAGGAAGTACATATTATGCATGCTGTGGAAAACTATATGCAATGGATGTGCTCATGCACCTCAATATGATAACCAAGGGAATAAAGTTGATAATGAGAAGTGTCCATTTTGTAGAACTCCACCACGTACGTCAGATGAGGAGTTAATCAAAAGATATAAGAAACGAATGGAAAAAGATGATCCTATTGCATTCCGCAGTTTAGGATGGTACTATTTTAATGGGTTATATGGATTGCCACAAGATTATGATAAGGCATTAGAATTATATCATCACGCGGCAGAACTTGGTAATGCAATCGCTTATTCCAACATTGGTTTCTGTTATTTTAATGGTCATGGTCATGGTATAGAAGTTGATGAGAAGAAGGCGTTACATTACTACAAACTAGCAGCTATGGGAGGAGTTGTACAAGCAAGGAATCATCTAGGTTTCAAAGAGGAAAGGGCAGCCAATTTTGATAGAGCATTAAGACACTTCATGATTGCAGTGAGAGGTGGAGATGCTCCATCATTAAAGGCAATCCAAGCACTACACTCAGGAGGAAATGCAACAAAAGAGGACTATACAAAAGCATTAAAAGTATACCAAGCATATTTGGGAGAGATTAAGAGTGTTCAGAGAGATGAAGCCGCTGCTGCTAAAGATGAATATCGTTACTATTAATAGTTTACACAGAAATGAGATGGAATAAAGCACAGTCTGATATCTTGGTTTGCTAAGGACTTCTAATTTACACATATCCCACATTTGAGAAGTTGAAGGAAGCTTTGAGGCATATCATGGCACTAAAGGTAATGATTGGCAGTTGACACTGGACTACATGAGCAGCAATTACAACTGTGACATTACATTACATTTAGTTTAGATAGATGAGTCACTATAATATGCACGAGGTTCAATCTCGCTCTACACAAAGAGCAACTCTCTCTTTCTACTATTATCCCCACATATATTCTCCCTCAATTTTCACTATTCATAAGTACTTATGCATACTCAATACTGATCTGCCTCGCTATAAAGCAAGTTCCGCCTTCATCTGCATTGGCAGTTCTCAGTCTTCTAACCTCCTCTTCTTCCATCTCTCTTTGTTGCTGCTCCAACATTTCCTTTTCTTGTTGCTCGGCTTGTCGCAACTCTTCTGTATACTGATCAAATACCTTTCGTTCCTCGGCACGACACTTGAGACTTAATGTTGGGGTCTTCGGTTGTGTTAGGTTGGCTGTGTTGTTAATTCTCTCTATCTCTTGAGGTTGATAAGTGGTCCTGGGCACCGGCTTTGCTCTGAAAGTGCCTTGATGTTCGTCATCTTCTGCAAGTCTTTCCTTCCTTGCTCTAGACGCTTCGTACTGCTGTTGGGCACGGACATGATAAGGCGTATCATTAGGACCATCCTTATAAAATCTTGATGATGAATTAGGTAATGGTCTAGCTTTGAATGGCTTTGACAGCTCTAAATCATCCGTGCTAGGAGGCGGTGGCTTTGGAATGTTCGAATGTAGACAAAATGGACTAGGCACGGTCAATGTCCTCCCTTGTTGATGTTGCTGATGTGGTGCCGCTCTCCCAATACGATGTGAAACACAACGGCCCCCAGCACCTGGTAACGGCCTTGCCTTGAATTGCTTCCGACACTCCTCAAGCTCAAGCTGTTCTGAACTGGCCACGGGGGTGTAAGATGACATGGTAGTACGACGGGATGACATGGGAACACTTCCATAGCCATAATCCTTGGCTCTGAACTGTTTTTGACACTCTTCCAACTCTAGCTCTTCGGTAGACTTGACATGATGTGAGTTTGACATGGTCTGTCGTCTCAGAAATGCTTCAGAAGGTGGCTTTGGGGTTGACAGCTTGGAAGTAGGTCCTCGTAGACCATGATGTAGATAGTGATTCACACTCTCACCAAACGTAGATACTTTCTTCCGACTAGGAGTAGGTTTGTACAAACCAGATTGACGACGAGGAGAGTAACCTAGAGGTCTTGAGGCTGACTTAGGCTTGGAAGATGATGTTGATTCATCGGATGTTGGAGGCCTTGGTACTCTCTTTGCTGCCGTTTTATACCTCGAGGGTACATCTATTGATCCATGAATCTTCTTCGCCTTGAAGGGCTTAACTCGTTCCATCTCTTCTTGTTCTAATTCGGCAGTAGATTTGACATAACTACGCGTCGGTGCAGTCCGTGTCAATAAGGAAGGTGGACCATTCACTCTCTTCTTGATACTCTTGGTAGTAGTAGAGGCAGGAGAAGACATCGGTTTGGCCATTGATCTGCGTTGAGGCTGGGCTAATCTCGAAATCCGATCCATATCTACCTTCTTCTTCGGCTTCTTCTCTTGATTTGGCACTTGTCCATTCGAGTCATCCTGCCTTCGACTCTTTGTCATGGATACTAAAGACTGCTTCATTGATGACCTTCTTGTCATACTATCTTCCTTGTTATTCTCCTTGCCACGGGTCACCACCGTACTATTACTTGCCTCACTTCTCATTATTCGAAGGGAAGAAGACTTGTTAGCCTGTACTATTGACTTTGATCGTTTCTTAGCCGGCTTGGCAGCTGTTGGTGGACTCTGAAGTTTCCGGTTGTTTGCCCGTTCTTGACGTTTCAATGTGGCAGATGATAATTTGATGATAGGCTTGTTAGCAGCATCAGCTGTAGAGTGTTTTGTAATCACCATTGACTTGGACCTCTTCTTTGCAGGTTTGACACTGGATGGTGGTGGCGTGGCTGCCTTTTTTCGGTTGAAATTAGACGACGGACTTTGATTTGCTCGTTCTTGACGCTTCAATGTAGCAGAGGATATCTTCCGTCCTTTCTTCTCTTCGTTAGTGGGCAAGGGCGAGCGATCTGACGATGATCGTTTGGCTCTTGATGTACCATTATTATTAGGACGAGAGGATGTTGATATTGACGAAGGCTTCGATACAACTGGCTTAGACTGGGTAGGCTTCTTGAGAATTTCTTCCACCATTGACGGAGGAAGGAAGGCTTCTATGTCATCAGTTTCCTCCTCTTCACTACTGTCACTATCGTCTTCTGACATGGGTAGCATCGGCTCCACATATAATGGCAAGATCTCGTTTGGTTCGGGCGAAGATGCTGCGGCATCTGTGTTAATGGTATTATACAGTAGAAGATGAGATGAGTATTGTGATTAAAAACAACAGCGGTAAGGTATCAAGCAAAAGTCACTTACTTGGCATGAACATAGACTCGTTCAAGATACTTTCATCCAATGCCTGACCAGAGCTACCTGAGGATGACCTGGAGTTATCCCCGTCCATCGTCGTTGGTTGATCTTCTTGCTCGATTGTTGGACAGGCCTCACTACTTGACTTCTCTACTGATACATCCATATCCGCAACCTTGTTCATATACTGACCAACCCTATCAAGAATATCAATGTCCGTGCTACTATCCTTGACTTCCTCCTCGTTCATCTTCTTCTCTTCATTATCACTAACTTGTTCATCCTCCATTGTTGTTCCTAACGTATCTGCTTTATCGTTGGCATCAAAGAATTCATTATCCAACGCCTTTTCAATACCACTAAAGGAACACATTGCCGTGTCGAAAGTATCATCGTTGGTGGCAGTAATGGATACATTGTTATTGGATGTGATGGATGTATTGTTGTTATCATTCGAAGAGACTGATGTTGATGTGGTTGGATGTCCGTTGTTGTTATCATGATTCATGGACGCTGCCTTTCTGGCCGCCTCTTCCAATCGTTGTGCCTCGAATTTGGCGGCAGCATCGGCTATAAGAGTATCTCTGGAACGCTCCAACTCCTCGGTAGCTCGTTGATTGGCCAATATCTTCTGCTCGATCCCCTCTTCAAGTCGATATTGA
>Ga0075437_11823_pt1 | contig 11517 bp, 6 predicted proteins | sample MintriMetagenome_FD_74266 | JGI IMG/M metagenome (GOLD analysis project Ga0075437, IMG submission 74266) | Marine eukaryotic communities from Monterey Bay, USA to study complex ecological interactions - Minidiscus trioculatus and... | ecosystem: Environmental > Aquatic > Marine > Unclassified...
AACCAACAATATGGCAGCCAAATCAACAACAACACAGCATGTCAAACAACAGTAATCAATCATATGCATCACCCACGTCAACATATCAAAGTCCACAACCGAACATATTACAAAACTTACTACCGACAATAACTTTCGCATCTATACTAATCGGCAGTATATACATTACAAACTATTGTTATGATAATATACAAAGTAAGCACGTATTTGAAACACGTACAATATCAGTTATTGGTATCATACTGTTGTCAGTTGGTATTTCACTTGTGTCAAATGTCATTAGTTTGATTGGCAAGTCTGTTTATGGAAGGTTGTTTGTTTATACAAAGATTGAAGAAGAGGGTAGTAGTGATGATTATGTTGTTGGTAACGATGATATGGAGGAGAATGGTGTGGAGGATCAGGTGAGAAGAAGTGAGATTGAACTCTCAAATGGTGATGAGAGGTTTGCTATTGATGATGATGACGAAGCACAACAACTTTCAGCCTCGTCTTCGACAACGACGATGTATGACAATTCCATCTTAAGGATATCACATAGTCAAGGTCGACCAAACTTGTCTGCTATTGTTCAAGATGTCATGAAGGGAGATAGTGAACAAGAAGTAGCAGAGGAAGTTGAATATATGGATAGTAGAGATGGAAGCAGTAGCAACAATGATGTAGGTATATACATGTGTGGTCCAACAGTCATGACTGATTCAGTTTGGAGGGCAGTCAAGGAGGAGAATCCATCTGTATGCAATGCAATATCAAATGGTACAAAGCAGGTAGCAGTCTATCAAGAGGTCTTTGAACTATAAAGTTAGCAGAGATTCTAAGTAGTTTGTAGACTCCAATCCGGACTATATTCTTAGTAGCCATTCACCATATATCAGTATCATCACGTCGGTACTTATTAAAAAGTGAATATCCTGAATGAGTACCCTACTAGGATACCGAGCAAGATGAGAAAGAGGATATCAAATTGAACTTACAATGCTATTATCATTAAAAGTATGGAAAGCGGCGGTCCAATTACAATCAATGTTGGGGGCACAAAATTCACAACATCTGCAACAACCTTGATAAACCACTCATCATACATAAATTGGAAGGATGATTCGGATGAGATATTCGTAGATCAAGATCCTGTACCTTTTGCCGTACTACTGGCTTATATGCGGCGTGGCAATATAAAGGTTGATGATATTGACACGGATGTACTAACACTTGCAGAATTTTTAGGATTAGAACAATTCCTACTTGCTGTAAAGATTCGTTGGTATTATAATGTTGGTAGAGGACCTGTTTGTTCTACAGACGAAGAGATTGCTACTGCTTTTGAACAAGTACATGGCGGTATACGAGGCGCAATATCAGAAGGTTTGTTTCCCTTCTTCTTGAAACAAGATGATATTGATGCTGAGAGGGATTTAGCTACTGTATTTGTAGAGTTTGGCGCAGCTTTAGGAGGTGTTGATAGTGTTAGGTTTTCTGTCACTGAATGCATCAATGGGGAGATTCAAAAGAAGAGGTCTTGTGATTCTTTAGTTGGAGCATTAAATGGTATTTTTGCAAAGGATTACACAAGCCATGAGGATCTTGATAGACAAAATGGGTATATAAATGAGGCGACGTTCTCTCGTAGAGCACACAGAGCTGAACAAAATACATCTTCTACTACTCGGATATTCATCCCGACTGACAATGATGAAAGAAAACGCCATTATGGAAGGAGGAAACAACTTGCAATGTATCTTTTGGAGAACAGTCAGGTTAGGTACGAGCTTATTACACCATCTCAGATATTAAAAGATGATCCTTCTGCAACTACAAATATAATCGAAGGTCATGGGACACATTTGTATTTACAAAAACACAAGTTCATCACTCAAGAGCTTGGCCTTGATGAGATATTTGTGACGTACTTCAACCTACTGAAACGAAAATATACCGACTGTAGAATATACTCTCGAATGATATGATGATGTCTAGAATATTACATGTATTGAAACATGTCAAGACAAGAGATTCGGTAGTATAAAAATATTAAAGAAACTGTTTATCTACTTAGCTTCAGGTCTCTTCGTCCGCAGGTCCGTCATCTATTATCTCTTCTCCTTCTTTAATGCTCTTAGTTGCCAAGTAAGCAAAGTTACGATCGTCTTCTAGTGCTACATTCCCTTTACCCTTCTTTTGCCTCATGAACACACCCTCATCTAATACTAATCCAAAGAGATAGCGGCCAGGTCGAGATATTTGTTTCATCAAAGAGAATTCTATAGCTGAGCATACCTGGTTTGTTGGTAGAGAATGTAGAAAGCCAACCCATTGAGATGCTGATGCGAAGTAGAATGAAGCCTTTTTTGATGTATATACGACATCGTCTCTCGAAAAGTTCTTTGCAGCGTATAGACGAGGTACAGTAGCAGATGTTTTGTTCGTATCTGTACCATCATTTGTTGTAAATTTGATGTATAAATCAGAGTCGGGTATCAATGGCTCCACAGCATGTTCCGCTGCACCGACAGTAAACTTTATAAATGCATTGTGTAATTCAGCCCACTTTTGTTCGGCTTCCGCTATTGTTGATATGTTAGAGTGGTTCTTACATTTGAAGTGTTTATGCTCTTGGGCATATATTTGTGAATAGTAATCTTTAAGATCTCCCTTTTCACGATGTTTGTGCTTTGATTCGCTTTCCTCGGGCGGGTCATCTTTTGCATGTTTATCCTTCTCTTTCAATAGTTGACTACTAACTCTTTTCAGCTCACTCTCCAACAAGCTCTCTATATATTGTAAGAACTGATCATCATTGTCTAACATCTCATCAATATCATAGTCACTCATTTTTGTTGACATTTTCATGTTGTTAATAGCCACAGTTGTGATTCCAGAATGTAAGTAGTAATAAGCACGCTGTTCTTGCTCTGATGAGAATATAATTTTGTCACCGCTGTTAGAAGCAACCTCGTTAATTGTTTCATACATTGCGTTGCGTCTCAGTTCATGTCTCTCATCGCTAGTAAGTTCCCTTTCGGTAGTAGTATCTGCTAGAGCGATTCGAAGAAGACCTTTAGCACATGTGATCCACAAATAGCCACCTCCACTTATATTGTTTGAGCACAAGTCGTCAAGCCTGAGAAATCCAAGCATCTCGTACTCATCAAGACCATCATTATCATCATATTCAGATGCTTCATAGATATATATCCCGCCAGGGCCATTAACAAAGAGTTTGTTGTGTTCACTATTGAACGAGAGTCCATCCGACAAAGCAAAAGGCATATCCTCATACTTTTTCTTCATTTCAAGAACCTTCTTTGGCGTGGTATCTATCGTACCATCATCGTTGCGTTTATAAATGTTCACACGTGGGTTACTGAAATCAGTGATATCAACAGCAAGGTCGCCATTTTCTGTATTGACACCTATACCATTTGGAACCTGTGGTTTTGGTGCATCTTTTGATACAGGATATTCCAATATTCGTATTGGTTCTCTTCTTTCTTCAATATCTTCTTCGTCCTCGTCATCTTCTCCAATATTGATGCTATATACAGCAGGTACATCCTGAGACATTCTATCCAGCATGGTGATGAATGGCTCTTCATCTTCATTATACTGCTTACCAAAAGGCGGATCTGTAAAGTATAGTATGCCCTCATCTTCATCAAGATATAAATCATTTGGAGAGTTCAAAGGTCTTCCATTATACGAATCCACAATAACTGTAACTAAATCTTCATCAATAGACATTGTTGTTTCATCGATATCATCTATATTGAATTGTACTATACGTCCCCAAGCATGTTGGCACATTAATACTGTTCCATCATCATCATCATCCAATAATAGTAATCCATTAGATCCTGGTTCTTTCACCTTGTGTATATCATGTGGCAATCCATCGTCATTAGCATTCAAACTAGGAGGACCAACAATTCCACTGCAATTTAATAACTTTGATAGTTTATCCTCTTGAATGTCATACTTCCAAATCATACCGCATTTAAAGTTTGTTGTTGGATCAATATATTGATTATCAGAGAAGAGTATATAATTACCTGATTCGGAATATAGCGGACCTTCGGGCCATACCATTTCTGGGCTATTTGCCACTACTTCAATGTCACCAGTGAAGAGTGATGCTGCCTTATCTAATTCATCGACAATATACATATAGTTTGTTGCATCTTGATCTACTGCTACTATGAACAATAATGATGTAGTAATCAAGAGTAGCCAAATTGCAAATCTAATCATACTGGACATTGTGTAGTCCACATCACAACACAAGTACAAACAACAACAACAACAACAAAACAAAGTATCTACAATATGTCATCTCATGAAGGCCAGGCGGTATCCTATAAATTATGAGAGTGTGATTGTCTAATATTATGGTGATAACTCATACTGAGTGATCTAGATAAATTGTACAAAGCACTACAACTATCCAATAAAGCACATTCGTATATATACTAACAATACTATCACTACAACCTTGGATCTCGCTGTAAATATTTGGGAACCTACCACAATACTCCACAATATTAAATCGAAAATACACATAGGTACTACATATTATTTTATATATTATTATGTATTGACACAATATATTTATACGTGCAGTAATAAAACAAGAAACAAAGAGTGATATGGATACTTCTCCACAACCGCCAAGAGGTGAACAGACACCCCGTCGTCGTGTTAGCTTCCCTTCTTCATTAATGGGTAGTGTACGAGATATGAACTTTGCAATGAGTAAACGCAAATCACGCAAAACAAACTTTATAACTGGAGAGAGTGCTTCTGGAAATACACGAGAACAAATTGCCATGTTCCGTCCACGAGAGGAACGAAAGGCAATGGGAAGAATAGCACGCAAACGTGTCAAGCATATTAATAATGACAATTGTTTGGCACGTTGTTGTAATAATAAGAGTTCTGATAGGAATACTGAAGAAGAAAGTAAACGACCAACAACTCCATCATCATTTCGACCAAGATCACTATCTTTTGGATCAGATAAAAACAACAATACTAAGGAAGAAGATGTACCTCAGTATACTCTTGAATCAAGACGGAGAGTAACGAACAAGAATTGGATCTACTCATTTAGATTATTTTGTCAAAGATTATGCTACTGCTGCTGCTCACGCGCAACCAACAATACTAATGAATTATTACATTCGGATAATGCAACATCACATGGTATCAACCATTCTATATCATCATACTTTTCATGGAGTTTCCGTACGAGCTATGGCCTTTTATTCATTGGCTTTGCTATCTTCTACTATGGGTTCATATTACTGTTCACTCTATTCTTTTATATAATAGCATTGACATATCCAGAGTGTATCAATAGTGCAGGACGTATGATTGGTGATCAAGAAGGAGCACGACGGTTCTCAGATTGCTTCCAATTAAGTTGGACAACGTTCTCTACAGTTGGTTATGGAGTAATTTATCCTAGTTCGGGAGCAAGTGACTTTCATGTCGGCACTGGCTGTGTTGGAGTTGGCTTCCTCGGTTCTTTTGAAGCTTTCCTGGGTGTGCTATATGCAGGCTTTTGCGGGGCAATCCTATTCTCAAAGGTATTACGAAGTCAGAATACAGCTCAGGTATTCTTCTCTGACCCGATTGTAGTTAGATACGGCAAGATGGAGCTATATGATGAAAACAGCAGCTCTGTAGTGAACGACAATGAGTCAAAAGAGTATGATGAAGAGATTGGAGAAGAAAAGAGTAGTAAGTTGACAGCGTCGAAGGTTAGCAGTGAGCCTGATGGAGGCATACCATGCCCTTCACTTGAGTTTCGATTAGTTAATCGCTTACATGATGTTCCGTCGGGAGAAATAGTTGAAGCAAAGTTGGATTGTGTAGCTATTCTTGACCCCAAAGTTTCAAAAACCACAACAATAATACCCACAGATAGCCTTGGCGGCGATGTATCCAGTGCTTCTGCCAGTCCACAACATACAATCAATGAGAAAACTACTATTGAAGAGCTTGCTCAAGTACTAAAGGATACGAATACTAGAAAGGCTACAAGAAGTATTGCCTTTCATTCATCCAACTCAAAGCAACCTCATAACTTTACTAAGATTGGACTTGACGCTGAGGAACATCCCTATTTTCGACGTGTCTGGTTTGGTAGGCATCGCTTGGATGAAAACTCACCACTATTGACACCTGCGGCTAGAAATCGTGTTAAACTAGCTGGCGGATACTGGCCAGAGGATATGAATAACTATAAGAGCGTCAAAGAATCAGTTCACTTTCGTCACCTATTGATATGCATAAGTGGAGTGAGCAATGCAAATGCGGCATCTGTGTATGCTCAGAAAGTGTATGATTTGGTTGATGTTAATGTGGGATATCGATTTGTACCAATGATATATCGAAATGATGAAGGAGCACTGAAGACAGACTCATACTTGCTTAATGCTGTATATCAACAAAGAGGTGGAGGTGCTGAGCCTTTCCAATGAAATCAGCACACTCGAGCGAATCTCAAGAAGTTGAGTCGACGATTAGATGTATGGGTCAAATTGTGTGGACAAGGCCGACAAGGAAGCTTACATTCGGCAGTATGTGCATGATTTGGTTGAAGAGTTCAAGGAAATGTTGAGTAAACGCCGTGATATCAAGCTTCATCCAAAGCATATATCTGTGCATGTCCTTTTACAGCAAGAAGACGTATTGAAGTTGATTGTAATGATACACCGTTGGATTAGTATGTCGGACAGCAAGCGTGAAGCTGTCGGTCTAGATGATATTGTAGCAGAGGCTACCAAAGTTGGTGTCGATCTGAAAGACATTTGGCCTGACTTGAGAGAGAAGTATGATCATCATATCAACCATTCAAGTAGATCAAAAGGAGAGTTTATGAAGTCTGCCGTGCATAAGATTATTCGTGTACTCCAAAAGTATTGTGCCGGCTGTGGAATGGATTTAGCGGAGATGTTATCGACCGGCTTGAAGGAGGCATTTCGTGGTTGTGATCAAGATCACATGTTCGACAATGTTTGTAGAGTGCTGGGAGACGACGAGCGAACAAAGAAGAAGAATGTATCGCACATGAACGGTTTCTCGCTCGAGAAGTTATTACGAGAGTTGATCTTCTCGGCAATCACCTGCTTCCTATGTCACGACCGTAGAGCTGGGAGTACAAGTACCGTCCAACATCCCAATTTGGATAATGAGTGCAGGAAGGTGTATCCCAAGATGACAAACGTTGTTTCATTGTCCAAGATTATCAGTGGTGGAGCCGAGGGTGAGTTAGAGTGGTGTGTTGGCACTCATTGATAACTTGATCAAGTCGGGTACTGGCAAGGTCAAGTTAGAGGCACTTGAAGTTGAGTATGAAACTGCATCTGGGGGTATGTCAATGTATGACAATTCGTTTTGGACAAAGCCTGACTTTGTCAATGCCTCACAACAATTTAGAACTCTCTATCTGAAGTCGACTCTAGATAATACATTCAAAAGGAAGGCTGGATGTTGTGCTCGGTGTAAGCTTGACTTTCGTCGTTTACCCGTGAAGAAGTTTCAAGGAGGCGATCTACATCATATCAATGAACTATTGAAACGATACGATCCAAGTGCAATGAGAGGTTACAATGTACAAAACAAGGCGGATGAATTCAGTGAAACTGTCTTACTTTGCAAGCCTTGCCACCAAGAGATTACATATGATGCGGCGGCGATGAGTGATTTCATGAATGATTTGTTCAACGCAGGAGTTGTTGATGAAGAGGGGAATATCATTCACTAGATATAATGTACATAATTGTTATCACAACTACTGAATACTATACTAGTATCAACTCTTCTTAATCATAGTGTATGTTATATGTATATGATACCATATATGTATAGATACCATATTCTATATAACATACACATACTCGAGCGTATGTCGAGTCGAGGCCTACAGACATACTAAGAGTATGCCGAGCCGTAGGCGAGGCCTACAGGTTAGTGACTGAGTTGAATAGTCAATTAGCAAGCAGCGTAAACTGTAAGGAATCGGAGAGTCATGCTTCATCAGTTTTCATCTTGTGAGAACTCAGTCATGCACAACATTTGACATTTTGCAACTCCAACAAAAAAAAAGGCTTCGTGCTTTTAGAATGGCGGCGTCTCATAATATCATTAAGAAGCCACATTCAATACTATTGCCCTCATATCCGTTATTCCGATATCTCGTCGTCGTAAGCTACCATGTACTCCTCCTCTCAATCTCCATCTCCCGTAAAGAATCGGGGCCGTCATAAGAGAAAATCAGATCAAAGCAACAACTCATCATCATCATCATCACAAAAGTTGAGTCGAACCTTGATTGAAGATGGATGGCTCACTACAAGGACGAGTGCATCGTCAAGGCAAACATATACAAGGGCTACCGATCCCAATCGTGACAATAGGGATGATTCTAATGCCTTGGATGAAGAATATGATATCATCAGTTCTCCTCTCAATGCTGATAAGCATGATACAAAACCCACATGCACCTTCAAAACAAACAGGCAACATAAGGATCTGTCATCAAGGAATGATTCAAGATGGATGTCCTCTATCCGACCATCGAATAAAGCTACTGCGGCATCTTCATCATCGTCTACCACGGCTGCCGCTGCCGCCACCGCTTTTGCAAACAATACAAATAGCAGTTTGAGAAATTTAGATGGGGATCATGCACCATCAAACACTAACGGTGTATTACCTCCACCGCCAGAATCTCCTGACCGCAAACAACGTGCTAGTAATGAATTGCATGATGAGAATGAACCTCAACAGTCGCCACAGTATCGCTCTCCATTGCCAAGGAGTATACAAGAAGAAGAGTATGATGGTTCACCTGATTTGTTGTTATCATCAGATTCAGAAGAAGATGAACAATCACCACCGACATCCACCACTACTAATCATCCATCTGCATCTACTAATAATCGTCTATCTACATCTACTACTACTACTACTACTCGAGAGAAGCTTGATATCTCACCATTGGATCTACAATTGGAAAGAGATATTAAGGAAGATACCTCAAACACGACTACTCAACAACAACAACAACAACAACAACAACAACAACAACAGCCAACATCAGCTACGTTGCATTCCTGCGGTGATAATAATGGTAGTTGTGCCTGTTTAGATGGAACATCATTTCTACCATCGGCAGCAGCGCAGCAACAACGGCGACCATTCAAGTTTGCTGACATTAGTTCAATTCAAGAGACTGCTAAGAAAACATCAATACTCCGTAATGCTCAAGAGAATGCAAGTCAGTACAGTACATCAACCTTCTGGGGCGGTAGCGGTAGAAGAGGATATACCAACAACGCTCAGAAGGATGGAAACATCAACAAATACACTGGAAAGTTCAAGTGGACTCCGACTGGAAAGAAACAGTGTACCTTTACTGCTCAACTCCAAGGTTCGCCAACATTATGTGCGTTTTCAATCAATATATCAAGCTTCATTTTACGCAATGCAGTTGTCAATCCTTCGGTCAAATCATGGACAACTTTTAGTGATGCATGCCTTACTGATATCTTTGTCATGAAGTCAGATGTTAGTGTTACTGATGTTACTACAATCAGAGGAAAGATACCTACAATCGCCGCCGCTGCAAAAATAATGATTTCAGATATGAATTCAATAACTAAAAAGTATCGTGATACCAATATATTAGATGCGGCTCAAGAGGAGAGATACAATACAGTTGTTACATTTCTTCAACAGTTGGAGAATGTTAGATATGATTATGTTGAGCTAATGACAGCGGAGGACTTACCACTACTACCTTGGGAGGATACCCCTATAGATGATGTGTTGCCTCCATGTAAGTTGTTGTTATGTATTTGATGTGAGAAGATATCATATGTCATATCCGCCGCTCATATAATTATACCCTCTTCTATATGTTCTATACCGATAGTGAATGGATCACTCATGTCTTTGGTCGGTGATGATGAGGCTGAAATGCTTGCCACTCGACAGAAATCTACCCTTGGACAGTTCAAGAGAACTACGGCCACAGCCGAAGATGCCGAGAATAAGACTATTGGTAAGGGTACTACCGTTGGAGATGAAGGCTGTGCATGTATACACTGCGGCACGAAGTTCTTCTCCGGCAATGGTGAGAAGATGAAGAAGAACTTTGAAACGCTCACAACTCATCTCCTAAAAGAGTGTACCAAGTGTGATGATGATACCAAGAGTGCTCTTACACCCGCCGCATGGGAATCCAAGAATCGTATCGAACATACTCAAATCAATGAGAAGTTTGGCGACAACGTACTTGATTTATGGGTCAAGTTGTGTGGACAGAAGGCCGACAAGGAAGCTTACATTCGACAGTATGTGCATGATTTGGTTGAAGAGTTCAAAGAAATGCTGAGTAAACGCCATGATATCAAACTTCATCCCAAGCACATATCAGTACATGTCCTTCTAGAACAAGAGGACGTATTGAAGTTGATTGTAATGATACATCGTTGGATTAGTATGTCGGACAGCGATCGTGAGGCAATTGGTCTAGATGATATTGTGTCAGAGGCTACTAAGGTTGGTGTCGATCTCAAAGATATTTGGCCTGACTTGAGAGAGAAGTATAATCATCATCTGAGTCATTCAAGTAGATCCAAGGGAGAGTTTATGAAGTCGGCTGTTCACAAGATTATTCGTGTACTTCAGAAGTACTGTGCCGGTTGTGGCATGGATTTATCGGAGATGTTATCAACAGGTCTGAAGGAGGCGTTCCGTGGTTGTGATCAGGAAAGTGCGCACTTGCTTCGTTGTATGATTCTTGTGTTCCTTATACCTTAGTATGTGCATGACTAACATATGTTACAATGTCAACCGCTAAACGCGCATCTTCCAGGATCACATGTTTGATAATGTTCGTAGAGTATTAGGAGATGATGAGCGAACGAAGAGAAACAATGTATCTCATATGAATGGCTTTTCACTTGAGAAGTTACTACGAGAGTTAATCTTTTCAGCAATCACTTGCTTCTTATGTCATGACCGCCGTGCCGGTAAGGATTGTGGCAACATCGAGCATCCCAATACTGCCAACGTCTTCATCATATCAATGAACTGTTGAAGTGTTATGACCCTTCTGATATGGGTACCTGTAGCATCCAGAACAAAGTGAGGGAGTTTCGCGAGACGGTACTACTCTGCAAAGCTTGTCATGCAGAGATTACACACGACGTGAAAGCAATGGCTGATTTTATGAATGATAGTGACATACGATAAGCAATTGCAAAGGTATCAGCATATGATGGATGATAGCTTATTATTATTAGCAAAAGACATTGCAACATTTAACAATCAACCGCGGGCGTTCATGTTAATGTTATATCTCTGTCCCCATTGCATCACTGCCGATTGGTATATTAAACAATGAGACGAGGCAAAGAAGGAGATAAAACAATAAAGAGGAGATGCGGGTGATGAAATACGTGGTATGTCAGAAACATATGTGAGGTAAGTGTTGCTTATTCACTC
>Ga0075437_11868_pt1 | contig 11517 bp, 9 predicted proteins | sample MintriMetagenome_FD_74266 | JGI IMG/M metagenome (GOLD analysis project Ga0075437, IMG submission 74266) | Marine eukaryotic communities from Monterey Bay, USA to study complex ecological interactions - Minidiscus trioculatus and... | ecosystem: Environmental > Aquatic > Marine > Unclassified...
TTACAGCATTGCCTGTTAAACAACGTACGCCTGGCTCGACTTGTGGTAAATTGAAGGAAGTGTATGTATGTGGATTTACTAAGAAGGAGTTGAATACTTTGGTTGCTATTGCTAATGAACTTGGATTGAATGAGGTTGTTGATGATGAAGCTGATGCTAATGCTAATGGTGAGAGCGGAGGTAATGGTAGCACAGATAAGAATGATGATACTGTGCAGCCAAATGGGAGCAGTGACGATCAACAGGACAATGGAGAAGAAGAAAAACAGAAAGAGCAGCCGCCACAACAAGGCAAAGAGGAGGAGGAGAAGAAAGATGACACACGAGAAGAATGGGAGATTCAGCGTGACGATTTCAAATCTACAGGAGATAATCACTTTCGATCCAAATCATATACCCTTGCCATCTCATCGTATCAAGATGCATTACAATTAGATCCTACCAATCATGTCATATTGTCAAACAAGTCGGCTGCTCATTTAGCAAATGGTGAAAAGTCCAAGGCATTACATGATGCTAGGAAATGTGTTGAACATAATGCTTCATGGGCTAAAGGTCACACTCGTTTAGCTGCGGCAATGGCAAGTCTAGGACGGTATAACGAAGCGGCTAGTGTATACTCCAAAGTAATCAACGAACTCGATCCGAATAATGCAGTGGCCAAGAAGGGATTGGAAGATTGTAGATTGAGACAGCAAAAGGCTAGAGAAGAGAAGGAAAAAGAGGCAAGTAGGTTACAAATGGAGCTTGATCGACAAAAGGCCGAAAAAGAGGAAGAGGAGAAGCGTATGAAAGAGGAAGTGGCCGGTAAAGCAGACGACAATGATGAAGTAGGAGATGATCTGCTTGACGATTTCTTCTCGGAGGTTGAAAAGGTTACGGACAAGAAGCCAAAGCCAGTAAAAACGGATGAAGCCAAGAGTGAAAGTGCTGGAGTTCGTATCAAAACACAAATCAACGACCTTGGGACATCGGCATCTCAAATTGATCGACTCCTTCAAGTCAACTACGAATGGAAGAATCTAAACCCCTTCAACGTCCTTGATCTCCCACACACTATTGATGACGAATCTATCATTTCTGCAAGGTATCGAGCACTAAGTTTGTTAGTCCACCCTGATAAATGTCCCGATGATCCAGTCCGAGCCAAGACAGCCTTTGAACAAGTCCGAAAAGCCATGACACAAATGAATGATGGAGATAAGAGAAGACATGTTCAAGCATTAGTAGAAGAGGGTATGAAGCAAGGCAAGCGTGATTGGGATGCTACAAAGTCAAAGGGCAACGCCTTTACAACCACTGATGCCAGTAAAGAAGACAAGGAAGGATTGGCTCAGGCACAGAAAAAGGCTGTAATGAAAATCTTTGCAGAAATAGAACAGAAACGACGAAACATTGAACGTCGGAAGCATGAATTTGAACAACGTGAACGTGCCCAAGAAGACGAGGAGAAGGCAAAGGAGAAGAATGAGAGAGAACATGATAAGAAGTGGAGAGAGGGAGATCGAGTTGAGAAACGTATTGGCAATTGGAGAGACTTTAGTGGCAAAGGCGGCGACGGTGGCGGTAAGAAGGGAAGGCTAGTATGAGGTATGAACAGTTTCGGCTAAAGTATATTTGCCATCAAATGTTTAACCAGGGCCCCAGGACTCTCATATTTATAACCTACCCCAAACAACAACGATATGAAATACTTCTTCCCCTTAGACACAAAAGACACATCTGCATCTCGTCACTTTGAACTAAACCTTTTCCCCTTACTGGAGAGTGGTGCTATTAGCTATTGTTGATTCTTTCCGACACCTTTGGTCATTCTTTCTTGGTAGCAAGTTTTGGTGGGTAACAACTCTAACAACAATATCAATCGCCCACTGACCAGCTTTACATCATAGACTATCAAGGACTATCACATTCATTGCATATTGCAATACCTATAATAGTAGGTACTGGCAGGAGGCTGTAAAACTATAAAGATAGATTTTCCATTGCAATAATTAAAAACATATAACAATATGTCAAGCAGGCGAATCGGTAGGTCATCGTTTGAATCATCCTGCCAATCCTTATCATGGCGTGATGATGATGATGATATAAATATCCGTGGTAGTAGCAGTAGCAGTAGTATATCGAATGATAAGATCACTAAGTTCGATAACCTATTACGACGTATTGAGAATGAACGCGAAAAGATTGCACATCGCCCTTCAACACCTAGACTTGAAACTATTGCAACACCCACAACTAGATCGCCATATGGTGGCAATAGAGATACTACACCGTCATCTATCAGTGGTGGCGATTATGACTTTGCTAGACGAGCAAGAGAGTTGCGCATGTCTGATGGTGGTACACCCAAAAATAGATTATCTGTACAGAATCGAGTATCAGATGAGAATACAAATATGAATACTACACCTCGCAGTGCCGGCGGTCGTACACCAGTAAAACGAGTTACAGTAAAGGAAGGTAGTGGTATGGAATCATACACCACTACATCGCCTACCAACAACAGCAGTCAGAATGATTTCAAGTTACAAGTATCAAAATTCCATGATAGTTTAGTATCAGCACATGATACCATTACATCATTAGAGAAAGACATACGAATGTTAAAGAAACAAGTTAAGGAGAAAGATAATTGTATTGATGCGTTAGATACTCGAAACAAATCACTGAATGAAACTGTGGTTAAGTTACAAGGTGATAATCATACATTATTATTAGAAAAGGATGATATCACAAAACGCCATACACATGAGATTGATAAGTTACAAGTTGCATTTAATAAGTATCAACAGGATGCACAAGATGTGAACAAGATTAACGAAGAATGTAAGAGTAAAGTTAACACAATCCAATCTGAGAAGCAACAACTGGAATCCGCTGTTAATGAAAAAGATAATATGATTACAAGTCTACGACAGGAGATACAATGTTTAAACGAGGAACTGGCCGACGGGGCATTCGTACGTGCCAAGGCAACCAAGGCCGAAGAACAGGTAACACAATTACAACTTGAAGTAAACAAGTTGAATGAGAATAGTACATCGACAAATAAAGTTATTGTTGATTTAGAATTACGGCTGAAGGAGAAGAGTGATGAGTTTACCAAGGCAATCACAGAGAAGGATGAGATGATTGCAACATTGCAATCAGAGCTGGAGAGTAAGGCGAGTTCTGAACGATTAAAGGATAAGAGTAATTTGTTAGAAAGTCAACTAGATGAAGTGAAGGCAGAGAATGAACACCTATCAGCCAAGCTCAAAGACACCGAGAAACGTCTACTCAGTACCGAGTCGACAGTAACAAAGAAGAATGAAGAGATTGAAAAGCTAGAAACGATTATACTCGATAACGAGTCTCGTAGTTTAGAGAAGGAGCAAGAAGAGTTACAGAAACAGCGTGCAAGGTTTGAGCAATATGATACCAATTGTGCTAAAGAACAGGAAACAATATCAGCATTAGAACAGGCAATCGAAGACTTAGAAGCGGCACATAACGCCAGTAACTCCGAAATACTTCAATTGCAAGCGGAGAAGGAGAGTTTATCAGCTACACTAGATGAGGCTGAAGAGTATATGAAGATGTACTCAAAGGATATGCAAGAGTCACAGGAATTGAAGTCAATGATGTGTGAGTTGCAAGACATTAACGCTGAACTTGGTCAGCAGCTACAGACTAAAGATGACGAGATACGTCGTAACCTCAAGCTCGTAGCCAATAAGGAAGCTGCCATTTCGAAACTACAACGAGAACTATCACTCAAGCAAACGTCCGAAGAAACCCAAGATGAAACTACCAAGAAACTAGAAGAACTTACTATAGCCTATGAACAGAATGAGTCTGAGCTTGAACATTTACGATCCAACAAGAGCAAAATGATAGAAACTGTATCAAAGCTTGAGGAAGCGATTAAGGAGTCTACATTTGGTCTTGGGGATGTGCAACAGAAGGAACGTGAATTGAAGAAGTCGCAAGAGGAAGTCAAACAGGCAAAGGCAAGAGTAGATGAGTTGGAGGAAGTTGTAAAGAGTTTACAGTATCATCTCAATGAATTTAAAGGAGATGATGACGAGTCAAAGGAACTGAAGAAAGAGGTAGAGACACTCAAAGCAAAGCTTAAAGAAAGAGACGAACAGCTAGTCAATGCCAAGAATAGTATAGCCGAGGCGCAAAAGATGATCTTTAGATTGATGGGTACTGTACAAGAATTAAGAAAGAAGAGTAAAGGACAACAAGAGGGGGGTGAGGAAAGATCAAAACCAACGTTTACATGTTGAGTTGGTTGTACAGCGAGGATACCCAATCGTGTCCTAAGATTAAGAAAATGTATGATAACTATTGTTATGCTAGTACAATCACCTTGTTTGCTATCAACCAAACAGCCATGGAGTAAAGAACTTGTTCTGCAGTTTCATCTTCGTTCGGCGAAACATTATTCAAACTTCCCAAACTTGAAGAGGATGCTCTCGAGTTATGACGCTTCAAGTGTGGTGAAGAATCTGCTGCTTGTCTCCTGAGCAAATCGAATGCTTCGCCTAAAGTTGGTGAGGCAGATATGCTCAAACCATCTTTTCTCTTTGATGTCAGAGAGCTTACAACAACAAATATGTGAGGAGCTCCAGCTGTTGCTTCATCTTCCCCTCTCCAATGGAACTTGAATTGTTGACATCTTATTCCAAAGGTTTGCCAAAAGGGCAAAGACAACTTTGCCATCTTTTGTACTATACCATCGACACATTTATATTTATTCTTCCGAAGTACAGGCGTGGCTGCTATACAGATACCAGAGCTTATGAGCCAAGTAGCTGCATTCATAGCAAGCGGTAGTGATATACTAGAATCCCAAGCTATATCAGTGAGAGACTTCCGAGGCTGAACATTCGGTAGGAGACGACATAAAGTTTGAGATATTGATGACGACGAGGAAGACATATCGTTTACACCATCATCAATCAATCCTTTAAGTACGTCGGTAGCTGACTGGCTTGGAAACAGTAGCGTTTGATGTGGCTCGATACCATACTGTTGATGTGTCTTAGACAACTGATCCAAAGGTTCCAATGGCACCGCAACATGTCTATTGATATATACAACTCCCTCTCTTCTTAAATTGTTGTTAGAATTTGATGTAGTTGAGGAGGATATGAAGTGAAATACATTAGCCAGCTCTCTAGCCAAATTACCTTGAAGCTTTATATCGTCATCGTCATCATTATCATCGTCAGCATTATCAGTTGGTGAAGAAGCAGCTAAAAGGTTCTCTATCAAATCTTGGACGTACTCTCTCCTTTGTTCTCGTGTCATTTGATTCGTTTTATCGTGATCATCATCATCTGAAATCACCTTTGTCTTCTTTTGTTCTTTACTATTATTTGTTGTATTGTTGTTGCCTTTTGGAGATGTGGGAGGTATCATATCTCCCTTCTTTGAACTGGTATCTGTAGATGTGTTATTGTTGTTGGGCACACTATCATTACTTCCTGAGCAATCAGGGCCGACTCTTAGCTCGTATTCTTTCTTAATCTGTAATAACATTTCACATTGGCTTGATACATAATTGCATCTTATCTCTTCCCGTTTCAATACACGGCATAGTCTAGCTAGATTTCGATGGATTTTAGTGATGGTAATAAATGCAGCATCACTTCGAGACTGAGTTGATACAGAATCTGCTGCGTGAATGTTTGGCGAATTACGAATATGCATATCATCCACATTGAATGGATTATTATCATATTGCATTGAACTGATATTTGATGATTGGTTCTCAGCCATGGATGCTCGTATAGATGGTGCTACTGGAGCTAATGCAACTATTACACTGAACAATACTAAAGGATGATTAGATGATCCTTCACCTCCTATTGTTGATGGATGAGAGTCAAATAGTTCTGCTCTACAACAAAATGTTGTTCCACTAACATTCTATCCATTCAAATTAACACGAGAGTATGATTAGATATTCATAACAACAGGAATAAGATTGATTTAGATATGAGCATGACATGTGCACATAATATTACACACAGATAAAGCTTACCAAAGTCAGAGGTTGTCCACACAGAGGCCGCTTTGGTCTAAACAATTTAGAGATCACACGTGCTGGCAGATCAAAGAATAAATCAATACTGTCACTACTACCACTTCCAATAGTTGAATCACCCTCACCAATATCTTTCTTATTTTTAGTTGTTGAAGATGTAGACTTGTTTGTACCATTTTTCATCTCTGGTTGACCTCCCCGAGAGATAGAAAAGAAGGGCGGCGGAGATGCTGGATATCTGAATACTAATCTAGCTCCTTTACCGACTTCTTCCATTATTAGACCAATACCAAGTACACCAAGTTGTCTCAACGATGATAGTTCTGTCGATGATGAGTTTGTGTTCATATCTCCTCTTTCCTGATTGATATCACCATCTTTCGAGCTGACAACCATGGTTTCTCTGTGTTATTCCAGCTAATACTGGGTTCTTGTACCAGATTCACCAATGGACACTAAGCAATAGTATACCTATTGAAGTATTGAGAGAAAGTATTGTGTATTGAGAGAGTATTGTTTCATCAAGATGCAAAGCTTGGCTAAGTGAAAGTGTAGAACATAAAAACAAAACCAACAATACCAGCAGATGGTTAAAACTGATCTAATAAGTATATCCAATGTATACGACTGTCTATATTGCAGTTGCTTGTATATCCTCTAGGCTTTGATTGCATTACAATAACTTTCTCTTGTGATGTAGTGACTTTGGGAGTCTTTTCGACTAATGGGACATAGGGACATAACATGCAACGAGCTGCCTGTTACAAATACACAAGAATATGCAGTAATAATGCATGTATTCTCAATTACAACGAAGACTAAGAGAGCTCAATAATCACTACCAGTCCATTGACTTATTATTCTGTTTTATGATTAAGCTCTATTGACTCTTTTTACTTGATGCTATCTATATTTCAACACACATTTTTACTTCTTGTCCCCCTTATCATCATCAGGCTTCTTCTCTTCATAATCTGCATCGACTGTGGTATCGTCCTTCTTATCACCTTCAGCGGCTCCGGCATCATCTCCACCAGCCTGTTGTTGCTGCTGTCCATAAATAGCCTGTCCCATCTTCATACTAGCTTGACTTAATGCCTCAGTCTTGCTCTTGAGTTCGTCCAAGTCATCACTATCCTTGACTAATCTTGCTTCCTCGAGTGCCTTCTCTACCTCCTTCTTCGTCTCCTCATCAACCTTATCGGCATTATCCTTCAAACTCTTTTCGGTACTGTAAATTAATGAATCAATCTCATTCTTGGATTCAATAACCTGCTTCTTCTTAGCATCTGCCTCGGCATTAACTTCGGCATCTTGGACCATACGTTCAATATCGTCATCGGACAGTCCACCACATGACTTGATAACAATATTCTGTTCCTTACCTGTGCCCTTATCCTTGGCAGAAACATTGAGGATACCATCAGCATCAATATCGAACGATACCTCAATCTGTGGTACACCACGAGGTGCCGATGGAATACCAACCAAGTCAAACTCTCCCAAGTTCTTATTATCAGCTGCCATTTCGCGTTCACCTTGCATAACCTTAATCTGTACCTGTGGTTGATTATCCACGGCAGTAGAGAAGGTTTGTTGTTTCTTAGTGGGGATGGTAGTATTTCGCGGAATTAACTTGGTCATTACACCTCCCAAGGTTTCTATACCAAGTGATAATGGAGTAACATCCAACAGGAGGATATCCTTAACATCACCCTTGAGTACACCTCCCTGAATGGCAGCACCCATTGCCACAACCTCATCGGGATTAACACCTCGACTTGGTTTCTTACCAAAGAAATTTTCAACAGTCTCCTGTACCTTGGGCATACGTGTCATACCACCCACAAGGATGACATCATGAATCTCATCCTTCGATACATCTGCATCCTTCAAACACTTGTTTAATGGATCAACAGTCTTCTGAACTAACTCTCCTACCATATTCTCAAACTGTGCCTTGGTAACCTTAATATTCAAATGCTTCGGACCACTAGCATCGGCAGTAATGAAGGGTAATGAAACATCCGTCTGTGCCAAGCCATCTAATTCACGCTTCGCCTTCTCGGCTGCCTCACGCAATCGTTGCATTGCCAAGTTATCACCACTTAAATCAATACCACTCTCTTGTTTGAATGTCTTCATTAGATATTCTAATAATTCTTCATCGAAATCTTCACCACCCAACATGGTATTACCGTTTGTAGCCTTTACTTCGAAGACACCACCGGAGATTTCAAGTATAGAAACATCAAATGTACCTCCTCCCAAGTCAAAGACGGCAATTGTCTTCCCATCAGCCTTATCCATACCATATGCCAATGCAGCAGCGGTCGGCTCATTAATAATACGAAGTACTTCCAATCCAGCGATCTTACCAGCATCTTTCGTAGCCTGTCGTTGTGAATCATTAAAGTAGGCGGGGACAGTAATAACTGCCTTACTAACATCACGTCCTAAGAATCCCTCGGCGGTCTCTTTCATTTTACCCAATACCATACTACCGATCTGACTTGGACTAAACTTTTCACCACGTGCCTCAACCCATGCGTCATCATTATTATTCGATTTAACAATATTGTAGGGAACTAATCCTTGAATATCTTTCACTTCCTTATCACTGAAGGATCGTCCAATTAAACGTTTGACTGCGTAGAAGGTATTATCGGGATTGGTAACTGCTTGACGCTTTGCTGCCATACCGGTTAAGCGTGTTGAATCGTCTGTTATTGCTACTACTGATGGTGTTGTTCGTGCTCCTTCGGAGTTTTCAATTACACGTGCATTACGTCCTTCCTGTTGTTATTTGTGTGTTTGTAGTTGAGTGGGGATAGAGATTAAGAGTTAGATATCGAGTTGTGCATATCTTATGTACAAAAAGGGGGGGGGAGATGTAAGTCCTACATCGGCAGCCTGCACACTCTTTAGACAACTTACCATGATAGCAACACAAGAGTTGGTAGTACCTAAATCAATACCAATTACATCGCCCATATCACTACTCTTCCATCTCATTGCCTGTTGCGCTGCTCCACCACCAAAGGATGATTGCATTATTGTTGTATTTCTACCAGTTGCTCTAGCCGCTAGCGATAGCGATGATCGTAATCCTAGTTGAAGTGCCATTATTGTTTTCTGTGTTGTTTTTGATATTTAAACTAATAAACTTTATTATATCGACTTATCAATAGCTTTGTTCTTTAGATTATGAGCTTTGCCACTCCTGCTTTTTTCCAATGATCTTTTTAGTTTTGTGGTGAGGTTGTTGAGCGTGTTTTCGATAGATACCGTAATTTTAGGGCCACCTTCAGCCCGAAACGGGCTACCCCGAAATTGAACTCTCATAAAATTTAATATTGCAAAAACCCTACTATCATTTTCATATAAGTATCAATATCCCAAGACGAGGTTCCAAACAGCATTTCAAATAATGACCGACGTTGCTGCCGTAGTTGCGGCTGCTAATGGTTCACGTGGTATTGGCTTTCAGGGTAATTTGGTAAGTTTTTTTTTAATAAACATAAGATGGTGCATGAGTCAGATTTTGCAATGATGGTGCACCTTAGCTAATGTTAATATAGGATTGATATATGTATGTATCTCGTATTGCAAAATCTAACTAATACATATCTTACTGTCGCCTATATAATTATACCACAATAATTTAATTCCACCAACACACTATATATATTAAAACAGCCATGGCGACTACCAGGTGACATGAAACATTTTAAACAAGTTACATGCACTGCACCAACACCAACACAAACTAATGCAGTAATCATGGGACGTAAAACATGGGAATCTATTCCACCTAAATTCCGTCCATTGCCTGGCCGTACGAATGTTATTCTAAGCCGTGGTGGTATCTCCGCTGTTGAAGGTGTACCAACATCTAATGATAATGATAACAATGACAAGGAGGCAGTATTGGTTGCAACATCACTAGATGATGCAATGACACAAATTAATGCCCGTCCAAATCATGGCTCGACATTTATTATTGGTGGTGGTGAGATATATAATGCTGCCATGAAGAGTGGATTAGTTAATCGTGTAGTTTATACGAATGTTAAGGGTATGAGTGATGATACCAAGTATGATGCCTTCTTTCCTGAAATGAAGGATGGTGAATGGGAATGTGTACCGTTTAAGAAGAGTGGTGGAGCTTCGGATGATGAGAATAATGCTGATAGTGGTAATCATGTTGAGGATAATGGAGAGGAACCAGCCTCCAAGAAAGTCAAGGTTGCAGCTGAAGAACACATCGATGCCAAATCTGGACTTAAATATGAATTTTTGGAGTATATCAAACGTGATGTAACCACACCTACTACTAATTCAGAAGATGCTACAATGGCAGAGGCTGCTGCTACTAAGAAGGAGGAAATTCCCGAGGGACCAGAAATTAATCCCGAGGAAATGCAATATCTTAACATTTGTCGTGATATTATTGAGAATGGCGTTAAGCGTGGTGATCGTACAGGCACGGGTACTATGTCAAAGTTTGGTGTACAAATGAGATATTCATTAAGGGATGACACTTTACCTTTATTAACTACCAAACGTACCTTCTGGCGAGGCGTAGCCGAGGAGTTATTATGGTTTGTCAAGGGTTCCACAAATGCGAACGAGTTGGCTGCCAAGAATATTCATATTTGGGATGGTAATGGTTCACGTGAATTCCTTGATAATCGTGGATTAAGTCATCGTGAACAGGGTGATCTTGGACCTGTCTATGGATTCCAATGGCGACACTTTGGTGCCGAGTATAAGGATATGCATGCTGATTATTCAGGTCAGGGTGTTGATCAGCTTGCTGAATGTATTGATAAGATTATGAATAATCCCGAAGATCGAAGGATTATTATGAGTGCTTGGAATCCTGCCGATTTGGATTTGATGGCATTGCCTCCCTGCCATATGTTTTGTCAGTTCTATGTGAGTATTTCATTCTGTGATTGGCTGTGTGGTGTGCTTTAACATATTACATGAATACTCAATCTATAACTGCTCTCATTTGTTCACAGGTTGATACGGAAAAGAATGAAGTCTCTTGTCAAATGTACCAACGTTCGGCTGATATGGGTCTAGGCGTGCCATTCAACATTGCATCTTATGCTCTCCTGACTCATATGATTGCCAAGGTAACCGGACGTAAAGCTGGGGACTTTGTTCATACTATCGGAGACGCACATGTATACTTGAATCATGTTGATGCACTAAAGGAACAGCTGAAGAGGAATCCTAGGGCATTCCCCAAGTTAAAGTTGAAGGAGGGGAAAGAGTATAACGATATCGACGGTTTTGAGTATGAAGACTTTGAGGTTGTTGGATACAAGCCTCATAAGAAGATTCAGATGGAGATGGCTGTTTAATGATTGTGTGCTACTGTGTGAAAGTAAAGGGGGGAGAATAAATGGGGGTAACATTACATAATGTAATAAAGCAATGTTGATAAGTGGAATGTG
>Ga0075437_10269_pt1 | contig 11516 bp, 7 predicted proteins | sample MintriMetagenome_FD_74266 | JGI IMG/M metagenome (GOLD analysis project Ga0075437, IMG submission 74266) | Marine eukaryotic communities from Monterey Bay, USA to study complex ecological interactions - Minidiscus trioculatus and... | ecosystem: Environmental > Aquatic > Marine > Unclassified...
GATTGAGCAGCTGTCACAAGATTTGCAGGATTCCACGATGATAACTTACTAGACCTTCCCCCAGCTGCCCTTCCTCTCCCTGGTGAATGTGGTAGGTCATCATTTGGGTCTGGATCAAAGTCGTAATCTTTATCTGCATATTGATCTCTGTAACCTGCAAGTGTCTCATTTGGATCATCTTTATATCCAATTTTCTTCAAATCATCAGCATTAATTGATGTCTCGAATGGTTTCTTAATACTATGATGAACCAACTTATCTGTTGGGAATAAGGATGTAAACACAGCTGATCTCCTCTTTCCATCCACTTGTGATTCATTCTCGATTGATAATTGAGATGATGATGCATTACTCTTGCGTCGTCTGCCTTTCTTTGACTTCTTCCTCTTCTTCTTTCTCTTTCTAACTGCCTCATCTCCTGACGAATTATCATCTGAACTACAATTTGAGACCAGTCCTAAGACGGCTGCTTCATCTGAATTAGAGGCTGTACTACGCTTATAATCTTCTTCACCTTTTGCTACAGAGCTACTATCTTGACGGAGACGATTTTCTGCCATTGCTAATATATCATAATACTCTTGATTAGCTTTATGTTGAGGTTTCTTTTCCTTTTCTTGCTGGCCATAATCAGACATATCCAACTCTTCTAGAGTATTGTCAATTATTTGTTGAGTTTCCATACTATCATTAACTGCTTCCATACTATCATTGACTGCTTGTTGAGTATCAGTTGAATATGGAAGAGATAAATGAGCTGTATCCACATCTAATTCCTCCTTCATCTTTGTTGTAAAAGGATTTTGTGGTGAGATGGGAGTTTCAGGTAACATCTGTGTAGTTGATTTGCTCTCATCTTTCTCTTTATCTAATTCTTCAACTGCATTAATTGATGATAGATGTGCATCATCAGTTTGTTTCTCCCTCCCTTCTACTTCAATAGTGTAGTATGGTTGCAATTCGTCATCGAGATGAATCTTTTTAATAATTGCAGATGTAGATCCTTGGCTGTTTGTATATAAAACTTGTTGTCCCTCTTTATATGACAGTGCATCATTAGTATTCGAAGAAGTAGTATTAGTAGTTTGAGTATTATCTGGGCTAACATCTTTTGATACTGTTTTAGATGGTTGCGGCGGAGTTGGCGACAAAGGTGGTGATCTAATTGCAGCTTTTGCTGCCAAATCATAGTACGACATACCACCGATCAAATCCTCTTCCATGTCTATATCATCGTCAGTATCATTTTCACTATCAATATTATCATCATAAGATTTTGAGCTTATCGATGAATGGTATCTGTTTTGGCCGCCGCTGCTCGCGGCATCATTATATGAGTTAGTAGACATTATTTGCACATATATCCTCCATATGGAATACAATGCTATTTACTGATGTCCGCTAGTAAGGGCGGCTTCTACTACTCAATGACAAGCAGTCATTGCTATCTTATCAAAGGGGGAGAGAAGCCCTTTGGCGAATAAACGACTTGCCACTTAATATACTACTCTTGTGCATTATTTTCCTCTCCACTCTCTTCATACCATCCCCACTAAAGATGGCGTCATCGACAGAGGAAGATGGTACAGTGTTTGTCAAGTCAGTAGATACATTATTTGGTCAAGAAATTATATCTCAATCCTGTGGATGGTTCTCAAATAAACCACCACTCGTCCTCGGAGTAAAAAATGATAAGCGTTCACTCAAATTACTTAAACAGAAGTGTCATTTGGGTTTACCTCCTCAGTTAAGATGTGCTGGTAAGTTTAGTTTAGTTGTGTGATGTTGTATATAATGTAATTTATATCCTTGATATTTTATTAACTCACATGGGTATTACGACATATGATATTCACATATTATGATATGCACAAACATATGCACACACAACAATATCACATTATTAGTCTGGATTTCAAGTGTAGAAAGATTAGTCAATCCACATTTACCAGTAGCTAAAACAGATTCTCATGGTACAGTATGTATGCGAGATCCTATAGAAGCCAAATGGAACTTATCATTGAATGCGGTATTTCCAAATGAAATCGATAGAGAAGATGCAGTTTCACCAGATTTAGGATTGGGACAAGAAACACTAAATCAACTTATTCAACATGATTATAAAGAATGGAATACGTCAACAATAGATAAACAATCGGATGCTATTCCAGAAAAGGGTGTTAAATCTTTGACACTTATATTATGCACTGTTCATGATATTTTGGGGATTGAGTACTGTCCACCGCTTCCTGATGTAGCTACAATACTATTAACACACATGCCAGAGAGCTATGTCTTTGCAACAATACGAGAAATGATTAATGATACATCAAACTTTCTACCTGTATGTCAAAAAGATTACTACAGTTGGTGCAAGACATATGCGGTGATTGTGAAGAGGATGTTTCCTGCACATTACAAGGCAATGGAAGAATGTGGTGCATTAGATCCATCCAAGGGTCTTGATCCAATATTTAAACGATTCTTTGTTACGATACTGAAACGAGAGGATGTATTGCATTTCATGGATATATTTCTTATTGAAGGATGCAAGGCTATCTTCCGACTTGCGTTGTCTCTATTGCAACTCATATCAAAGAAGGAACTCAAGGTAAGGATTAAAAGTAGTTCAATATATCAACCATTTTATGAAAACACTAACATAACATTCACAACAGTCTTTGGTTCTGACAGATTCAAACTCTTGGTGGAATGAGATTCGATTTAGAACGTTAGACCCAACATTCTCTTTCAAGAAACACCTCGATATAATGTACCCAAAATTTGGCAAGATGGTGAAGCGATATCCCAAACGTCGATATCTTAGACGAGCTATGAAGTTTCATGAGAAGTGGTCACAGGAGAATATGCCAATCTATATTGATCAAACGCCACCCAAGCCTCTTGGGTTTACTTCTGACAAATGCACACTAGCGAAACCTGCGGCTATTCGATCTAACTTGGCAAAGTGGCTTCCACCATCTCTCAAAGCTACACAGCTTGATCTTATATACTCAACAGAGATACATGGACGATCACTTGCAACACTTTACAATGAATGTCAAAGATCAAAGAACACAATCGTATTAGCAGAAGCAATAGCTGGCAATAATACATCAATAATTGGTATGTTTGCCTCGCACGCATGGAGTATCAACCCAAGCACATACGGAGACGGAGAATGTTTCATGTTTAGGGCCAATCCAGACTCAAAGTGTTTTCATTGGCAACCTGATTTCTCAAGCAGTAAGGATGATATGGAAAGTCAAGCTGTTCGAGAGCAGTTTATGGTTGCTAAGAGTGAGTTTATGGCAATGGGTGCCAATAGTGATGGTACGAATGGATTATGGCTACATAAAGATTTGATTAAAGCAGAAAGTTATCCAGCGCTTGGCTTTGACAACGAACCATTGCCTGGAAATAATCATAACATGTTTGAGATTGGAGTATTGGAAGTATATCGTTTAGTTAGAACAATTGATGGCAAGTCTATCGGTAATGATGAGCATTTGGTTTGGGACTTGCAAGGTTTAAAGTAAGCTAATGGTTGATCAACAGAGGCTATTTTATATTATTGAGTGATTGATTAGTAAACCAATATACTACCATCAACCCATCAGTCTATTGGCCGCAGCTTCTACATTATTATCTGTTTGTTGTAGAGCACGAATCACAGCCTCTCTCTCAAAGCCCATGCTTGTTAATAATGCAATTGTCTCTTCTGGTGGCGGAGGTGGTGGAGGACGTGGTGCCGCTGGAGCTCGCACACCGCCATTGGGTGCTGCTGCTCGTCGTTGTCTATTACCTCCTGCTCCTCTTTGCACTGATCTTGCCATCATTATTGCTGGCGCCTCATCTATGATTATTCCTTTACCAATAATTCCTGCCAAAGAGTAAACTATTGATGGTAGTTCATTGGCACTGAAATTAACACAACATAGTCCAGAAAGGAAACCAATCATCACAGGAACAAAAGTACTAAATCCTCCCGCAAACATAACTTGTGCACATAATCCATATGTCAAACTCTTTTCACTGAAATCATATCCCAAAATTCCAAAGAACTTGGGATGTAATCGTGGTGTAAATTTATGATATAATGCTAATACTGCTCCCAATTGTGGATACGGTCCTGAATATCTTTCAATATCAAAGAATATATTAAAGAATACCAATTCTAATATTGTTGATAAAATTGATATGTATACAACAAATGCACCAAATCTTCTACTTCCCATCTACAAGGATTTTGTGCATATTATGATGTGATTAGTAAATTACAGAATTTTTGTGCACATGATGTGTCAGTAAATTAATTATACTTATGTAGCCATTAAATACCAACCATATTAAAGTAAAAAAAAAACAACACATAACCACTCACCTCACGCTCAAATCTACGCATTAATGGACATAACGCCAATAAACCAAATATCAGTTCTCCGATTGATGCAAATGTTAAATTGTGCACAAACATTCGATAGAATTGTGCATGATCGAATATCTTTGTGGTATCTGTTTATCATATGTGCGGAGGAAGACATACGAAAGAGGGGATAGCATTAGGTACAAAAAGTATATAACATATAACAATATACATCACTCACCTAAAACCAAAGCACCATGACCCTTATTCATCTCAGCAAAAATATAAACAATTGCGGTTGTTATTGCAATAGCCTTGGAAACCGGAGCTCCTAAAAACCATACCGACCTTGGATTATGAAGTGTTTGCGATGACATACTATAATACTTCTCTTTTCTCGAGGGCTTTAGAAGAGCAATATAATGTACGCTACAGTCAGGCAGGAGTTCTGCTATGATGCAGTCTATGTATCGACCTAAAGGCTGTTTTTGAAGGAAGTGCCGCAGCGAAGGATAGGGTTCTCACCATTCTTACTTGGGTCAATAAAGCTCAATTATGACCCCATAAAAAGAAATAGAAGGTTGTTCTACGATAAGCTTTATATGTTTATTGTTGTTAATTAATGCTCAGGCAAACGTGTTTATAATATAAAGGCTTGCTACGCGTTGGATTCGTCATCCGGAAGTTGCAATACACAACTAACAAACAACTATCACAACATCATAATTTATTAATTGCAATATCGTAGCAATAGATAAAACACAACACACAAGATGAGTACTACACTAAAATCAAACAAAAACAAACCAGCCGTGTTGTTAACATCAGAAGGTCTACCCCTCGATCATACACAATCAGCCACCCGTACAACTGATACTGATGGTGGCCCAGCTCGTCGTATAGCCTGTGATGTTCCTCCATCGTTAACATCCCCAACCCTTCTCCATCGTCCAACAAACAACTTGAAACGAGCAGCAGTATCAACAACTACCCGATCAAGTTCACTACGAGAGTTATCCCTCCGTAGATCATTAATCGATGATGACGATGAAGAGATTATTGATTACTTCTCTCCTCGGTCATTCTCCGCACCAGATGCGTCAGAGAGTGGTAATCTATCTGATTTATCAAGTTCTGACACCTCTAATAAGGGCACAAGTAATAGTTCATGGTGTGTTCGCACGGCACCCACCCTGCCATCATTCTACCCATTAGAAAAATCTGCAGTATTCATCCCTCAAGCATCTCCATCAGTTCTATCCTCAAGAATATCATCCGTACTTAAGGAACGGTCGATAATTGCCACGTATGATAACAAGAATGCCAAGGTTGATTGTATATCAACTACAGATGTTGAATTTCGTATACGATTGTATCGAGGAAGAGGGGAATATAAACATGGTATTATTGTAGAGGTACAACGTCGTTCGGGATTTAATTTAAGTTATATGCATGATGTGTATGCTATATTAGATGCTGCCGAGGGTAAATTACAGGGTTATAATGGAGAGGGAAATAAAAGTGGTGTTTGTTATCCTACATCTAATTACTCTGATGTAGGTGGGGATACTGATAGTGATGAGGATTTGGATACCCTCGAGAATACTGGAGGATTAACATCCCTACGTGTTATATCTGATATTTTATGTCCGCCTCTTCAAGAAGATGGTGGGGATGATCAAGAAGTCAAGGTTGAGGCGAGGGATTTTGCATTGTCCTCCCTTGCCAGTTTAACATCTACTGCCAGTATGGGACATTCTGCAAGTAAGTTTTCAAATGAATTACTTGCGGATGAGGCATATGCAGATTTAAGGCAGGCAGTCTTTTCTAATGTCGGTCCATCACGGGCAACATCATCACACGCTCAAGATCCTCAAGATTCGTTGGCACATAATACACCCCAGCGTTCGTCTCTCAAGTGCTTAGAGGTATTATCCAATGTTACCTCTTCCCTCAAGAAAGGCTCTTCTTCACTTGTTAATCTTCTTTCCCAAAATGATGATGAGATTCTATTGAAGCTCATTGTTAATATTGAGAATGCCAAGATTAATCCCCGCGCGGCAGATCTATCGTGTGTCGTCCTCAAGAATGTCAAGAGTGTCGTATTATCCCCGTATAATAAGGGCAGGTTGTCAACAGCTTTATCGGAGGCTAGGTTGTACGGGGAAGAGAGCTATTTAGATTTAGAGGTTCATGCTCAGCAGTGTTTAGATTTGCTTGAGCTTTAGCGGATCGTTGAAAGTACTTTTGTTTAGGCTATATATTAAATATGTGTAACTGCTTGTCTATTAAACTTGTTGGTGATATGAAGATACAAGTATACTATCTAGATAAAATATACACTAGGCGTGTGTTTCAATATTTCTTAAATTAGTTAGTTAATTTACTACTGAGCATTAATCTTTCGCGGCGGTAATGCAATCGGTGGTGCCGAGACGTTTTGTGCTCCACTTTGAATACTTTGACGATAGCCATTCATATATTCCAACGCGCCACACTGCTGTGCAATTAAACTGGCTAATGCTTCTGTTTGTGCAAACGAGAGGGGACCAATCCTTCCACCAGTTCTTGATCGTAGGATATCATTCAAGGCAGGGTCATCATCATGGATCGGGGGACATTCAAGGCTAATACGCACACGTATCTGCACCGGGAAGGGTGAAGATTGAGCCTTTGGGTTTTTGGAGAAGGCTTTGGGGTTTATATTCATTTGTGCAGTAGTGAGGGATTCAAATACACCAAAGATGAGCTTCTCCGAGACATTGTATAAGAAAATGGATGACCCTGGTCGTATCCTCTCGGTTGTAATCTTCATATGAGCAGGTAGGCCAAAGAGGCCTCTACCTAAACACTCATCCATGGTTTGGGAGTTGCACCCAAAAATAAATCCTGGCCCTGGAATAGTTGGCCATGAAAGTTCATCAGGTGCAGGACATCGAAAGTCGGTTAATATTGCATCGCCTACAGGAGGTGGGTCCTTAGTTGACATTGCCTCTTCCTCATAATCACCACCACTCCAAGATTCGTATAGTGTACACATGGGCGAGTTCCAAAGTGCCTTCATCACTGCCTCACCCGTTTTGGAAGTCATGTCTTCCATATACTTAGTTGCAGCCGTAGGTAGCAATAAATGAGGAGCAGCCTCGAGAGCAATAGAAATGGGAAGCTCACATGTTCGATACCATTTACACTTGAAACGGTAAGAGAAGGCACCCTCTTCATCAGCGTTGGCCTTGGCTTCGTATGCACCATCAGCTGATTTTATATATTCTGCCAAAGTTGTCACAACAGCAGCACCTTGAATATGTTCGGAATCACCCACCATGAAGAAGATCATAATTTGTTTGTTCTTTTTGAACGCATCATTAATTGATTCTGCGTGTTTCTTTTGAACAAACCATTCTCCCTTAACAGTAGAAATGGAACAATCACGGTATGTTGCAGCACGGATAATGAAGAAGGATGCAAGCTCTGGTTCAAGGATTGGTGAAGGTTTACCGCCTCCAGCTACACCTCCTTGATAATAATCCACAGTAGTAGTCTCTTGATTACCAAACATATTATCGCCAAGCTCCTTTTCTCCATCTGGTTTTACAGCACCTTCTTGCCCAGGTTTGGGGAAACGTTTCAACTCGGCCTCTCCATGTGCAAAGTGACAACCATCACCAAAAGGACATTCCCCGCTCATGAAATGCTTACACAATGAAACCTTGAAGAACTCATTTGGTTTTGGTGCTGGTCTTCTCACTGCCGTAATACCATCCTTCCCAGCCTGCATTTGTGATAAACCGAGTGTAAAATCTGCAACTACTGGCAAATCAATCCGTTCTCTCCGAACATGTTTATATCTGCAAAACGGTCCATGGATACAAAACCCTTGACTGTAGAATACACATTCCAATCTATCAGCTTCATTAATATGACGAAATGGACAATCCTTCACCTTACATCTATCACCATGCCTACACAAAGGCATTTTTGATAGATCATACTGATGTAAGAATTCACATGCAGCACCCTTCATACATAAATCACGAAGCCAATGTCGACATACGACTGTACGTAAACGAGGATCATGTTTGGCACTTGTTAATTGTGGTTCGGCCTCTTCTCCTGTGGCAAAGACTGATCCACTCTTTCTATAAGGAAGGGGATCTAATGTTTCAGGAATACCCTGCGTCAACGCATAATTCTCAAAATCATATTCAACCATATCAACAGTGTTGGTAGGTTCCATCACTGTTTTTCCAAGAGTAGCCATGATTTTATTTGGTTTGATGTTTATATATATGTTTGTACAGTGTTTGGTATCTTATATTTTCTGTGCGGTATATCTAAGTATGTAGCTTTTGCAGTTGAATTAACTACTAAATACCCTCTCAAATTAGCAATATATTGATTATATATCCGCTATCCAATACTGTCAAACAAAGGCAACAACAAGCTCAAATCTCAAATCTCAAATTATCTCTCTACAACTGACAATCAAAAAATCAAATGACTAAGATTTCGAAAGTGAAAAAGGCGGTATCTTTGTACCATAGAGGCCATTGACCCAAGTGAGTAATATGAAGGAGGCAAATAGTATTATACAATAGAATGCAGCTCTTCAGTCATTACCAGTGTCCTTAGAGTTACGATTATAACTATTAACCTTTCTTTTCCTCTGCCGATTCAGCTTCCCCATCTTCTTCAACTGATTCCGATGTATCTTCCTCTCCATCAACATCATCTTCATCTCCCTCTTCGGCATTTTCAACAGCAGCAGCGGCAGCAGCAGCAGCAGCAGCATGTGCTTCTTCTTCTGCAGCCTGTTCTTCTGCCTTTGCACTTTCAAGTAGCTTGAGGGTAGCTTCGTCTACACTGGCAGTCTTCTTAGCCTCACCAAATGGTTCGACAACCTTTTCTTGAGCAACTGCACTACCACTAACCAATATTGAGATTTGAGTAGCCAGACACAAAGTATGCTGAGATGGACCACCCCCAACTTGTAATCGTTTTAGATACTTCCTCTTGGCTCTTTTCTTCATATCCCATTCAGGTCGAGATCTACGCTTGATGAGAAGTTTAAACACACCCTCAGTTAGTCGAAGGGCGTCCTTGGATAACTTTTCTTCTTCACTTGATTCAGCTACCTCATTCTCTGAGCTTACCTCTCCTTCACCCTCCTCCTCTTTCTCTTCGATTCGAACCTTGAAGCCATTCTGCTGCATTTCAAGAAGACCATTATGTAATAAATCAAACAGAGTATCCACCTGGTCCCTTTCAATGGTATAGTACAACCCACTATTCTCACCATCTAATATCTGTTCAAGAATGAACAAGGCAGCTTTAACATCTGGCCTACCATCTTGTACCTTCCATGTAGGTTTCATGGCAAGTAACATACCATTTACAGCAGCTTCTGAACCTTCCAATTGCAATACAAATCGATTATTGCATTTAAACTCCCTCAAAGCGGTGGCAATTATCTTGGCATCTGATAAATGTCCCGGACGAGCATAATTGCATAATTTAATAAAGTCTGATTGACGGATCAAGTTGCCACTGCCTTTAGCTGCATGCTTTTGTAATGCATTTAGAGCATGCCCCGGAGTATTCTCCCTAAGTTCAGTTCGCTCAAGGAAACTAGGTGACCGTTCATGATATACATATTCCTTCTTCCGGTCATCTATCTCAACATTATAATTCCTCTTCAATTCATCACGTATCTTATCTGCTAAATCATAACTATTTTTCTTCCTTGCCAATATACGCCCTCCCAACAATTGGCTAATTTCCTTTTGATCTTCATCTGAGGGTACAGAATTTGAACTTTCCGTATCAAGTACATATTCCTCATTTAACAATGACCATTCACCAACTGTATGATGTGTAAATTTACCCTTCCTATCATCAACATTAACATTGAAATCTTGTAATAATTGATCTAGTATTTGATTTGCTCGTTCATCATCGTCTGTGGTATTACGCTCAGCTACCAAACTAGTTATGGTTTGAATCTGTTCTGGAGATAATCCATTACCCGGTCCTCTTTGTTCGTATGTCTTTGGACCAACATATGACATATAACGATATTGTTGATGATGACTCTCTTGTGATGTTGGTTGAGTGTTGTCAATCAAGTTTTGTGTACCTATTGAGATGGTTGAGAATTGCCTGCTAGAGCGCCACAGACACCCCGACCTTTCAACTACTCTACTAATAATTAATCTATTCACACCCCATATTAAAGGTCTCCTCCTAAAGCATCACCCACTAATTAATCCATTAGTATCCAAAGCAACCTTTTATTTGATTTTGTGTTCAGTAAATAATACTTTTCGTCGAACTATGGGATCGTATTTAACAAACTTGAATTTCTCTGGTGTTTTTGTTATATTACGTCGTGTGGTGTAGAAATAGCCCGTACCGGCTGAGCTCAGTAACTATATCATATAATATTATGTAGAATTTAGTATGAGTTACTACTAAACATACACAAATTTAACACACAAAGTTTACATAAACTCATACATACCTTGATTGGCACTGTTTTACCCTATTTAATATGTATCAGAATTCGATACGATATATCGATATAAGATGAGAGATATGCAGATATACAATAGAAAGTGAGAGTTACTGCAATACCACAAAAAATTGCTCAACACATATTATGTAGGTACATACCTTGCCTCTAGCCATACGCAATATAGCTGTCGGCCGCATGTTGAACAAAGCCACTTAATAAGAAGATTAGCCACAAGGAAATAAGAGTAGAATCAGTAGGAGACGTTTGTATTGTCACCCAATAAGTAAAGCAAACAACATCAATTCTTAATTCTTTGCCAAAAAGGCTATAGTCACGGAGCCATACAAAGTGAAATATTTTCTATTTTTCATATCGGCTGCTTGGGCACATTGAAAGAAAGAAGCCTTCTAAAAGGAGATGAGATATACTGTTTAATATCGGCGTCTATCGTCGAAGGAGGATATCTTTAAAAATATGTATATTCTCCACTCAAGTCTCATGTACGTATTGCCACCAAGTCTACCAGAATAACAACATAAATTAGAATAATCTTAAGTAGAATATGTCTACTCTTTACAATACTCATAGCAATAATTGTTTAATCTGACTTTGTCATATGAAATTAATGAATCTAAA
>Ga0075437_13630_pt1 | contig 11510 bp, 4 predicted proteins | sample MintriMetagenome_FD_74266 | JGI IMG/M metagenome (GOLD analysis project Ga0075437, IMG submission 74266) | Marine eukaryotic communities from Monterey Bay, USA to study complex ecological interactions - Minidiscus trioculatus and... | ecosystem: Environmental > Aquatic > Marine > Unclassified...
TATAAGTTTTGTTGGCAAACATACCACCCCGAAGGAAGATATAGTATTTTGGACATCCACCATTACAACAAAAGCACAGTTTTGTGCCGGGCATTTTAATCTAATACGAGATGATACAGATAATATTACAGTGTACGATAGTTAGAATGATAATGTAGTGGGGATAAACATACACTTAACTATCCTCTCAACCCGGAGCTCACTAATTTTTATTTATATATCATTATCATAATATCTTCTTCAATTCGTTGGTTGTTGGTATTGTATTGTGATATAATGTATTGTTGTTCTCATCCATCTTATTTGTTGTATGGCAGCTTAGCTGTATCTATGTATCGCCAAATGGGAACTCCCTCAGAATCCACTAAGAAAAGTTCATTTTTCAGTGATAGTAAGAGGACGCGAGTTCCACTTGTAAGCATTAGAATTCAAAATCCACTGTCAGCTGCAACACTTACGAAGTACCATGGCGTTGACATAGTATAGTAGTTGAGTAGACGGCCTATGAATATCACAGTATCTACCTAGCCAAAATCACATCCTTCTCTCATAATAGAATCACCTCCTGAATGAGGCCTAACCTGATATGGATGAATTGGAGAAGAAGTGTCAACGTTAAGAAGATTAAGAGAGTATGAACTATTCTGTGCAACATTGATCTTACATTAAACATTACTTAGTAACAAAACATACATATCCATCAATTCTCTTTGTGTTCAGGCTCAGGCTCTTGACCATTCAACCAACTTCTTCAACCTATCTATTTGGTCTTTGTCTCTAAACAATAATGTCCTCTTAGTATAGACTTCCTCAGCGATTCTATCACACTTGCCTTTTAGTATCTTCTCATTAATGCGTGACTTCAATTTTTCTCCTTCTTCAAAACATCCACGCTTTAGGAATGTGCATCTAGAATACATTTCTGTTGTTGATAGTGCAAGGATACAGCGAGTATATCCACCTTTCGGGTCTAATAAATTCCCATCTTGAATAGATTGCAAGATAGGCTTTCGTAAAAGCAGCTGGACCCATGTTCTAACAGCTCTCCTTCTCTTCTCTTTGTTGCTGAAATCATGGTTGGAAGTGGTTGCTTCCACTTCTTTTCCCCCAGAAATGGTGCAATTGAGTGCTCTTGCAAAGTGAGTTGAAAGTGATGATGATCCTATCATGCCCTCACTTACATCAAGGAGTAAGTTTGCTGCTCTGATACAGTACTCATGCTTTGAAAAGGCTGGCATGATACATTGCCCTACTAAATCCTGGATAGAGGACGACTCGTTGATATCGACATTAGCTCCAATATCTTTGACAAGAGAAGAAGCCTGGCTCATGATGCTATTAGCTTGATCTCCATCTTCTTTGTCAAGGCCACATTGAAGGTCTGATAACTTAATTGTGGCAGTAGCCTCGTGTACAATAAGGATGTTGAGTAAATTCACCACCAGACACTTTGTAGGAGACTTGAGACGAAGAAAGCTATCCAACTCTTTCCGTGAAAGATCATCTGTCTTCTTCTTCTTCTTCTCCTTCTTCCCCTTCTTATCACGAGCAATGTAAGTACTTATGGCTTTCTTTAAACTTGCCATTGATTCAGCAGTATTATCATCTGTTTCATTCCTTTCAGATTCTCCTTCTCCTTCAAACATTGATAAAAGTTGCCCCAATCGTACGGTCTCTGTTCCAATATCTTCTGATATTTTAACTTGTTGGCTAGCACGTGTCATCATTATTTCATTGTATGCATGAATGATAGGATGGAGAACTGCAATCGTATCAGCAACAAGTTCACGAATTCGACCAGTTGAACTAGATGATTCATCAAGAATTCCCTCAATAGCATTTGCTACAATTTGTATAAAGTCACAACTCACTGCCAATAGTTTCTCTCCATCATCATCCTCAACAGTATCAGTATCCCAACTAGTATATATAGCAGTAACTTGCTCCTGAAGTTGTTGATTACGACTTTGTACTGTATCAAGTTGTTGATTACGACTTTGTACTGTATCAAGTTGTTGATTACGACTTTGTACTGTATGTTGTGGATTACGACTTTGTACTTCCTGAAGTTGTTGATTACGACTTTGTACTGTATCAAGTTGTTGATTACGACTTTGTACTGTATCAAGTTGTTGATTACGACTTTGTACTGTATGTTGTGATGCCATATCGACCTCCCCATTTAATTGACTGGCTTCCAATGATGTATTATCATCTCCCATACTAGTTTCATCTGACTCAAATTGGGACTTTAAAGTGGAAGAGTGAGAAGAAGATTCTGCACTTCTTTCCGTAGCTAAAACAGTTTTGATAAGTTGTGCATGTTTCTGATAAGTAGCCTCTGCCACATCCGCCAGTTCGCCAGACATTTCTTTAAGCTTTGTATAAACTTCCTTATTCCCAAGCATCGCACCTTGCTCGTCTTCAATGATGTTAGACAAATTGTTTCTTATTGTCTTCAATTTATCCTTCAAATCACCCTCCAGTACAGAAGAGTTGGTAACAGCATTAACACTGTCGCCAAAATCTGCACTCTCAGGTGGTGATTCTACATTCATCGTATCATCAGCAGTGCTGTCATCTCCGTGTCCACTTCTTTCCTTCACCTCAACGTCACTATCACAATCATTGGCCATGCCTTTTGGTAAACTCTTAGAGTCACCATCATCTGATGTACCGAAACTCTTAGAGTCACCATCATCTGATTCTACATCCATCGCATCATCAGCAGGGGTATTGCTGTCGTGGACAGGTTTACGTATGAACCATAGTTGATCAACGCCATAGGGTTGTGAACCCGGGACGGTTTTGTAAGCACCGATTGTGTCAAACTGCTTGTTTGCCTCCCAATACTCCAATTTCGAACCAATTCCATCGTAAAACAAGTAGCCGCCATCGGCGGTGACCGTGATACCAGTAAAATGATGGCCATCCCCAAGAATGACCTGCACCAGTTCATATTCCTGCTCATCAATCACTAGATCTTTCTCGATATCGTTCATGCAGGTGAGTGGCGACTGACTAGACAAGAATCTTTTGAACTCATTGCTTTTTCGATCTTTCTCAAAACACACCAGCTTAGATGACTTGATGATTGTCCTCTTCACTTTTCGAAATCCATCGCACCACATTTCACCGCCTAACTTCTCTGTGTCACTATCCTCGTCCTCCTCAAGTTTACGAGGCTCCTTGAGTTTACGTGGCTCCTCGAGTTCATCTTCATTCACTAGTTCATCTTCATTCACTATTCCTCCTTCACAACCTTCAGAATTTGCTTTCCATGGGCAACTCCCCAGTTGATTTCCGCATTTTATTTCCCAAGATAGATACCGTCTAATATGTTCCTGTATCCCATTGTTCATACAATCTTTGGGGACTGGAATGAAAACCGACTTAGTAACTTTCCGAGTTGTACTCTTACAACTACCATCTTTTACTTTTGGACAAGTATCTTTGTTGCTGCAACCCAGATATTCAGTCGTCGTCCAGTACTGGAAGACACTTAAAGCACCATGAATTGCATTATCGAGAAGTCCATTACAATGCCAGTGTTCATTTGACTTGTTCTCTGTAATTGTTATTCCACGATAATCACAATACTCCATCCATTTACACCGGGCCAAATTATAATCACCTTCCTTAATCAAGTCGATGGCTTCATTCAGCTCCTTATGCTGTCTGATATAAGGTTCTAAATCATCACGTTCATTTAGAATGTTTAATAATGCCTGCATAACGGTATCATATGAGCAGGTATGTCCCACATTAATGAGCTTCCCTTTGAATTCATAACCATTCATCCCATATGGTATAATTGCAACGTTTGGTTTTTGTGGTACTGGGGACATGGTTATCTTCCTCCTCTTCTCATCAAGCGACTCGAAAGAAGTCTTCTCATCATCTGAGTCGCTTAGACTTCCGAATATATTTGTTGTACTACTTCCTTTTTTTCTTTTAGGTTGGTCATCACTTCTTGATTCACAGTCATCATCAAGTTTACGTAGCCTCTTAAGGCCGCCCTTCTTCTTCCTCTTCTTCTTCTTACTGATCTTCTTCTTGATCTTCTTGTCCACTGGCTGAGCCGTCTGTAGCTCATTCAATGCATTCAATGTAACTTTATCACTACTACTACTACTCGTACCCAGAAGGTCCCACTGTTCTCCGTTCAGAGTCAACAGACCGGGGAATGATTCTGCAGTATCATCTTCCACAATATTGTAGATAATCCTTAGTGGATTATGATCATCGTTTCTAAATGAAAAACTTAGTAGTGCAACAATATTGCCCATTTTTCCAGCCAAATCCTCATATACCTGCTCTAATAAATTTATCCAGTTTTCCCATTCACGAAACCTTTTGCTTTCGAGGAATTGTTTAATTTTGACATGCCTGTCTTCCTCTATCTTTCCACAAGCATCCACTAGCTGCTCAATGAGTGAATTACTCCTTTCCTCACAATCTTTTATACAGTTCAACGACCATCCCGTATATCCTTGTTGACACAATCGTTCAGAACTCTTTTTATTACCTAATCCATATTCCTTACCCATATACAATTGTTCGATTGACCAGTATAAATATTTGGCAATATCTTTTTTACTGTAATCATCATCGGTTAACTTGCTATCTAACCAATTTAATCCAATAAAACATGATATTGAGTGTGCCATTAGAATTGTACATGCCTCAAGCAAATTATCATAACGTACTTTCACATTTCTTGCTTGAGCAGTGGTTAACGAAGGCTGGCCGAGGTTTTTACTACATGTAACCCATAGTTCTCTGAAATATTCTTTGTCTTTTTTACTCTTATTGGTTAAATTATTCTTTAGTTGTAACATGGATTTAATGTTCGTTAATATCAACGAGTATTTACTATTATAATATGGGCTACTCTCTATCAACTCAACATTATTGTCAATATATCTTGATACCTGCTTCAACACTGACATATTGGATTTTTTATGTTGCAATACTATTTTGTGTTACGACTATCTCTCCTACAAAGCACACTACTACTAATTGTTGGTAAACCAACTGATGATATTCTACTGTAGGTACATGCAGTACTTGTTTCACCAACTGCCAAAATTATGTAGGGGCAGGGCATATTATGTGCGCCCCTCACATGTTGTTAGTAATCTGTTAGTAATACAAAATACACCATCTACTATATCTATCTGATATTGTACTCAGTACAATATACTACTATATAACGAAGGTAAATTAATAAAGAGGTGTTGAAGCTATAATATAATATACTTGAGCTCTCCTCTCATCATATCATACGACATCATGAGTGCTAGTACTACAATTGCAGCAAAAATTGAAGCGAACGAAGATTGACAAATCGGATAACTTTGTTGCTTCATAAGGACGAGCAAGATAATGGCAGCTGGAGAAACTTGCAACAAAATATCAGGTGTAACGTATGCAACCAATCATTCGGACAGTTCATTAACAAAAATACTACCCAAATTATTCAACATAACAGATCGAATAATCGTTGTTGCAATAGTGTAGTGAAAGTCTCTCACTATTGTACAGAAGAGAGTGCGTTTAATGTTTATGTTTGTTTGATGTGTTTCAGATATAGTAAAGAAAAACCCGCCAAAATAAAGTGTTCATGCAAGAAGCCAGAATCTTTACCTACAATTGACGCACCACAGAATCAGTCAGAGGAGGCGATGGTACAACCAATCAATTTTGATAACACAACTAATGATGATAATGAAGGAGGACAAGATAGTTTGTTTGATGATTACGAAAATGAAACACCAACGGCACCAACAGTAACTGATCACTTGACAAACAAGTCTCTCTTTAGTGAATCTGCCTCGAAGTTTCTACTTAGAGAACACATTAATAAGGGTGATGGAATTAGAGGCTTGGTTGTTCATGCCCGAATCAACCACAAAATAAGTAGCAATTTCGGTGCTTATATCAACGAAGAAGATATGTTTCGTGAACTTCAAAATGCAAAGTTTATGAAGGATGCAAAAAGAGAGCAATGTGAACATGTAGCTGCAATGACCTTTGATCAAAGCAAGCGATCTGCAGGTGAGAAAAAACAAATAATAGATTCATTTAATAATGATTGTGCCCAGAACATAATTCAGGGTATGAAGGATATGGAGTCAGAGGGTGAATTTAGCAGTGAAACCTTATTAGCTTTGAAGGAGATAGTAGTGAAGAATATGAATAAGTGCGGAGAAGAAATGAAATTAAAATCTGATGATAGAAATACAGATCTCCTCATAGATTACCCATCAATCCGCAATCAAGTATTAGAAGGCAAAAACTCCATTATTCAAAACCTACCTCTCCCTAAAGTACACCTTGAGAACAATTTTGCATGTGTTCCTCTTGAGGCAATTGTTAATCTGAGTCTTGCCCTTGATTTAGGAGTACGTGAATATGTTGATGATAAAGACTGGGTTGATTCAAATGGAGAATATGATGGATCATTTTATAAAAATCTCCACCAAAAAGTTAAAGCAGATAAGGATACACGAGTATGCATCATACGAGTCTGGTCTGATGGCTTTGAGGCATACAAAACCAGACAAAATTCCGACAAAAACCAAATACAGACTTTCACAGTCACTCTGATGGGAAAGAATGGAAAGAATATTGTCTGGCCATTTGCGTTAGGATTCAAGTCAAAGCAACACAGCCTGATACTAAATAGTTTGAGGGCACAGGCAAAAGAATTAGAAGAGAAAAAGCTACGTTATTCTGGCAATGAGAAATGTCTCTTCCCCTATTCTTTTTACCTACAACTAATTGCTAATGACTATGTCGAAAGGGTCGCGCATACGGGAGTTTCATCTAATGGTAACTTTACAAAGAGATGGATGCATACTTGCTCATACGACAGTAAGGATACCCCTTCTTGTCCGGATTGTCGGCAGAGACGAGTTGATAGAGTCTTGGCAACTAGTAGTGATGGTGACATGAGCCGAAAAAGACCTGTGGATGAGTCAAGTAGTGCCACCCAAAAACCACCTTCCAAGCGTCAATGCCCAAGTGATACCTCTCTGTTGGCTGGTTCAACTAGAAGGATCTCTGCAGCGGTGGCCGAAGAGACCGCGGAAAAGAAGAAATCAAAGAAGAAGAAGAAGAAAAGGTTAGTAGAACCTACGACTACTGCGAAGAAGCCACCACACAAGTCATCTGATGGGAAGGGAGAGGAGGACTCCTCTAGAACAAAGATAAGTATACCTTGGATCCAGACTCTAATTGGACTGCAACTGATTGTGCCTGGACATTGGTGGGACGACTGTGAGAAGGAAGACAAATCAAAATTATGGCGGTGTGAAATTGATTCCATTAATGATACAGACAAAGAAGAAAAGTACTTTGGGATTAAATGTCATGGGGATGGTGTACGCTACTGGATCAAGTATGAAACTATCAAGAAGTATGTTGATACGGACCACGTTGATTACCCCAAGTATGATCTACCAGAAAAGCAACCTTCCATCGATCAGGAACAGGCTAATAGCAGTGCCAATGGAAAGAATGAGATCCCAACTAGTGGTGGTGCCATGAGCCGAAAAAGACTTGTGGATGAGTCAAGTAGTGCCACCCAAAAACCACCTTCCAAGCGTCAATGTTGCACTGACTGGATGAGTCCAACCAGTTCTAACTACTTCAAGGACTGTGTTAGATACCCTGTAAAAATTGGAGATAAATTGCCATCTCCTATTCCAATCGTTGAGCAGAACTTTACCATGATGTATAATTGCTGCGATGATAGTATTGTCCACCTACTTAAAAAAATAGATGAAAGAAAAGAAGCCATAGCGGCCGAAGGTAAGAGAAAAGCCAATTCCATATTGGCTCAAGCCAAAACTGATGTTTCGAATCATTTTCAGAGATGTGGAGTAGCACCAAGTATTGGAGAGGCGATAGTGAATAAGGCATTAACTAAGGAGGACATCATGGTAACTAAGGAGGACATCATGGAAGTAATACCTGCTATAATCAGAGACCACAATAACACAAATTTGAAACTATTCAAACAGCTACCTATGCATGGTATCTTCCTCGGCTGTGAAAAAAAACTAATTTCAATGACTCCGTCATTCTTTGCTGGAAGATGTACTAGAGAAGCAGAAAGGGGAGCCTTGGCAAGAGCTTATTGTAAGGCAAATGAGAGTCTAAAAAAAGTTAGAACATTATCATTGGCTTGGTGTAAAGCGGTCAAATTTAGAGATGAGAAGATGTCAACAAAAAAGTGGGAATCAGAGAACTACGTAGCCTGTACTAGGATTAGTCTAGTTCTCTTCAGTGCTTTTGATGTTGAACGTGAAGATATTGGCCAATCAGAGATTCTAGATAGAATTAGAGAGATGAGGGTATTGTGGTTTTGTCTCGTTTCTCATTTATTTGCAGAAGAAAAGGTTGCGCCGGAGATTGTTGATGATTATGTAAAATTATTTCTTTCATCTTGTGTAAGTCTGCACTTATTGACACGAAGAGAGGTAGGTTCTAGAAAGTCAATCACAACTAGAAATAATGAAGAAAACCAAGTGTTTCTACAAGCAGAAGCATTCAAGGCTAAGCTCGATGCTCATCAAGGTTTGAATAAGAAGAAATTGACAGACTGCCATGAATCAGAATTGAAAACCATATATGATGTACATTGGAAACAATCAGATCATTCATCTCTTAATCTGAGTAAAAAACCAACAAATGACGAAATTAAGTTGGGTGTGGAAACATTCATGCTTTTTAACAGAAAACCTCTATCAATTGAAGAACATCTAATAGACAATGGACATCAACAGGGTATAGTTACTGAAGTGCTGACCAACAATGCTCAACAATTGGGATTGGAGGGTGATGATGAGCAGCCTAGCCGTGGTAGATCAGTGAAATATAATTCCTTCTTCGAGGAGGGGCAAAACTTCTTCAGTCTATTGAACTTGAAAGATGTCATAGAAGAATGTGGAAGTTTTAGAGCTTTATGGGAAGGAGGTGTTGAAGGAGAAAAGTTCATACAGTTTATTAAGAGTGCATTTGGTGGTGCTTTCCGTCACAATCATGAGTACATGAAGATAACATTGAAGAAGTTGCTTAGAGATTTCATATTTGACAAAATTAATGAGGACAATCCACACAGTAAGAGGGAATCAAATAATAGAACTCTCCATTATACAACCTATGACGAGTCATTCTCATTGGATACGTGTGAGGGGCCTGTTAGTGGGGTTATTATTGAGAACAAACTATTTATCTGCTTTGACAGGAAAAGTGATTCAAGGACTGAGAGTATCGTTACACTAAAAGAGGTTGTATTTAGACAAGATGGTGGATCTTGGTATTATAATCTTTGGTATCAGTCAATAGAGGAATTGGAAGATGCTCGCACAATGAGTCTAAGAAATGTGTCGAATCAAGCATCTGACTTCTTTATTTTGTTCCCATTGTATGAAGACTGTGGTAAGAGCAAATCTTTCACATTGATCTGCAAGAGTTGGAGAATAAGAGATGATCTGGGGAAGCTCCGATTGCCAACACCCAACATAAGTATTTTAACATCAAATGAAAACAGCTGATACTGATGGTGCTGCTAAGGAGACAGAGTCCTCTAATTCCATTGAAACAGCGGAGAGTTCATGTCAGATAAGTAATGAGGAGGACTTATTGCCTCGTAGGTATGCCTACAAGTAGCATAAGTCATAAACATTTGTAATCTGCCACAACAAGAATCGATTCTTCGGGTACAACCGTTCAAACACTGCATTGCAACTTAGCTTACTAGACCGATCAGATGTACTATTAACCTTGGCACTCTTAGGCCTATCTCACGATGAGCGCTACTGTGATAGATGTAATAAATTAAACTTTAGGATGTAGTGCCACTAGTTCCTATCATGCCCGGATAGAGCCCAACTCAAACACATTAGTTACTCGAAAGTTCGAGAACCGCTCTTTTGGGAACAACTGCTGGAAGATGGAAAGACAGTTCTCTTTCTTACTCCTATCACCTCGGCTAGGCTTGATACTACGCGGTTCATCATGGAGGGTGGTTCCGTCGTAGGCAAAGAAGTGGTTGGCTACACCACTGCCATCATTCATAGTCAACTTCACCTTAATTACCAGCCTGCACTCTGAATCTTGGAGTAAGTGAAATAGTATACCCCCTTTCTTTCTATACCTATATGTAACTGGATTCAACATCAAACCATGCTCCATTAACCACGTATTGCCTTGTTCAATAGTAACATCTCCACCATCGGGTGATGATGGAAAGGGCAATGATAGTTTGCATACCCTCTTCATTTCCTCTGGTGTTAATAGAGTCGACAATGCCCGTTTCAAGCATTCTCTTCGTTCTTCCTCTTTACCTAACGGGGTATGAACAACCCTTGCGCCACCATCAACCTTGTAGTTCTTGGTTGCCCTGTGGCGTCTCTTCTTCTTACAACGAGATGCTTTTGATCCTCTCTTGCGCTTTCCCCCAACAAGCATTTCAACTTCGGGGGGACTAATCAATGCTCCTGAATCAGGGTACACTGACAGTTCAACCCCCTCAGTATCAGTGGACTTGCTGGTGTCATTGCTTGGTAGAATCTTAGTAACATCATCGTCATTGCCAATAGTAGGTGTTATCAGCACTTTCCATCTTTATCAGAAAAGTTTTGTTTGCAGGAGGTAATGGTTTATCAACATCATCATCATCTTGTGAAAAACTCTTTCTATCTTTACCAGAAAGGCGGTTTTTGATAGTTTATCAACTGCACCATCAACGTCTCTCAACTTTTCAACGATGAGGTAACTTTCAATCTTTATCATGGACATCGTTGGAATTATTATTTTTACTCTTCACTCTTCTTTTTTTCTGTTTCTTCTAACACATTTGTGCTTTCCATCAGTAAGTGCCGAGTGCCTCAACATCGGGAGGAGTGACCGATGCTCCAAAATCATCTTCTGGATACACGAGATCTCAACCCCCTCAGTATCAGCAGACTTGCCGATGTCATTGCTCAGTGTATTCTCTAATTATTGGCATCGGTTCATAATCTGATGCATTTATTAATTATCTTGATTGCAAATCCAGTGTATTATGTTTCTGTATATATTTCCGTTGTCATATTTTTATCAATATATAGCAGTAATGACGTCTACCAAACTTGTAGCAATGGCAATGCAAATATGCAATGATGCTATGTATAGGACGGAGGGAGGGGGGAGGGAATCAATCTTGTTGGTCCGTCATTGGTAAAAATCTTTTCTTTGGATACCCTGATAAACTAATTCCTATGTGAGGCTTTCCTAGCTCTTTCTCGAAAAGCGAGAAAGAAATTATGAGGTTCGTTTTTTCAAAATCACAACTAACACAAACTCTCATAAATACATTAGACAATCTTTAAATACTACTACTGCTACCAACTACCCACCACCCGTGAAAGTCAACGCTCTGTATTGGTTGTGTCAGTGCTCGATAACAGCGCCGTGTTTATCTATCACCACGGAAACACTATCATTACATTACAAGA
>Ga0075437_11948_pt1 | contig 11502 bp, 6 predicted proteins | sample MintriMetagenome_FD_74266 | JGI IMG/M metagenome (GOLD analysis project Ga0075437, IMG submission 74266) | Marine eukaryotic communities from Monterey Bay, USA to study complex ecological interactions - Minidiscus trioculatus and... | ecosystem: Environmental > Aquatic > Marine > Unclassified...
CTGATAGTAGAGATTGACATTTGATATAATTACTTTGACTTTGATCTATAGCATCACGATGATCTGATCGAAGTTGTGATACAATTAGTTCTGTGAACATATTATGTAGATAAAAAGTATGAGATGTTGGTATATATGAGATATGTGCCATAAAAAATAGAGACATAAATGATAAAATGCACTCACGATATTCTTCCTCTAATAAATACGTAGTTATATAGGCACCAAGTACCATGCCAAACAACAGAAGAGGGGCAATGAAGAATAGCATTATTGATGATCTTTTACCATGAGAGTTGGAATCGATCGGCATATTCTCTTTTTTAATGGTAGACGATTTGCCATTGGTTTTGGACGCCGCCATGATGAAGACCTTAATAGACACTCAATACTGAGAGCCGCTACATCCACTACGTGATCAATAAGAGGGCTTATTAGCCGCCCCAGCACAAAAGGTTAGGTGTAAGTTGTAGTAGGATACCAAATTGCAAGGGGTATCCTTCAAAAAATAATTGGCGTTCAATAATAATTGTGCTGTCTTGCTACTTGCTGTATTAGGTAGCTTCTATTAGCTTTTACCAATCAGAAGGAGTGTAGTATCTTGTATAAATGTGTAGGGGATAGCATATTATATTATCATTTTCATATTTGCTCATTGCAAAGTACAAACACATAAGCAACAATTATTATATATTTGATTTAAATCAGCCTACTACTATAAACATATCGTTTAAGACATACCACACCACAATATATTTGACGGTTAACAATACGAATATTACTCTAATTACTGGATCACTATCTGTCTTGGGATCAGGTGAATTATATTTATCAAGTCATCATTAGACACACTAAACCGCAATATGCCATCAAGTACAACAATAAGAACGGTAGCAATCTATATTCCTCTCCTTACTGGATCACTATCTGTCTTGGGATCAGGTGCTATTCTATACTCAATATGGGCAAGACGTGATGTCAAACTTAAAGACCCCCAACATAGAATACTGGGAGCTATGTCTATATTTGATATATTATATTCACTTAACAAGGCACTCGTATTCCTGACATATCCATCAGGTCTCGGAGTACCAACTTTCGGAAATACTGCCACATGCTCACTGCAAGGGTTCTTTACTCAATTTGGCTATGCTGCAGGAACATACAATCTTGTCTTGAGTCTATACTTCTATCTTACAATTAATATCGGGATGAAAAAGAAGGATTTTAGTAAAGTATTAGAGAAGGTGTTACATTGTATAGTCATCACAATGCATGTTGGTTTTGCAATAACGGGAGTGTCAATCGGTCTATTCAATCCAACACCTTCATTCTGTTACATAGCCCCAGGTCCATATGGATGCAATTCAAATGAAGACATTGAATGTAGATTTGGTGACACGGCTCCGTACTTCTACGAGGCGTTTGCTCAATTCTGGATACAATTAGCATATGTTGTCATTATTGTTACCAATCTATTAATATGGCTATACGTAAAGAAGCAAGAGAATGCCAATCACAAACAGCCGATGATACACTCAACAATATGGAGCAACAATCATCCTATGCGAGATCAGTTTTCATACAGAGTATTTTATATGTTGGTGCCTTCTTTTTAAGCTGGAGTTGGGCTACGATATACCATTTGGTAGCCTGGTTCGGGGGTGTGTCTGTTCCATGGATCACTTTGCTTATCAATACCTTCTTACCACTCCAAGGCTTCTGGAAAGTCCGTGTGTTAGTATTGTTTTATCTCATAAATCCATGTGTTTAGTATGAAGTGTGGTGATTTGAGTGCTTCATGTGGCCTTCATATACCTTTCTTTGATTATCTTGACAAGCGCATATACTAACATATGTTACTATCATCTCTCTTTCATCGTCGTAAATCGTGATAACGCGCGCCTTCCAGGAATGCCTTCATTTATGCTAGACCTAGATATATTCGGATACGAAAGGCCAAAGGGAATCTAAGTGCTCTTGAAATACTAAAACTTGTTTTCCTTCCACCAAAAGATGATCATGTAGAGGGAGCAAACCATGGTAGAAGTTCAGTAGCAGCCGTGGAATCATCGGGCGTGTTCAAAAGCTTTCAATATGCACTGAAACGAAGATCAAGAAAGTTATCTACGGCAGAATCATCATCTCTTCCAGTACCACCGACTCAGGTGACAGATGAAGAAGTGGCTACAGAAGGAAAGGAAGAAGAGAGTGTATTGAATAATGAGAATGGGGAAGCAAAGTAAATCGTGCTAAGTGTACTTGAATATACGTATATAAGTTGTAAATTACAATATGTTTACAGTGGAGCTTACTTTAGTAGACATTGCGGCAAGTTGAATCTCCTGTACTACTCAATCCTTGCAACAATCTCCCTAAATCCTTTAATCTCATTAGCGGGTTGTATTTCCATTACCATCAAAGCAGTGTCCTTCAGTACATCAGTAAGTCCCTCGATTGACACAATATCCGACATTTGTGAATCATAGTGTATGTCACTTCCATTATCAAGCATTAAGGCCACGGGGCGACATCTATCACCTTTTCCAAGACACTTTGACACACGATCATCGTATGACATGTCAGGCCAAACATTGAATTCAACAAGTCTCTAATGATTGCATCTCCGCCTACTAGAACAAACTTTGTTGGGTCAGATTTTGTACTCTCCTTAAGATTTGAAAAGACTGGAGAGGTATCATCTAGTGCATCAGATATAGCATCAAGACATTCATGAGCAAAGTCTGATCTTTTGTGACTTCGAGTATCTGTCCTTCTCTTCTTAGCGCTATTGTTCCACGCATCACGAGGAGTATCTACAAAGTCTAATCGATGCATGGGTTGTTCAGAATACGCAGCAACGTTAATCACTTGATTCTCGACATTTGTATCGTTTTTATCATATAAAGTCTGTGACCACCGAAGACTGAAGTGTCTGTGAAGATACACTTTCCCCTTTGCAATTAGCAGATAGTATCTTATATCAAACCTTCGTCCAGCAATGTGGTCTTCTCCATCAATTGTATATAGGTCTGTTACAGCTCGTTGGATTATAACATCACCCTCGCCTTCGTCAACGTCATATTCACCTTCCTCCTTTTGTGTTTGGTACTCTTCACTTAGCTCGTTCCGACTCTTAATCTGAATTCCTTCTCCTCTCGTTCCTTTGGAATCCTTAATATAAAAGATACTATCTTCTTCATTTTCTGTATCAAGAAGAGCTTCTCTATATGAAGAATAGCTCTTGGGAAAGACTTTTGACGCAACAGGATCATCTTTGTCAAGTTGATAAAGGGTGAACTTGTTATCTAATCGTTGTACTTCAGGATGAGAAAATGGCAAATGGGAATATATTGTGTTGTAACGAGAAGTATCCATCTCAGCTGGTAACGGTGATAATACACTTCCCTTTTTGGTATATCCATCCTTGTCCTTTACAATAGTTGCTTCGTGATGTGAGTAGGAGAAGAGTACTTTCTCATCAGTCTGCTTGTTCGGTAGCTCTTTGAATACACGACGAAATATCGGCTCGACATTATTTTCGATCATGTAGTCTACATTAGTACTAGTTTCATAGACATCATATCCAACCGGCATGCACCATGAAATCGGTACAACTTTCTGTGCTTCTTCATCCTCATCCAATCCATCTCTATCAAATTCAATACCGATAGAATCAGTATTGTGACCGATAATACTAATACTAATACCCTCTACATTAGGATTCATTTTATCTATATCTGTGGTTAGAAACATAGCCTCATAGTATGTTGAATCGTTAATATCATATAAACATTTCAACCACATTCCTGGAACAAGACTGTCCATATCTTCAAGTGTTAGAGGTACTTCATCTTTCTCTAACTCGTGGGCTTTGTGTAATCATTTAGATTGAAATTAGATAAAGCACGATGAATACCAGGCATAGTATCCTTGTAACACATTCTTCCATTTGTATCATCATCTCCATTGTCCAAACAAAATATGGTTTCATTATTGTGAGTATATCCCAGTTATATTTGATGGTAAGTTAGGGTTTATATTGCAAAACGATGCCATCGTATCCGTCGTATCCATTGCAACTGATACCTCTCCAACTTTGCAAATACTCATGTCTGTTTTATATGATAATACTTTAATGTATTGTCGCTATTGATAACCTTCAATATACCTATAACTATTACACTATCGCCCAGTATGTATCATATCCATCTATCTGCTGGCTATCAAAACCAACGAACCAACGACCTGGGGGGTCAAAAGGATACCCTCAGTGCCTGAAAAGGGGTCCTACCTCTGAACCAATCATAAAATCATAAAGCATTCTAATATTAAATCATAACGAACAATGGGGAAGCAATCAAAGCGTAACAAACGCCGTAGCTCTTCTAAGAAGCAACATAATCCAACAGGATTAGTCGCAGATCCAGCAATCAATAACAACAATAATAATACAGAAGAAAATGAATCACCAACATTGAAAATTATACAAAAGATTCGTCATGGTGATCCTCGGTAAGTATACATATACACAGTAATTGTAGTTTGTGTTGTTGTGTTATATCTTGTGATAATATCGATATTTATTGTTTTAATGATGTGTGTGGGGTGATACAGTTTATGAGCATAAGATGTGCTCATACCTACATATCTCTTTTCTCTCCTATCTTACAGTGTACGTCATGCAAGTTTAGTAGCACTATCACGTACAATATACGATGGTAATACACTAGAAAAGAATGCAGGTATTCGTGCCACTGCTGCCTCATCTGTTGGTGGTAGTATCATGGGTATGGATAGTAATAGCAATAGTGCTGCTGAGGCAAATAATCCACTATTGCTACGAGCATTAAGTGAAAGAATGTTAGATACAGATATACCGTGTGCTATTACTGCCGTGGGGTGTTTATCTAACTATGTTTCATTCTACTGTGGTGTTATTGATGATGTTGATGATAATAACATGGGGAGCAATAATAAAGGGAAAGAGGATGTAGCATCATTAGTTATGGTACCAATATTATTACAACGATTGCAATTAAGTATTGCAATGTTGCATACCTTGGGTACACAATTACAAAAGGCGAATACTGCCGCTGCTGATAGTACATCATCCAAAAAGAAGGGAGTATCCTTTAATGAACAAACAAAGAAGAGCAATACATCTTCAACTTCAGAAAGTGACAAGTTGCAACTTAAAACAAATGAACAATATACATTATTATCATTATCATTAGTTACACTTTCGGGTATTATAGAGAATTGTGGAAAGAGTGCATTACAGACTTGTGGTGGTAATGCCTATTTGCAATTGTTGAGTGTATTAAATGTTGCCTGTTGCTCTATTCAACAACAAGTTGATAAGAAAGTTGGGGGGAGTATAAAAGAGAAGAAAGGAGAAGAGTTTGAACCAATGTATGATACTGTCACGAATGCATCACGCGCTTTACATTCATTGTTGGATGATAATACAGTCTTGATTGCAACTTTACCATTGGGAGCAACATCATCAGCTGCCGCCTCATCTCCTTCTTCTTCACTATCTACCTCACCATCACTTACAGCGGCAGTATCACAATTGACAAATACAATCATAATGAATACTAATATGCCATCAATGGCAAGATTACATGCTTCTGGATCAATCTTGGCATTACGTCGTGTATTAGTACTTGATAAAGAACATCAACAGCTATCAGGAAGTGTAAAATTATCTTCAGATGAAGAACAAATTGCATCAACAATACAATCATGTACCAATGAAGTAATTCTACCCTACATTGCTTCCATATGTGATCAATTCACTTCAAATGAAAGTAGTAATGGAGCTAAACAATTATTACAAGATATGATATCAACATCCAATCAATTATCAACAATTAAACAAGATTTAAGTTTGGAATCACAAATTGTATCAAAGATTAATGCAAGGAAGGAACCTGCACGAGAGATTGCACGACGTCAGAAGAAGATGAAAGAGGAGAATACGAAGGATGATGTACAAGCAATGGAGGAAGATAATACTACCAAGGATATGAAAGAGTCGACTGAAGCAAAGGCAGCAGTTAGTAATGATGAAGAAAGTGAGGTATCAATGGCTATCGAAGAAGATGCAGTAACTGAAGAAGAAAAGAAGCAAGAGCAAGAAGATGAACTTAAGGACAAGTTAGATGGTATTGTATCAAAGTGGAAGGATATTGTTGGATCACACAAGTTGGCATTAGAACTGGTTACAAATTTATGCTCACCAAATGATGAAGAGGAAGAAGAAGAAGAAGAAGAAGAGGGTATGTACGGAGATGATGATGACGAGCACATGTGGGATTCTGATGATGAAGCCAAACTATTAGCAGAAGCAGCGCATGGTGGAATGAGAAAGAGTGGTGTCGCTGCAAATGTCACCCCGTGTGAACAAGCTACATATAATGCCATGACTACAGAGCAATGTAATTTATCCATGAAAATAATGAGCTTCTTTCGTCAATGGGCTGAGTTCATCCCAAGCTCAGACACAACAATGGACATTGAAACTAAAGTACCTGCACTGGTATCACAAGATGTGGATGAACTCTTATCAACATGTGCACTTTGTCTTGGTAATGTAGTGGCATGCAACCTGTTGAAAGAGAGGAGTACGTTGGAAGCATTCTGGAAGGATCTAATACCAATGCTCAAGTCACAATATCATGTACATGTGACGTCTATAATGTTATCATTTGTACGGAATGAACCTCAAGCACCTACACTGGTTGATTCATCGACACTTGAGTCTTTGATAACCCTCCTTCAACAATCAAGTTCAAGTGATGCAGAAGTTCTACTGCAGACACATACTAACATTATATCCATCTTGGGTGTGTTATGTGCAGAACCACATCCAGCAACAATCAATACACAAGTCTGCCGTGCCTTGTTGGAACGGCTGCGATCCTCGTCCACAAGTGGAAATGATTTGACGGGTCAATCGATGAAACATTTAGTAATCATCACACATGAAATACTCAATGTATTGATGGATATGTATGGTAACGATGACGATGATGATTGTCACAATCAAGTATTTGCAAGTGAAGATGTATTAGGTCACTTCCAAAGATGTTTGCCTGGATTTAAGAGGTGTATAAAAAAGGTATCTGGAAGTGTAAGTAGAGGGGCAAGCATGGAAGAGGAGATTGAGGTGGATTTATGGAATGAAACAGCATTGAACACGTCGAGATTTATCAAGTACAAGAGGGATAAGTGTAGTGTATAACTAATTGTTTATAATCGTCTTCGGATATCTACTTCTCTAGGCGCAAATACATTTCTCTTTTGTCGTGAACTATCATACAAAACGTTTCACTCTTTAGGCTCCTGTTACTTTCCTGTGGAAATATCAGGAGTAGAAGCTTCAATAGTAATATGGCCTTCTGTTGACCTCAACACAGCTAAGCTTTGATCAAATGAATACTTTTTCTCATTGATGGTCTCCAATATCATACCGACCTTGAGTGAGGTACCTTTAAATAGACTATCTTGAGCAATACCTGTAATCTTGATGGAATCAGATGATCCTGACTCTAGTCTAATTGTCAGTCCGAGCTTGGTGTCTTGTGTAGGCTTAAAAACAGTAACGGTGACTGATTTACGGGTAATCTCCTCCCTTACTGTATCGGCAGCAGCTGCAAGTGGTTGAGATGCTGTTGATAGAGGAATAGGTGTGTTTTGGATTGGGCCGGACATAGGTGACCAAATGAACCCAATGGCATCTAAGGAGGTTATCTGTTCTTCTGTTAGAGTCCATCCATTTTGTTTACCATGTCGACGGGCTCCCCTAATATCTTTGCACCAGCTGGCGAGACTCTTTTCCTTCTCCTTAACCCTAAGATGCCCATGCTCTTCCTTGTAAGCAACCAATTCTTTAAGTCTCTCTTCAAATGACTTGACAGCGTTGATTCTTGGGCCCCAGTCCATTCCTAATGCATCCAGCCAAGCTATTCGATCCGCAGTCAACTTTGCTGCATGTACCTTGGTTGGGTTCTTTCTAGCCGCCCTAGCATTGGAGATAAACTTGTTCAATGTCTTATCTTCGCTTGGTTTCACATTGATGTGTCCATTTTTATCCTTGTATGCTTTCAAATCAGCAACTCTCCCAAGGAAATGCTCATCTCCGATCTTTTGATTCTTATCAAGTATTGACTGAAGGAGAGACTCATTTGTTTCCTTTGAAGCCTTAAGCTTGTTCGCATAGCTTTCAATCTGCCCATTCTTCTCGGTGATTAATTGCCGTAGTGCTATATTGTACTGCTTAAGATCTCTCTCCGATTCTTCTCTTGCTTGACGCTCTGTAGTAATTGATTGCTTGAATGCTCCATATTCATTCATCAAAACCTTCTTAGATTTCTCAACATCCTGTAGTCTTCTCTCAGACTTTTCCCTGAGCGTACTCTGCTCTTCTTTTGCGAGTTGTAATTGTCCGCATGTGCTCATGAGAGCTTTGTGCTTCTGTAGTAATGCGTCATATGCTAACGATTGTCTCCTCTCCGACTCGTCTTTTGCTTTCTGAGCCTGCTTTAGAGATTGTTGATCCTTCAGCAATTGTTCAATCTCCTTTTTATTCTCCAGCAAGATGTTACCATTGACCTTCTCCAGGGAGTTGTACTTCTCTTGCCAGATTTTCAATTCATCTTTTGACTTTCGCATAGTACTTATTTGTTCATCTTTTCGAAGGATTGATAGTCGTTGTAACTCGTTTGTTGCATGCAGTTTATTAAGGTTGCTTCTGTGATCTCTCTGCAATTGCTCCTCCCTTTCCTTATTCTGTTCGGTCTCGACTTTCAGCATAGAGTTTGAGCTTAACAGTTTGCTCTCAAGATCATGATACTTTGTATATAGTTCACTATAACCAGTATGAAGATGTTTGTATGATGTCATCGTATCTTGAAATTTCTTCTCATCGACCTGCCTTGTGTGGTATGTATGTTGATCCTTTTCATACTGCACTCTTTTGAGTTCCTTTATCTGGTTCTTCACCTTGTCTAGTTGTTTTTCTTTCTTAACAATTGACGTCTCCAGTTCCTTAATGGTATCATCAAGCGTAGCAATTACATCATCAGAATGCTTATATTCAAGTTCAATGGCACTATGGTTCTTCTGTAATTCTGTAATTGTAACCTTGTTCTGATCCACCTCGTCTTGCAGTTTAGAGTTAGTAACAGACAGTTCACTATAGTTGTTCTTTAGATCATACAACTCTTCCTTGAGGGCGCTGAGCGTTGATGACATCTTGCTGTGAGATCCCATCAGTTCAGATTGGTCTGCTTCTAGCTCTGTCTTACTTTCTTTGAGGCTTGCTTTCTCAGCAAAGAGAGTACTGTTCTTACTTTGGACTAGTAGCATATCTTTATTGACTTTCTCCACTTTCTTCTTGTAAGATTCGATCTCTCTATCTTTGCTAATTAAAGATATCCGTAGGTATTCTCTTAATTCCTCATCAGCCGTCTTGAGACGCTTTTTGACTCTTCCAAGCTCCTTTTCAAGAGCTGCAATCGTCCTACCTTCGTCATGGCCACAAACTGGCTGTTGGTTTGCCACCTTACGCTTTTGCCCGCCTCGTCCGCCTACCATTATATACTAACTTGTCTTTTCAGTTGAGGTGATGTTATGCTTATGACCGAACTGTTCATGAGAACAACAAATATGGTAGTGATGTGTAGCAACCAAACCCGCATGTTTGAAAAGTAAGGCGAATATTCTGATATTCATAACATGTGTTTCCCTGCTTGGGGTATATAGGTTATCATGTCAAACAGACCATTCTTAAGCCCAAGTTACACATGTATCGGATACCTAATAGCTCTTTAGTTTAGCGGCGTTTCTTTGTCAGGTGTTGAATAAGGGTAATACGGAGTGAAAGGGGGAGCTGATATCGTATAGAAAGTCGACGAACAAAGTTGACGGCTCTGGGTATACCACACCCTAGTTCTAGCATAGAGTCTGTGTATTTATATGAAATGAGAGATGAGTGATGTGTTAGTGTATAAAGTTCATATGATTCGAAAAAGTTAACACCAGATATCAAACTTACGACTCAAAGTTCCAAGTTGAGCAAAGACCACTGAATGAACTTGAGCGGCTGCTCCCGAATATTCATCTGGTAACAAGTCATGCCACTTGATACTTTTAGGGTCTCTTGCTGCTCTATTCTCGCCATCTGGAAGCGAGGTTCTGGCATAATTGAGTAACACACCAGACTTTGCTAAAGACTCAGATACACACTGATACAAAGCCTGATCCCAAAATCCATCATCGTCCCAGATGTCATGATGAGATATCTTGCTCTTTATGTATATTCGACTCTTTCTATCCTTTGATTTATCATCTTTCCCTTCTTCTCCTTCTTCTTGATTAGACATGTAGAATGTTTGAGAGAGTATCATTAGCATCTTTGCATTACTCACATCAGTGCATTCGTTACCACAGCCCGAGAGAAAAGAGTTGAATAAGCGACACAAAGCATTGAAATTGGCCATGCTTTTCACCTCCGTATCTTTGCTCCTCTGTGTATTTAGCTCATACAGAACAGTCTTTCTAAAAGACTGTCCGCGTTTGGATGTTTCTTCTAGTGCCTTGGAAGCTATGTTGACCTTTTCCTCTTTCAATGATTGAGATGATTCTGAAGCCGATCGTTCTCGTTTACCTCTTCTTGGACTATCAGGACTTTTGGGAGCATGTATACCATCAGCCAACCCGAATAGTAGGTTGATAACATCACCGAATATCTCAGGATTGACGTCGTTGTCATCCTCTTCATCATTATCACTACTGCCTTCACCTCCTTCACCCCATCCCTCAAAGTATGATGGTCGTTCAACATTACGATACTTTCTTGGCGAGTCTGCAGCATTACCACTACTCTCGCTATGGCTATTTAGTACAGCTAATGCAGCTGCTATACCCCCATCATCATCTTCGCCAGTTCGTGCTCTGCCACCTGATATAGCTTTATCAGCTTGGATGTAATTGTCAATATCTTTTCGAACATCCACTGCTTCAATAGCAGTTTCCAGAACAGATAGTCGGCTCATCCTTTCTTCTAGAGTTGCCCGTTCTAGTGCCACAAGTGACCGAATTGTATTATAAGCAGCGTTTGCTTCGCTAAGTATACACGTCTCTGCTGCCAGTGTTGCCGATCGCAGTGTAGTGTCTGTTTTGGACATGATATTTAACAACTTCCCAGCGGCATCCTCGACGGATTCATCGGCTGCAGCTGCAACCATTTTGATATCATTGATCTCGCTCTCCTTTTCTACATCTGCACGGGTTATACTCATTGGTGGATGTGGGATCTTCTGTCGCTGTATCTCAGGATCTACAGCTCGTCCTGATTCGTCAAACCTTGATTTGAGAACTTCCTCTACAGTAGGCTTACGAGTAGTCTGTCTAGGTGAATACCCAGTGTGTGCAAAGTCCTCACTATTCGCTATTCCTTGTACCATTTCCCATACCTCGCTACTTAGCTCG
>Ga0075437_11628_pt1 | contig 11467 bp, 7 predicted proteins | sample MintriMetagenome_FD_74266 | JGI IMG/M metagenome (GOLD analysis project Ga0075437, IMG submission 74266) | Marine eukaryotic communities from Monterey Bay, USA to study complex ecological interactions - Minidiscus trioculatus and... | ecosystem: Environmental > Aquatic > Marine > Unclassified...
AGGCATTCACCTGGTCAGCCTCGGGAACAATCGTAACATCAGCATTGGCAACAACATTTCCCACAGTATTAGCATTCGTCATAGATACACCTCGCTGCGCGGCATCAGTACATACGTTCATGTCCAACATGTTATATGCATGTAGTATGTTATATCGTGCCAAGCTACCCATGGTGGTGGTGTTGAATAAGATTGATGTAGTTGGATGTGAATTTATTAAAGAGTGGATGGATGATTATGAATGTTTTCAAGAAGCGTTGGATGATGCCTCGTCATCAAGTGGTGGCGGTGGATACTCGGATGAAATGGCAGGTGGAGGTGGTGGATACTACTCATCATTAACACGTAGTTTAAGTTTGGTATTGGATGAGTTTTATACACATTTGCATAAGGTGGGTGTATCGGCGGCAACTGGAGATGGTGTTGATGAGTTTTGGGACGTTGTGGAAAGGGCAGCATTGGATTATGAAGATGGATATTTAGTTGATTTGCAATGTCGAATGGAGGAACAACAGGCTAAGGAAATGGCAATTAAGAGGGTAAGTGCACGACGATTGGCGAGGGATTTACAGGAAGAGGAAGAGGGTAATAAGTAGATTGTATGTCATGGTGTTTATGATGGAGTAAAGGTGTTAAGAGGTGTGGTACTGAATTTAGAGGGGATTAAATTGTAGTAGGAAGGATTGAGATGGTATATCAAATGAGGAGTCGATATTGCTATCTTAGCCAAAGGAGGAATTAATAAAAGACGGGGGTGTGGGGCTGGACATCACAACACGGGTAAATCTAAGCCTAAACCACATACATCAAATCTGGTCGTAGTTATACATTTTGAATACTTATTTGAGTGAAGACTCTAGCCATCTATCGTACTCTTTAGAGCCATAAATGAGGAAGTAATCTTTCCAAATAAGCTGTGGGATGCATATGCATTATCAATCCCTTCTTCTTTGCTTTGTTTCAATAACCACACACAAGGAAACAATCTCTGTAACTGAAGCGTTGGAACGTATCCCAAATTGTCCAGATGTGAACAGTATATATATGAACAGAACAAGCAGGTTATATTCTCTCCTGATCTGGAACTTTCAAAAACCTTTCCTTTCCTCTTTTCTTCAAATGCGTGGAAGCCATCAGTATACTTCTTTACCTCAATAGTCGGAGGGCAATGGCGTAGGTCGAACAGAACAACACAATCATAGATTGGAATATCCATGGAACTCGCTTGGCTCAGGATCGTATCTGAATGATCGAGAAATAATTTGAGCTGGACCATTGTTTGATTCTTTTCCATTTCCTTCAATTTAGCAGCAGCTCTTTCATCCTCTGGTACATCTGGTTGGTACCTGCCTTGAAACGTACCAATATTTTCATGAGTATAAGCCTTGCCACAGGCTAGCTTGTGACCATTCAACCAATCTTCCCTCTGACAAGCACTTGAGCAATATACCATACAACCACAGTCGTTGCATCCCATTACCTCTGTTTTGGTGAGTGATTTGTTACACCGGCAGCAATACGAGCCATTCAGGTCAAGGATAGACCTGACCATATTCAGTATTTGTTTGAGCTGGGCATTATTACTCGTAGTAAAGTCCGTATTTCTTGCTAACTGACCCAACTTCTCTTCGATTGTACTCTTCTTGTGCCTTATTGCTTTCCAAGTCTTCTTTTGAAGTGAAACATCATTCATCATTGAGATAACTCGATGGATAAAACGGACGGGGGCACCATCATCATCACCCTCAAAGGTTTCATCTCTTCCAAATTGTTCAACGAAGCTCAAGCACATCTCAATGAGTCCAGCACGAATAGCAAAGGCAGTGCGGGTATCATTTGGTTGAATCAGACCTGTCGATGCTGAAACGCATATCATACTTGATGATAATTTCGTAACAAGCTCAGCACTATCAACATCATGATCGTAGTTTGTCCCCCAATCAATCATATCTTTAATGACATCTTTGTCAACACATCCAGCGTTCTCTATTAAAGACTCCAGAATGTAGGCTCCAATGGAAGGAACAAAAAGTTCAGCCCCCTCTCTCTTTGCTAGATGTATTAGTCCTTCCACATACGATATTGTACAGTTGGGATCATACTTTTTGCTTACGACCGGTATTTTACCGATAATTTTTAATCTGCTAATACCTTCTGATGTTATTGATTCGCCGTGTCCAGTACTTTTATATGCGCCCCTAACTAATTGAGCCACAGTATTCATCCCGATAGACACCGTTTGTGTGCAAATTTCGGTGCGAACCACCTCCTTAACGATGTCAGGTCGATGTTCATCATCATAGAATCCCCATTGAATGATGGATGAAAGCAAACCCTCGTGATTTAGAAGTGTATCAACAGTCTCTTTCCTATCCTTTTCAGCGGCGTTTACTGCTGGGTCTAATGATTTGGTAACTATACTGCTAATCAGGTGAACGAATACTGCAATTCCTTCCCTCCAATATTTATCGCTTTTGAAGAACATACGCTCCATATCATTGCACATGCATCTAACTAATGGTCCAATACTGCGAGCAATATCTAAACTAATACATAAGTCATCTTGTATCACTGCCTTCCTTAGAATAGCTATCCAAAATACTGGTGAATTCAACATACCCGAATATCTCAAGGCGCCTACACCTGCTGCCCGTGCAGCACAAGCCGCCGACAGCACTACATTATCAAACGTATCATTTTCACATTGTTGAATGAATGATAATACAGTAGAAAGTATACCACTTTTGGCTATTGGGGTCACTGTTTGTTCACTTTGGCATAACGAAGTAGTTGCGTCATGATCACCCATAGAAATGAGAAGACCATAACGCTCTGTTACTAACGCTTCCAATTCCAAACCATTAGGTATTGTAGTAGCTGGTGTTGATGCAGCAGAAGCAACTTGATTCTTTGCAGCCTTACGTTGCTTTCCTCTCTGCTTCTTAGATGATAGCGGCATACTTCCTTAATTCAAACACTAATCTTCTATTCTTATCAACTAATTGTAATAAACCAATATATGATGAAGGATGAATACTAACAGATAACGTACCAAACCGAATGCCGATATTGTTATTATTATAATTCCGTATGTAAAAAGTAATAAGGTACCAATATGTATATTATGATGACTGGTGCAACAAATGTTTGTGTATCAGTTAACAGTAACTAATTGTATATACTTCAATACCGTGGCTATTCCATTGTCTGCCTCTAACAGATTTTACCTGTGTCAACTCACGTGAAAACATCTTTTTTTTCGATTTGGCCCAAAATTTCTCTAAGTCGAAAAATGTACGTAGCGACCTTAGTAAAATAGACGTGTCGTCGAGAGGGCATAGCTCGTTCGATATAGGTCACACGATAATTCTGAGCATAGGTATCATAATCTACATCTTTTAAGGAGTTCAGAACTGCAGAGTCCGCCAGGCTATCGATCTTAGTTTGTAAAATAATGTACATTAGAAAAACTACTTATGTCAAAGTTGTGTAAATTAGTACATGTGCGTCGCTTGTTGTTATGTGTCTATTATTACATTCTATGTTATAAAACTTGCATGAACACTCTATTGATTCGTCATTGTCACGATAGACGTGTTTGTAAGTTGTTTGTCAAGCTATGTTGACAGCATATTAAGCCTCTGCTGTCACTCTTTCATCTGATACACTATTATACATTTATCTGTGTATACGAGAGATATAGATGGATTAGATGATGTCAAACGAGAGATATTCATGCATCTATTGTTGGTACTTACTCTTCTATTCCGTGTTCTTTGTTGATTATCTTTTCTTGTTGTGGAAGGATGCTTTTCATTTCTTCTGATATTGGCTTGATTGCTTTGACATCGCTGACTTTGAGTTGTATGTTGGTATTCACCTTCATCCTACGAAGTCTCTCGTCCTTTCTAAGCAAAGCCCTCTTCTCTGCAATAGTATACGACTTCTCCTGCTTCTTCGTCATCTTGATAAGACGAGCTTTGATCTCTGCAATCACATGTTCCTCAAAGCCATTCTTCTTTGTGAGTATTTTCAATAGGATATCACCTCCGGCAAGAGCTGTTAGATCTGCAACGGCTGCCTTCTCTCCTGCATACTCGAATCGAGGCTTGTTGAGATTAACATCAAAGTTCTTCATATCTCTCTCCCTTTCTCTTGTACTTTGTTTAGCTTTGTTCGTCACAAAGTGAGCTAATATTTCCTTCCGTCTCTCGATAGGTACTTTTGTTCGTGCCACTGCCACCTTCTTAAAATAACTATCAAGGTAATCCAAGATCATTTCATTCTTACCACTTCCTTGTACTCGAGCTACGTCGTCTCGCTTCTCTGATGTTAACTTGTTAATCTCACGTATTATCGACGACAAGATAACAGCACGAGATGTTCGTCTCTCTTGACCGACATGTGTCTTGGATACTAGTGAACAAGCTTGGACGAAGTTCTCACAACTCTGTTGATGGATTGGTTGTGGACAGATGCCTTGCCATACCGCCAAGGCTAGTGGATGTTCGTTGCCTTCTTCATTCCAAGTATCAGGATCAAATATGTCGATAGTTGACTCGGCATGTTCAACTGACTCGGCATGCTCTCGGATAAGTGGCATATTCTCTCGTACAAATCGATCCTCGAGTATCACATTTCGATCGGCTTCAGCTGTAAGCCACTCCATGCAATCCTTGACGTTAATCTTGACGGCTCCATGTGACATGTCGTGATGAATACCAAGCACAACAATCTCGTCGTCAAATGAAAATACATCACGCTCTGCGACTGCTTCTTCATCGATGGTACCCTCATCAACTAATACCTCGCCCTGGATATCATCAAAGTGTACAATCCACTTTGAAAACGCTAATGAGATCTCTGGATTGCCGCCGATCATGTAGTGCAGCTTGTCGGACGACCTCCATGGATCCAAGACATGCTTGTCTAGGAAGAGACGGAAACGTTTGAAGAAGAGAGTTGTTGTTCGTTCGAAGTATACCTTGCCCGTCTCCTCGCGAGTGTTGCTTCGCCAGAAACACCTTCTAATGCCGTGAGATAACGCTTGAACTCGTCCTTATTTCTCCATCCACCATTCTCTATCTCACTGAGCTTCTTGTGTGTGGCATATAGTCGCTCGTGTAGGAGTCGAGCTAGAAAACCATGTGTACCCTTGCCAAGCACCGGATCGCATTTCAAGAAGAAGTAGTTGGCATCTTTGTAGAAGTAAGTGTAGAAGCCATGGGCGAAGAGTAGGATTGTGTAGAAGGTTGGTGAGTCTCCAGGCTTGAGCCTGATTGCATCGATACTTCCGTCGTCTACAAACAACTGGCTCGCTTCAGCTTCAGTGGTGGCGATTGGGATGCCCTCTCCGACCTTGGGTATCGCCCTCGTCTTCATCAATGATAAAGCAGTTAGGCAGCGCATACCTAGATCACACTTTGGTCCAACATGGTTGACAATTACAATGAGGAATTCATAGAAGATGGGGTATACCTCGAGGAAATCTTCATTTGTTTCACCAACAGAAGACCATCGTGAGAAGACTGCATCTTGTATGTCGACTGGAGCCTTGGTCGGCTCGCATTCCTCCTCTTCTACTTGACGCATTAATCTCTCATAGGCTTGTGGATGGTTCTTGAGAGCCTCTGCTTGGGATACACCATCGTAGATTATCTTGTGAGCAACCTTGGCCCACATCTCGTCATGGTTCTCTCGACCGAATCGCCTCACACTTCGCTTCATGATATCCGGAAACATCCACAGCAATTGATATGGACTGTTGTGGAAGAGGCCGTGGGTACCCCATACATCTTCATTTCCTCGTTGGTAGGCCTTTGCAAAGCCATGAAGTATACAGTTGCCTCTCTTGCTATCCTCGGGCATAGCTCCATTCTCAATAAGCAGTGGATGTATATGTTGGATTGCCCCTCCACCACCAGTATCGCCCATTGCAAAGTATAACTCGGCGTCGATGCCCTTGAGAAACTCTTTGAATGAGTGCTTGATTGATTCAGCACAGGCTATTGCTCCGTGACTACAGGCATCAACATCAATGCATCGAGTCTTGATGGTCTTCTTTCCAGTCTCACTACACACACCAGCCCAATCTCCTAGTTTGGGATACTGCTGGAGATTGTTCCTCTCTCCATGATCAAACTGACCCCCGAGCAACATTGACTTATTGTCCCTGAACTTTGCTTTATCGTCGATGAGCTCTTGTCGGCTGACCAGCATACAGTCGGCGGCTAGTTGATGTTCATCAGATTTGAGAGTAGCACGGCTCTGTACTGCCTTGGAGATCTGTTTGTTGGTAACATCATGGAGACTAAGTTTGGTTGGCTTGGCATCTCCGGGAGAAGTCATCACGAGAAGTACACACTTGAGGGTAGTAGTCTTCATCAATATAGCTGCTTCGTCGGAACAGCCGTAGCCAGTGATTGAAGCGGCTGTAAAGTATTGCCGTATGAAAGGATCAAAGCCACACTGCTTGCCTTCGAATACATTGGCAAGCTTGCAAACCATATTGTGACTTTCTTCTAGCCGATTCAAGACGGCTATGGCCTTGGCAACTGATCCACGAGGTACCCAACATTCTCCTGAGCCATGGTTGTCTCTTTCATAATTCACTTTGGCTCGGCGTTGATCTAATGTTGATTCATTGTTGGCATCATTGTTGTTGCCGTTGTTGCCATTCGATTGAAGAGGAAGCAGACCATCCTCCAATTCGTCGAGGAAAATGACACCGCTTGCAGGAATGGGCATCTTTCCACATCTTCCACGATGAATGAACAGTAGTTGTGATGACGAGTTGGTATTACTAGTATCTTTATCATCATCCTTTGCTTGTGTTTGGTCTAATGCACTCGGTATATCAATATCACCCGGCTCTTCTCTTAACGTAGCAAGCTTATTCTTGATGAAATCTGTATGTTGTTTTGTATTCGCCTTTGCTTTATCAACACACGCCAAGCATCTGTTGGTATAAACATCTCTTTTTTTATTTATATCGTTGATATAATCATCTCTTCTTTTTACTATTTCTCGGTATCGTTCTACAAGTTCTTCTGCTGTTTCTAATTTGTCTGTGTCTCGTAGAAATGCATTATTTGCTGCTGCTAATTGTTGTTGTTCTGATTGCTCCTTCGTCTTCTGTTTCTTCTTTGGTTGTGTTGAGTTTGCACTTCTGTTAAATGGCTTGTCTTTGAGGAAGGTGACGAGGCTGTCTTGTACTGCTGTAGGTAGTAGAGATGTTGCGGCATTGAATGGTATTGCAAATGGATACTCAGCTGATCCAATGTTGATTGTCGATCCTTCTGTTGTTATTGATTTAGTAGCAACCAAATCCTCAGAGAGCCCTTCTTCTAACGAATTAAAGCACCCGAATTCAGTTACTCGAGGAGCATTCTTATTAGTTGAATCTCTTCTTACACCAATGCGGGCAACTAATACACGTTCTCCACCCTCTCCAATATTAATATGACTGTAGGGCAATTCATACTCTCCTACCGCTGGTCGTTGAGTGAATGCAGTCTTTATCATATCAGCATCCACCATAGCATTGTCATTTATTCCACCACTACCCAGTGAATTCAGTGGCGCTACCAATAGATTAACGTCTACCAATCGACCGTTTAGCTGCTCTAATAGCAGTATATGAGCCACAGCCTTGAGCAGAGGGCTGTAATCTTTCGGCAGACCCATTGCTAATGATGATTTGCTCTCTATTTGATAATATTGGGTGTTGTTGAGTGTTGTTGTGTGGCAAGAGGTATGTCATTTTTTTAGATGAAAATCTTAGCCACATCACTCCACTTCTCACTATTATAAGTCGGTACATGTTACATACTACTACACCACCAACTATAGATATCTCTTCTATATCAACTAACGAAGACATATTGCTCACAATCTTGCAATAGAACACCATTTACCATACTATATCTCTATCATATAGAAATTAGGTAGTATATCACATGATTAACCGATATGTCTATAATATGACGTTGTAACAACAACTAATGTATTGTTGAACGACTGTAACATAACCTCACATGATGTATTAAGTAAGGAGATGATGTTTAGGCTTATCTAACGATTGCAATGTTGGTATCGACGCCCTTGATGTTGGATGCTATCCTGGGCAATAATCACCGATTGACTACTTTCAATGTACATTATTTTACAAACTAAGATCGATAGCCTGGCGGACTCAACGGTTCTGAGATCGCAAGAGGAAGTAGTATATGATACATCTATCGGCGGTCATCTCATGTTCATTTGTTGATGTGCAATGGTACCGTTCGCTCGCCCTAACAACTCACGCAGTAAATGGCTAGAAAATGACCTAAAAAAATTTTAGGTCGGCTCCCACCAAAAGATGATCTCTAAGAAGTTGACACAGGTAGATTTATAGAGGTGCACCGTCTCAGAATTCGATTTTGTGCTGTAGTTACACGGCGGCGGCGTATCGTGCGTAGATAAAAACCTTATTATTAAACCGATAATGATGATGCAGATATTGCAATAGTGTAGACGGTGTAGAAAGCTTTTGATTTTACTTTGTTGCAAGTATTTTTTCTATTAACAGCAGGACAACACTACACGGAGCGTATCGTGTCGAACGTCTATATTTAAAAAAAAAACTATTGAACCGATAAATGCTGCGGATGTAGATGTATTCCGAGCCGATGCTGTATGTTCTTCATTTGAGATGAGATCTTGTGATGAAATGATTTTGCATGAGATGCTTACAAGTGGAATGTCATTGATAATAATGCTGTGATTTGCAAAAGAACTTCAGAGCAACCGCTATTACACACAATATAGCTCACCATATTATACACTCCGATTCATATCATTACTATTAATAGGATCTAGACGAAAGTATATAAGTCCATACGTACGCTCATAGCGCTTTGCAATAAACGCAGCAAACAATAATAACAACAATCGAACCCCACTACATTTTTCACTACATCTGCATTTCATTCAGGTATTCCATTATCAAAGCATACACCAGGCACAAAGGAATTCTTGAATTGGTGTATATACATAGTGTTTTGCATGGAGAAGTTAGGAGTAAGAGAATTGATACGTCAGTTAGGGGCAAGAGAATTCAATAGCAATTATTGTTTTTTTGACATGTGTTTGGTCGATATATCGGATTGATATGGGTTAGCTATTAGAGCGGTAATTTTAAGAATTAGAAATTGGTGCAACAATAGTACATATCATGGTATCATCATCTAAGAAGAAGAGAGGAAAACAACGTACATAAGGCTGCTAAAAAAGATAGAGAACAATCATTAACACAAGACGATGATAAGGATAGAATCAATTTCCTCCCAAATGGTGATGGGACTTTCTATATTAAAGCAGGTCAAATAGAACGTGTTGGACAATTTGTTAGAGAAGGTCATGGTCCAATGACAGAATTGATAGCAAACGGTTTTGATGATGTGACCAATTTATCATTAAAAGATAGCGGCGTCTTGTCAGTAGTACTATTTTTCTTGCAGAGATGTGAACATGAATGTTTGGATGCAGTGGTGAATACAAATATTAAAAGTAATGTACAATCACCATCAATATGGATTAGAGTTCTTCAACAGGCAGTATCGCGAGAAGAAAGTTGTAGGGTACAAGTCGCTAAGAACATTGGCCCATTAGTTAGTTGTATGTGTAATGATACGAAGCGGCTATTTTTTAAGAGTAACAAACATTGGGGGGAGGGGATTATGTCATTTGTGAGGCTGATTTACAATTTGGTATATTTAGGTGACAAAAAGGCTGAGGTAATAGAGTCATTGTTTGAATATGAGGGATTGCTCAACTCGATCGTTCAATGGCAATTTTGGGGAGAAGAGCACCGTCCCGACATTGCAATGGAGCTGGGCATGGTCCAGAATGATTTATGCCAAGATATTGCAGAACTTGCAGAGATTGTCACAGCAGACTTGATTCATTATTCGACTAAGTTCGATGATTCGGAATTGTTGACTACTATTGGTACCATACCAATCATCAACAAAGAATACGATCCAAATTGTATGGTATCATTTGTCGAAGGCTTTATATGTCATCTAAAGACTGCTGAACGGGATGATGGGGTTAATATTCTCAACAGTCTAATTGGAGACGCAGACTGTGTAGATAAAGGTGTTATTACAGGAATGATCGACTTAGGGCTCAATTTCATAGACGATTACAACGATTACAACAAAGCTAAGTTTGTCATAGGAAAGTCAATGGGGATGGTGCAACATTGGATATCAGCTGATGATAATGAGGCTGAACAGAGTGATACCCGTGTTGCCTTAGCCATCCGTGTTGGACTGATTAAGATGTGTCTGAATTTTATTGAGCGTTTTCATGAGCATGAATTCTTTTGGGAGAGCGAGGACGACTCTACAACATGCCTCTTTGACCGCATCATGTATATCTTTTCCGTGCACATTCATAAGGTATCATTACATAAGAAAACTGCAAAGGCTATCAGGCACAAGAAAAGCGAAATCATTACAGATTTAGTTCGACTAGAAAAGAATAAAGACATCACGAACAATCCCGATTGCAAGAAGTTAGTAGGTATGGCTAGGTCTTTATTAGATATCAACGGTTTATACTGCTGCCGATGCAATAAGTCACTTACCAGAAGCGAGGTGAAGCTATGTAATGGCTGTGGTTGTATAGCTTATTGCTCTAGAGCTTGCCAAAGGGAAGATTGGTTGAACGGCCACAAGCACGCTTGCTGTATGTCATATACTGATGCAACTGCCGGACAATTTCAAGGCAGGTATGAGCCAAACGTACCAGAAAATGAAAGAGCAGCCTCAAAGTTGAAAGAGCTAGAGTTAAATGTTAGTATGATTCAGCTGAAACTGTTCCTTGACAATACAGAGGATATTCTGACACAAGTCAAGGGATTGAACATACCAATTCATGATTGTGTTGTATGTTTTGACCTATGTCAATGCCCGCCTACGGTTAGAGTGGAGGGTTATAGAGAGAACTTTTATACACCAGAAGCAGTAATGGGTTTTAAGAGAAGTCGTTTGAAAGAGAACATCACATGTGACTTCTATTCACATATCGTTAACGGGGAACTGGATGAAGATGGCGACACCCCACGCCTTATCATGCAGCGAATGTTTCCTCACGAATGGCTGACGAATAAGAAGAGCTAAAAGTAGTGTGGTATTGTATTGGTCTCATTGTTAGTGCATAGTATGAATATCAAGTAGGACGAATCGAGTTATCTCCCCAATCATAGTGTATCAAATCCATGTTTTTTGTATGAATTTCTTCTGTAAATACTTCAAGGAGAATTGTTTTGTATTCATGACTTCTCTTGATAAGAAGGAGCAGATGATGCAGCTTGTCAAAACAACAAAAGGAACTTCTGAATAGATACTTCTGACTTTCATCCAACATTTGGCCATCAAGTGGTACCTCAGAGATGTAGGCTTGCTACTATAGTGCT
>Ga0075437_10685_pt1 | contig 11453 bp, 14 predicted proteins | sample MintriMetagenome_FD_74266 | JGI IMG/M metagenome (GOLD analysis project Ga0075437, IMG submission 74266) | Marine eukaryotic communities from Monterey Bay, USA to study complex ecological interactions - Minidiscus trioculatus and... | ecosystem: Environmental > Aquatic > Marine > Unclassified...
TTGCACTAATAAGATGGCATGCTTCTAATAAGTCAAGATTGATGTGTTGATGGTAGGGGATTTGACTATGTGTGTATAAAAGTAGTATGTAACGAGGGAGAGAATGCATTGTATTAGATACATCTGTCATAAAAGAGACACATCATGTGCACAAACAAACAAAAAGGAAGAACGTACCGTCTCTTCTCGGCCTTTTCTTGATCAGGCGTCTTGTCATTGAATCGGCCAGTACTTACTCCTTGGGCAAGTAACTCACGAGCACGACCGGAGCAGATATCGGAGAGACATTGATGAGCATCCCAAATCTTACCCAATCGGAAGGCGGCCAAACCTAATGTAACCATTGTCCTATTGAACAAGATCATAGTTGATATATCTCCAGTGACAGGAATAGTCTCTTGGAGATGACTCATTAGTAACAAGTCTCTTGCCTCTAAGAACCGATCATGAATGGCATGGTGATAGATATGACAAAGCATGGCACGTGTCTTTTGTCTATCCGATCCGTGTTGATAAATGTATGTACATAGATCAGCAATCTTGTTGGCCATATCCACAACTTCTGTGGGGGCGGCGGCATCGGCTGCGGCGGCAGTTGCCTCCTTAACTTGCATAACGATAGAATCATGACGGTAATATAAATGCTCGACACGTAATTCGGCCAACATGGCGGCATCCGCAACACCTCCCAAACGTTCATAATAAACTTGGAATGCAGCTAGTAACTCTACCAACTTGACCTCATCACGTAACCTCATAACATAATCAATAGAATGGGGTGAGATACGTTGTAATGACTTATTATACTCCTCATCAAGACGGGAGAGGAAGAGTGATAATGATCCAGGCACGCGAACAGTCTTGAGTTCTTCGGGACTCATCTTAGCCTCACGTTCTTCACGGAGACGTTCCATACGTTGATCTTCAGTCTCAACCTCACCCGTGTTGGGATTGATAAGCTTCTCATCAGTAGACATGGTAGCCATGGCACTCATGGCATCAACACCGGCCATATTGGCCTTCATCTTCTTAGACTTGCTAGATTTGCCACCGGACATGGCACTCATCATCATGTCACTAGCCAATTCCTCATCTTCGGCACTTGGCGTGTCGATACGCCATCCCTCACCATTATTAAGAATCTCACCAATACGTTCAATGTACGAGGCACAGGATCGCCACATGGGTGTTTCCATATAGTCATCAATGGTACGTTGCATATCAAACTGGGCAGTAATAACATGCATTAATACCGGAATTTCCACACGTGGACCAAACTTAACGGCAAGTTTGGATAATGCCTCAAGCTGTCCAAGTAGTACCTTGGGATCAGAACCCTTACGTCCACGGCTACTAACAATTTCTAATGATTTCTTCTGAACCAAGCTGGGTGTCAAGTCCTCTTCCTTAAGTTGACCCTTCTCCTTAGCCTCGGCATCTTGCTGAGCCTTGAGTTTGGCAGCCTCCTCCTTGGCTTTTTTACGTTCCTCGGATCGACCTTGCTTATCCTTGGTAACCTTCTCGGTAACGACGGTGGTACGTTTAAGCCATCGGGCACGTCCCTTGAGTTCGGATGTACCATCGGCGGCATCAGATTCATCCGATGATGAATCACTTGATGAATCAGAATCCCAATTGGATGAATCGTCACTATCATCAGAGTCCTGTTGTGGGGATGATTGAGAGGGAGGGTGTAGGGGATAAAGGTGAGCATATAATATGATTTATAAAAAGTGCACGAGACATGTCATAAATCCATCCCATCGGGTAGATAAAAGGTGGTCACTCATTCCCTCCTGGGGTAAATAAGATAGTCTCATACTACAAAACAAGTGATACATCCCACATTTACTTTGTCAGTGAATGCATTTAAATGGGATAGTATCTCAAGGTAATAATCAGAAACGAGGACATTCCAATGTCGATATGCATTCATTGTGACCCCCCTCTCCTACACACACACCCGCCGGAACCCCCTAGCCTTAAACTACGGCGGCACCCCCCAAAATAATACAACACATATAATAAACAAACAACATTAACTTACCGAATCATCATCATCACTATCCTTAGACGCGGCGGCCTTGGCCTTAGCAGCCGCCGCCTTTTTCTTATCAGCTGAACTATCATCGGAACTTGAATCATCACTATCACTATCACTTGAACTACTACTGCTTGAACTACTACTACTGGCATCACTTTCACTAATAACAGGATTTTTACGATATTCCGCCATGATACCTTTGTATGGTTCATTAAATTTCTTCAAACTCAACTTCATACGATTCAATGCTCGTCCTTGAGCAGGTTTTAACTTCTTAAACGTAGGCTTGTCAGCTAAACAACCATAGACATGATCTTCTAAATCACATAATATCCTAACAAGAAAACGTGGTATACCACCATTACTTTCAAATACTTTTTTCGATTTAATCATTGCTTTAGTTAAATTATCAAATTCTGTCATTAATGTTTTGTGATCATTATTACGCATTGCATTACGTAGTGACTTGACGTTTGATTCGAATGTTTCGAAGGCACGTGTTTTAGCGGATTTTACTACTCGTACTGATTCTTCCGAGTCTGTATATTTATGTTGGGTGGTGGTGGTGTGGTAAATGGGGTGAATGAGGGTGGTATATGTTAGATGAAATTATATCACAAGATGTGCACCTTAAAAATTACAACACAAACATTGCAATACACACACGCCACCATCACAAAAACAACGAGAGAGTAATAGAAACGCTCAGACATCCAAGGAAGTTATAAATAATGCTCCATGATCACATGATCAATTCAGCGGTTACTGTGAACGTTTATGGGAAAGGTCATCAATCATTGCGCTCTACTCTCTTATCTACTCTCTCATAATATATGTGATTTATACCACAGCACGCCCCTACGCCATATACAGCAGACACCCTAACAAATTATACACAACTCCACCCAAAAATATACCAAACAATACCAAACACAAAACAAACGAAAGAACTTACCAGAATCACTATCCATAACCCATCGATTATCACCAGCTTTATTATTGGCCACTGATGAGTCCGATGATGATGATGAATCATCTGATGAACTATCTGAGGATGATTCATCTGAATCTGCTGCCCAAAACTTTGACATTATTGTTAGTTGTTGTTTGTTTTGGAGGGGTTTGTTGATGTAAGGACAATATATATGCCGTCTGTTAGACCGCCTATGTATTGCAAGAATTAGTGGCTCTCAAGTCTCAAGCCAATCAAAAATTAGCATCGCCAAAAAATGAATAGAGGTATCTTTTTATGAGAGTAGGCCTGATTTGTGATTTGAGATTTAGTTGTTGCTATTATTTATTTATTTGCCACGGCTCTTCCTCCTAACCTAACAATATCTCTTAGTAGTAGTAGCAGCAGTAGTAGTTTATTAGCGATTAGCGTATCGATATCATAGATCAAAATGAGCAGCGGATTAGCAGGTCAAAAGAGAGCTGCACCAACTTCTTCTTATTCTTCACAAAATTTTGATGAACCTTCTTCTAATACTAAAGTATCAACAACATCACTGTCAACACTGGAGGATCTCCTACTAAACAATGATGTATTGAATAGTTTATTGCCATATCTAGATCCTATTGATCTTATGCATACTAGCAAGGCAACACGTCGTATTGCAGCGCCGTTGTTAAATAAAATTGAGACCAATACAAATCAAACTATATGTCATACAGAGATGTTTAGATCATTCCTGCGTAGCCCCCGGATTACTAAGAGTAATCAAGTTTGGGAAGAATTAACAACAGATACTGCTAGGGCTAAGATTGCCGGTCCGTTACGGCTATATCATATCAAAGAGAAGGCGTTGGAGATCGAGAAGCGATTTGCCATAATGAAGTATACAAAGTCTTATGATAAGGAGGATAGTTTAGTAGTCTTGTTTGATGATAAGGGAGCATATATTGGTTATTATAGATTCAGTTCGGAACAATTTTATGAAGACTATGTAACAAGAGACGTTATATCCGGTGGTGATCATAACTGGAAGAGGACGAGTCTTTAATTCGAGAGGAGGTACTAATACTTCAACGCCTGACAATAACAAGATAAAGTTGCTTTATGCCGACGGTAATAGGAAATGGAAGAGGCCTCATCGTGCACAAACTGATTATATGTGGAATGAAGGATGGCTAGGATCTTTCATCGGTAAGTCATATATCTATTTATCGTGTTTAGAAAAAGGACATATGATGTGTCCAAATTTTGTTCGTATATCTGATATGATAGTCTCCAATTCTTAGATCCACATGCAACATTGTTTAGTTCATTTCTTGGAGTGTTATCTCCTGTGGAGGCTTTGTTTGTTCTTATGCACGCCCTTTCATCCGATACTCGGGTGATATACATCATAACAATTTCCTTTTTCGACTCTTTTGATTATGACTTTGAATTGAATGACTTTGATGAAGAGGATAGTTATTATCAACGGGCAGTGGAACTACGTGAGAAGTTGGCCCAGGTTTCATACACTCTTACGGACGATGGATTTGGCAAACTAGTCGACATCATTTTTCGTGATAAACTCGAAACCATTATGTCATGTGGTGATAGTGACAGCCAGACGTCGGTTATTAGGACACAATTGAACCAGGATGCTATTTGCAAATCAATTGCTACTCATTATGGCTGGAGTGAGGTTGATACAAGGAGGAGAGAACTTGTCAGAAAATATTGTAATGGTGTGGCGGAGTACCTTCGTCAGAACAGAACAAATTCCGGCTCGCTCCTGAACTGAGAGGTGATATGAAGAGGTGATATGAAACACTCCGTAAATAGATACTTAGTAAATACTAATTGCCACATTCACAAACGAATTCTACTTTATAGACGCCCTCTATTATCTAAGTGTAGACCCGTTTCACATATCCCATTCTCAACATATAACCATCTATATCTCTCTCTACCTCACATCTACACCTTACATGAACAGGCCACCCATGCCTGCCGCATAAGCCATGGGCCGAACATTTGGATGCGGCACAGCCTCATACTGAGTAAACTTGGGTTCACAACTCTCCTCAAAGTGAATAAATGCACCCTTATTCCCCATACTATCACAATAGTTTGGTGCCGAGAAGACTGTAATAGTCTTACCGCCATGTTCTACCAAATATCCCTCGTCTTTCACTTCATGACTACGAACTAGCAATTGCAAATCATTCAACTTTAGAAATGATTCAGTAATATCAGGGCCAAAACTAAATCCAACACCACGCTTACTTGGACTTTTACCCGGAAAGGGTTGTGGATCAGCCCATAGCAAGTCACTCATTAATCCACTATTCGGTGGTTCACATCCTCTTTTAATCTTCTTAATATCATCTAACGTAACACCTGGCTCAGTTGGTAATCCACCATGTGTCACGAATACCTTATTACCAACAACACTAGCCAAAGGGAAATGACTAAACACTTCTAAGAATAAATCAAATATCTTATCATCATACTTGGCCTTCACCTCACCCTCAAATCCATATATCTTATTCATATTCTTAGTTTCATGATTACCACGATGTAAATGAATACAGGTTGGGTCACTTAATTTGAATAATAACATTGTTAGTATAACCTCTACACTGAACGATCCTCGATCGACAAAGTCACCATTGAACAAATATGGATTATTCGACGAGGGATAACCATTTATTTCAAAGATATTTAATACATCATAATATTGACCATGTGTATCTCCACAAACTGTTAACCTTGGTTTAATTGTTGGATCATCTTTGTTGGGACCAATTGTTGGTATTGGTATTTCTTGCAATGATGACATATTTTCATACATGTGCTTGGCACTGATTAAGAGGTGGGCTACATATCGTTTATGTATAACTTTTTGATTCTTGAAGTGTTCAATTGATGCCAAGACAAATTCTCGTGGTAACTTTCCTGGTTCAAACAGAGCTGCTTCTGTATCAACTTGATGACTTAGTATTTCGGATCCATTGGGATGTGGACCATCATAACTCTTTTCGATTAAAATTGATTCAGCTTTGAAGGTATCACTTAGTGGTGCGGCTTCCTCACTTAGGATTGCTGCCGCGAATGCTGCCTCGCGTACTGCCTTATCACATTCTGATAAACGGGTGCGTGCATCACGATCTTTGGGACGTAATTTACATACTGCACGGAAGTCTTTCCTTGCTGCCTTTGCTCGTCCAAGTGCTGATAGATGGTATTGTTATGAGTGTGTTAGTTTTGTGTGCATATCATGTGTACAAAATCTATATACTATAGATATAGAAATAACTTACCAAACTCGGCCGTACCACGTCGATAGTAGCCCTTGGGATATGTAGCATCAGATTCAATTGCATGTGTGGCACTATATTGTAGAAAAGTATTGCAATGAGAAACGATATACAAACAAAACACACACAACAATAAACATAAAAGTACGCACTCTTGTATAGCCAAGCCATAATTCTCAACTTTAATATATGCAAGTGCACGATTACTTAATATGATAGCATTGTCTGGTAAATGACTCAATGCTGTCGAGTAATGATGTATAGCCTCGGTGTAATGTCCTTCTTTTAATGCTGTATTACCTTCATCTTTGAGTGCTAGTCCTTTGGTTTCTGCCTCTTCTGCTGATTCTTGATGACTTAAATCTGGCTCGTCATCAATGTTTTTAATCTCTGGGAGCGCCTCTATTTCCGATGCATCTGCCATGATTACAGTAATTTATCTCCGATGTAAGCTCCTAATAGTTTATCATTTATTATTTATTGTTTGTGTGGTGCTGAGGGATACGAGATTGAAAGGAGTTTTACAAGTTGAGTAACAATAATTGTTACGTAGATTAATATAGTAAGAATTCGTCTATAATGCTTACGCAGTATTTCGCAAAATTTCTTAGCTAACCGTTATTTTCCTTATCTTCATTCACAATACAATATCTCAGGTAGTATGCCGACTGCTACCGAGACAAGACTGCCTGCCAGTGGCAGCGATCACAAAGCAATAAATAATGATAGAGAAGATTATAATGATAATGGCAGGCGTAAACTGGACGCTGGCACTGCCGTGCATGGTTATAATGATAATTCTCAACAACATGAACCATTCGTACGATCTCATACTAAAATATCCTCTATTGATACTGCTCTTGTCATTCATTCACCTTCCGAAGATAGTAGAAATTCACAACAACTACTACAACAACGTTATAGATGGGGTTGGGATAATGATGCATCGGTTGGGGGTAGCAATAATAACAATAGCATTGGTATTACTGACAATTTGTCAACAACAACTAATTGTGGTGGTGTTATTAATGCCAACCAATATTCGACTGCTAATGGCACATCCTCTCATTGTCATTATAAACAAGAGGACGATTCGGATATACCACACTTTGTTGATATTAAACAAGAGCACCACCCCCTCAATAATTCACAGCCTACGCAAGAAAATAGAAATAATGATAATAAAGCTAGCGGGATTAAGAAGAGGGACAAGAGGGAGAATAAGGATGATAGTGATGTTTGGTTAGATGAGACACAACAATTACTTAATAATGCTAAGAAGAGACGCCTTGGTACCATCCTAGTAGGCAATGCTGTTCACAACACAGAAGAGTGGATTAAGCAACTCCAAAACAAAAGAAACAATGCAAAAGGGAGGGGTTTAGGATTAAGTTTAGTTGGTATTTCTAGTAATATTCCGGATTTTAATCAAGGTTTTAGTAGTATTAATGATGATGAGGATTCTACCAAAGGAGTGTTTGGTAGTGTTGCCAGTTACAATGGGGGTACCGCCGATTTGATTATTACTCGTGGGGGTGCATTATTAGATGATACATCCACTACTCAATCTAATTCCAACAATACGGGGAATCATGATATGGATATGGATGATAGTATTGGAGGGGGCAGTAGCAGCGATACAAGTATGTGTGATTATATGGATAGTAGTAATGGACGAGATATGTCTTCTAGTGATACGGCTATACGTGATGACAAGGGCATTAATCGTGGTGGAGATGAGAGTATGGATATGTTGGCAGATGCCTCGGGCGATAATAGTATTGGACACTTTAGTGGTACGGGTAGTGGGGATTGTCGTGGTGGAGCTATTACGGAGGCTAATACGTCGGGAGATGATGACAGTTTTGAGTGGGGCACTCTTACAAATGTTGGCATTGATGGGATGGGTAGGGATTCGGATGAAGAGGATAGTATCGAGTCTTTACCTCCCAATCCTATCCGTCGGTCTCCCGACACGGTTATTAATGAAGATGAGTGGTTTAATTGGGGAGGTATTTTATATCTCAAAAGTTTTTATCCGGGCCTCTATCAACATAGTATAGAACAAACACAATTGCAACAACAACAACTATTACGGCGGCAACAAAAACGAGCATACGAACAACAACAAGATGAGCTCCAAAAGTATTCAAAATCATCGAATCAAATCCCATCTCATGAGTTATATGAAGCGGCACCCGAGGAGGTTATGCCTAAGCACATGGTTGAACGTGCAAAGAGCAGCCGATCTACCTGTGTTTACTGCCATAGTAGTATCGGCCAAGGTAGTGTCCGTGTGGGATTATTGGATGAAGTCTCGGGAGTGTATATGAATTACTGTCATTTAGAATGTTGGGTTGTACCCAATGAAGTCTTGTAAGTGGTATGCATGCTTGTCTCCCATGCGTTATAGTCTTTGCCTTCTCGTCTAACCATCTCTATGCCTCTTATACATGTTGTTTCACAGGGATGGCACTGTTGAGCTAGGTGTGGCAGAGGATGTCCCTTCCCTTACAACAGAAGAAGATAATGATGATATGAGTGTGGAAGAAGAGCAGGCTACCGCCGCTGCTTCTGACCCCTCACCATCTAGTGCTCATGAAGAGAAGATATCAGCTCCTCTCCGACGAAGTAAGAGAAGACGTGCATCAGTTTCAGTATCCTCACCTTCCGGCATGACCACTCGTTCTGGTTCTGTCCCCTCTCGGGCTGCTCTTGTATTCAAGAAGAAGACTCGTCTTACTGGAGAGACTGTTGCGGTTACTGGAAAGTCAGATAAGTTTCGAGATCGAAGTATCGTGCAGGAGATTGCCAAAAAGATGGGAGCTACTTTTGCAGGTCCAAGTGGAAAGGTCGATATACTGTTTGTCTTTCCCAAAAATGTTGGTGAAGGAACGAGAAAACTATGTATCAACGCTACAGAGAAGGATGAAAACTACTTCGTTGAATCTGCTCGTAAGGCGGTAACGAACTTTCCACCCGGATCAACTGCAGATGAGCAGCTAGATCTACTCATTCAAGATGTATCTCAATCTCAAACATCTGTAGTTAGGAGAACGAATAAGTACTTACGTTCAGGCGAGGTTTGGCATCAATGTCTTAACAAAGGAGTTAATCCAAGTATGAAAGGTAATGATATGAACCAGCCGGGTAGTAGTTGGGCAAATCTAGCTCAACGGTGCTGTGCAGGTAACTTCATTCTCTCGGCTGAGCAAATCGATCAAGGAGATGAGCTCAATCCTGAGGGGACATTCCCTCCAATGGAGTTTGAGAGGTTACCTTCAGTTGATGCTCATTCTACTGCGTATCGTCGTATCTGTATTGTCAAAGGATGTTATCAAGTACTCAATAATCAAAGGGGAGGTACATGTCTAAAGGGATGCTGCCTTAAGCATACAAAACAATATGGCAAGAAAGGACCTCCCAAAACTATGAAACGGACCAAAACTTATAAACGAAGAGACTTACAAATAGAGGTATCTACAGTCTCTACTGTTCACAAGATCACACAATGGACAACAAGGCGAAGACTATCTGATCGTTAGCCTTGGGTTTATGATATCAAGTACTATAATACAAATCATATTACGGCTTCCAACTCTCGTGGATTACAGATATGTATTGAGCACGGTAATAGTTTCAAAGATTGTACATTGGGCTGCCGGCAGTGCAAGCATGGAGAGAATTCTCCTCGCCGAGCATGTACTAAATGTCATCCTGGATTGAAATGCCGTACTGATGGGTGTGATATGATTAAAAACTGGAGAGTAGCATTCACTGCTAGTGAAGAAGTGAAAGGTCTTTGCTCGTATTGCATTTCGGATCTGACTGGAAACATGACTATTGAACAAATCAATCATAAGCACTTGATGGAGCTTGGTTACACCTTGAGAACAGGTTTCAAGCATCCTACATTGTCATACTTTGTCGATGGTACCATGAAGGGCAAGAGGCACTTTGATGAATTAAACTGGGAGAATGACGAGGGGAACTACAAGGAGGGGCATGATGGTCCTAAGTATATCACAGAAGCCCATCACCAACGAATGGAGGATATTCATTATGCAAAGTCAGATACAAGCAAGGGCTCTGGTGTGTACACTCATGTTCTCTTTTACTCGTCTAAAGTTACTTGATCTATCTAATACAACATCTTTCCTCTCTTTATCAAATACACAAGTATGGCTTCGTATGAACTCGGGATACAGGAGGACCTTGGACATGATACAGAAAGTCCAAAACCACATTGCCGCAAGTCGGCTTGACTTCTACAAAACAGCCACAGCGGAAGATGCGGGAGCCGATAATGTTATTGAATATCACGGATACTCGTTAGAAAGTAGACATGTACAACAGTCTTTGAATATGTGGTGGAACAACGGGAAGAAAGATGGGACTTTCCATGTTAGGGTCTTCGAGCAAGTATCTGACTTGGATGTAGACGCAGAGGATTTCGATGTTGAGGAGGCATTTGTTGAGATCAGGTACAAACGTGGAAAGAACGGGGTCTGGATTGAGAATTAATGAAATATTAGTGTTGTACATTGATTATATATCATATCCTCTTGCTCTTGATTCATTTTGTGCATAAGATGTGTCTTTTTATTATTTGTAGGATACCCGAAGATACCTCATGATCATATCCTTCGATCGAACGCTGGCGGAGAGATCTGGCTCATCGTCGACATTCTTGATTTCGGGTAGTGTTGCTGGATCTATATCGGATGAGTCTGTCATGATTAGTTGTGTATTAGAGGTTGTTTAGTATGCTAATAGGAGGCGCTTCGGTTCAAAGCAAACCTCATAAACAAAATTAAAATTGATGGACAGGAGAAAAATGTCATTGTTTCGCAATGAGCGAAGAAAGTAGTGGAGGGGAGGATAGAGGGGGAAGAAGAACGGCGTATACAAGTGGTTGGGAGTGTATCGTGTGTTTCAGTGTGCTTAAGGAGGATTAATCTTTTATTGAGTGTTCTACTACAACTTACTTGTAGCATCCCCGAGGCATATCGGGTCATATATGCTCCAAACAACCTCATCAAGAGAGCCTCTCCTCATCCTCTTACTTTACTATCTCTTTGTATCAAACACGAACCACATTGCCATATAAACTTTCCATTCATTGCTCTGTACTCATAAGTGGGGAGTCCACTCT
>Ga0075437_10811_pt1 | contig 11448 bp, 11 predicted proteins | sample MintriMetagenome_FD_74266 | JGI IMG/M metagenome (GOLD analysis project Ga0075437, IMG submission 74266) | Marine eukaryotic communities from Monterey Bay, USA to study complex ecological interactions - Minidiscus trioculatus and... | ecosystem: Environmental > Aquatic > Marine > Unclassified...
TTGAATTAAGAATTGATCTAATGCCATTGCCAACTGTTGTGCTATTTCTAGCTCATCACAATCCTCTCCATTAGAGACATTATCACCATCCTTCTTATCAGCGACACTACCAATGCGGTTGATATCAGAGAAGAATGCGTGTGAACTACTAGGCTCGATATCGACTTGACCTCCTCCTTCGGGATTAGCTTTAAGAAAGTTCATTGCATCTTCCATTACCTTACTAATTGGTGTTGATGGTGGTATCATATCGTCTTGCTCTCCTCTAGTCTCAACATTAATAGCAACAGTATCATCATCATCTTCTTCATCCTCAAAGAAGGAAGATAACCGTTCCTTACCCATCGACGGTGACATACTAGCACGAGTAGCTCTAGGAGTTGGTAATGTCCGTGGTGATATGGGTGGTAAGTGATGTGGTGATGCAACCATAACGCGTCTACAGGGTGATTGAGGAGGGATGTTATTTCGTGGTGATGATACCACTTTCTTCTTCTTCGTCAACTTTGTATTACTACCGCTACCGACGATGCTACTAACTCGAGGAGAGAGTGCAACCCTTGGTGATCGAGGGTCATTCCTTGGTGATAATGCAACCCTGGGTGACAGTGGTATACTACTATTGCTATTGTTGCTGTTGTTATTCCGTGGAGATGGAGAAGAGGCACAACGTCGTGGTGTACTTGGTATACTACTACCATTGATACAATTCTCATTCTCTTCGTCATTCTTTGGTGTACTACTACTTTCAAACTGTGACAAGAATGAAGGTGGAGATAGTGGTAATAATAATGATGGATATGAGGCAGTTAAGGAGCTAATGAGTAAGGGTAATACCAATGCCTTGGATGTTGAGCAGCTTGCATTGGCATTAGATCAGTTCTTGATTAATGATAATGATGACAATCTAGAAGAAGAAGATGCGGCTATGGGTGAAGTTAGTATAGTGAAGGAGGGAGAAGATCAAGGTTGGACTAAGACTCCAAATGATGTTCAAGTGGAGAAGTCTACGAATGAGAAGCAAGATGTTGGTGATGATGACTTTACATTTCCTGTAAACTTTGATGCCTTTGGGCATGATAGTTTCAATAATGGAGGATCGGACGGTGATGTGTTCTTCCCAACCTCATTTGGTACCGATGAGCAACCTCCAGTTACCAAGGCACCACAACGACCTCCAAAGAAGTCCAAGAAGTTGACAATAGCAACTTCATTCATGACCAACAGTTCAACAACAGTTGATCAGCACAAGAAGTTACATCCCAAGATTAAGATTTGTATCGATGGTGCACCAGAGTTAAACATTACAAAAAAGGATACAGCCAAGGAAGAAAACTTATTCTACATTAACCAACCATCACCGAGCGTTGGTGATAAGGCATGTCTATTGAGCGGCAGTGGTCCCCAGACTAGTTCGATGCCACCATCTCCAGCAGTAGTGGACCTTGGTATTAAAACGGAGAAAGATAATGGTAATGGCAACAACAAGCCGATGCTCAACCTTAGAGGCTTACTCAATACTGCTCGTCCAATACCCAAGCGTGATATTGTCAGTGTTCAAAGGGGCACTACTGGTATTCACTCGCCTAGTATGATTGGCTTACTTGCCGCATCATCATCAAACAACGAACCTTCTCATCTAGCAATGAACAAGAATGATATTGTTCCATCTTCTAATGAGAAAGAAGTTGTAGAAGGTCAATTCTTTGTAGCACCAATTACTCCGACCATGGATCCCTACCAACAGATTAGAATCGGTCATGGAAGTACAAAGAAGACGAGTGATAAGACTGCAGTTTCTTCCTCAAGTACGAGTGTTGGATTTGGCAGTGCAAAGAAGACTAGAAAGCTCTTACAACGTATCAAGAAGGGAGGTAGGAACAAGAGTAGCAGTGCCTTTGGTTCGTTATTGAATGATTGATCGGCAGAAACTAGCTAGGATACTTAGTGTTTTAAGTTCGGCTGATTAAATGTAAAGTGTAAGAATAGTTATGAGTGTCGATAGGAATAGTCTGTAATGTTAATGTTTATACAAGCTAAGCTAGCAAATAGTTCGATCCAGTAGAATAATCACCCAACTGGCCCAGGACTTACAATTGATAAGATTTTAAACAACAGGACAAGGCATTCAATACAATTAACACTGGTAGTACAAATAATGATATCATAAAGGTCATAAAGTCTTGAAAGTACTTTACACTTGCCCCGCCGCTTGTCAGGAACTCCATCCACTATTTTCACTCTCATGGTAACGCCTCCGACTCTTGACATTGATAGATACTTCTCAGAGAGTTCTACAGTTAGTTGAATAGAGCTCCTCCATCGAGCCCAATCGGACAAGAACAACTACAACCAAAACTTTCAACCAATTTTGAGGTGTCGTCGTCATCAGTAGGCATTTGCTGCCCGATATTATCATCTGATTCTTTCAAGCATTGTTCAATAGCATCTAATCTAACATCTATACCATCTAATCTATGAACGAACAATCAATATCATCTAAACGATTCATAACTCGACATTCAAATTCACCAAGCATATCTTCTCGTTCTTACTAGTTGTCAATTCCTCAAATGGTCGAATGAATAGGTTAATACCAGGTATTTTAGATATAATTTCAGATTGATTCCGTATATGTAATTGTTGTTGAAGTTACATTAATTAATTATTAGTTACCCTATAAGTTTAGTCATTTCATCCGATGGTCAGACATTTCTCTTACCTCTCACCATTTACACAGATAATCAAATACCTAACGCCAAGCTACTACTGCATGTTGTTTCTCGAAATATCGCCCAATGTATCATTGTCATCGCCAGAATCGATGCTCTATCATATACTCACTTCATTGTTTATCTAACGGATGAATATATTAGATCCAACGCCATCTATAATGGCCATATTTCTTATTAAATCGCATAATGATATATCATAATCGCCCAACTGATGGTTTTGATCGCCTATATTCTTTGTTATGAGATAACTTGATAAAATATTAGGATGCGAAAGCACTTAACGGTCAACATGACGAGCGTTACATCTCATATCATGCTCATTTTGAATCATTATTTGACCTCCGATTGAGCTCATAAAATATCTGAACAAGTCTCCGTCATTATTCGATCTTAGATTGATCATAGTTAATCATAATTCTAAGTCTCTATCATCACATACCTACTCCCCAAAACAATAATGAAAGTAACTTCCGATGCACTCGTCACCTTATTGGCCATATCATCAGCTACTTCAGCACTTGCTCAACAAGTTTGCGTAGCTCCACTCACATTTGTCGACGAAGGAACAGTATGTGGACCAGTTGTTGAGTGGCCAGAAAGTGCCTCTAGAGTTTCGTGTGGAGATGGTACTTCTACATGTGGTGTTTTTTCGGGCATTCCTATTGAACACGCCTTAGTTGGACCATGTCTTAATGGCGGTGCCATAGACATAGATGGAGATGTATTCGAAGTAGTATTTGCAGAGGTATTCAAAATGGACCTGGTAACGATTTCGTTATTTTTGATGCCCGGTTCACTGTTACAGATGGCAAAGATGTTGCAATAGTAATTGGAGGCAATAGCGTTGCTGTTAATGCTGGAGATTTTGTATCATGTGCAGTGCCAGACATTCCTCTTGCAAACTCTCCAACTAACCTGTTCTCATTGTTTGGTAGTCAACTAGATCTGAGTGCTTGGGGGGTTGCCGATGGTGCAGTGGTGAATAGTTTACGATTCACAGGTACTGGCACGTGCTGTGGTTCAGGTGCTGATATTGTAGGTGTTGGAAGTTTGAGATCCCCACCTTCCATGGAACCGAGTACTAGTACACAGCCGTCTCTTTCGGATGCACCCAGTACTAGTACACAGCCGTCTCTTGAGCCGTCTCTTGAGCCGTCTCTTGAGCCGTCGGCTGTACCCAGTACTAGTATACAGCCGTCTCTTGAGCCGTCGGCTGTACCCAGTACTAGTACACAGCCGTCTCTTGAGTTGTCAGCTGTACCTAGTACTAGTACACAGCCGTCTGTGGCATCTAAAGGAGGCAAGACAAGTGGTAAGTCATCTTCTGCCAAGGCTGCCAAGTCCAGTACTGCTAAGAGTGAAAAGACAACTACTGCAAAGAGCGAGAAGGCATCTACTGCTAAGAGCGGCAAGAGTTCAGTGGCCGCCGCCCTTGACCCTCAAGATGATATGGACGATACGGCCAAGTTGTTAGTTGGTTTACTCTTGGACTTGTTCACTAAGCCTGACCAGGCCGTTGGAGACATAGGTATTCGTGATGATACCTTGGGAGGAGCTCTCATGATGCTCCTTGACTTGTTCAAAGATTATGCTGATGATGGTGGCCGCCGAGGACTTCGTGCCGATGCTGTTGCAACTGCATCTAAGGAAGATATGGAGAAGCTCAAGGCCGAGTTGATCAAGGTTCTCAATGAGTTACGTGAATAAAGATTGTAAAGAGAGATTGTGTTGTAATGTATTGAGTAGAGATTTTTGTGCGTTGTGTTTGTGTTCGGCAGAGGAAGAGGAAGATGTAAGAGTGTGACTTTATAATTCATATTGATAGAAGTTGGGATTGTATTCCCAACTAGGTAGGTATAGGTGTCTAAAAGTAATAGTTGATAATTATATGTCACTTCCTCTATTCAATTGTTATCAGATTACACTTTACGCTGTATCCCATCATTGGTATTATTCCAATTGTATATACTCAGCTTTAATGTATCCCCTGCTTATCCTTTTGATTGTATCTTACTAACACAAGACGATACGATTGTTGTTGCACGTCTGTACACATCATATTCTTTTATTAGTATTTCCGTCCATTGTCATCGGACTGAACTTGCATACTTCCTCTATAGAAGAACAGACTACCATAACCATGAGAGGTGTCCAACTTATTTTGGACCAGAAGTACGAGTAACCGGATGATACTATCCATGCTTACTAATGTATCCTCAGCTTCACCGTCCTATATCGATATCAGCTCTTTCTCGGCATACGATATGATTGTTGTTGCATTGTAGTATATATTGATGCGATGACTCTTATTTATACGCTTCTCACTTATCTAAATGTTGGGGCATAATATACCATATCTTTTTATGTAAACTATTTTGATAAGATACTTTTCTTCAATATAGAGTCTGCTTCTTTTTCATTGTCATAGCATACCGATATCTTTATCTATCCGTATCATATATATAGATATAATGATACCCTCTCAATCATCAAAATGATGGTATAATACGATTGTCACGAGTATGAATAAAGTGCATATCATGTGCACATTATGTAGAGCGGATATTACAATATCACATCCGATCAACTATTTCTTCTTACTACTACTACCCTTGAGTGTTTTTGGTAATGTCATTGAATAACTTTTATAAAATGCCTCGGGCAATGCTGATGTTGGTTGCTGTCGCCGCTTATCATCTTCTGGGGAGGATTCTTTACGAATCATAATTTGTTCGAGTGTTTTATTAAATTGTTTGACACGTTCTTCTGCCGAGTTATTGGGTGTTGTCGTTGTATCATTGGTGTTGTTGTCGATATCTTTTTTATCATCCTCTTTATTGTTGTTGATTGTATCATCATTCTTACTACCGAGAGGAGTTGTTGATACAACCGCTGGAGTTGCAAGAAGAGTTAAGAAATCTGCAAAGCCACTATCGTCATTGTCATTAGTGTCGAGTGTCGGGTGAAGACGAAACGATTGATTTTACTAACGCCACCCTCCTTCTTTTCTCTTCATCTGTCATCACCGTCGTCTATAATCAATTGTATACTAACTCATACTCATACAAAGTGTTATCATAGTCGAGTAGAGAGGAAAGAGTAGTGAGGCGCAGGCGCAATAGAAGGCTAGGGCTTTTGTCATTTTTTATTGATAATTGATACCCAAATTGATGGGCTAGAGTATTCTCGTACGGCTTACGTCTTAATCTGTCTGACCGCTATGTCACCGTGCTCAAAGGTCTGAGTAATGTCTCTTTTTCGTGGCCACTCAAAATGAAAATGCAATCCACATCGACGATAAGATAGACGAACGTGCACCACATACAACAACTCCGATTATACTGTACCTTCTCCGCTTGTCGAGCTCATAAATCAATTGCAATATACTACACAATATAATACAATCTATCCTAAACAATGTCTAGCGGTCTATCAAAATTAGCTACCGCACTCGTTTGCATATCAATTTCAACGAGTAGCAGCAAAACAACAACTGCCTTTATGCCACCAGCCTCCTCAATAAATAACAACAATAATAATGTACACTCCACTGCTCCAACAACATCACTACCAATGTCCTTCACAGACGTATCAAATTTCTATGCCGATTTTCCCCTTCAAGCGGCAGTACTAACATGTGGCGTGAAAGCCTCGGTTGCCGATGGTATCGCCCAAGCTCGTCCGATTGCAATAAAAAAGAAACAACAGAAGCAACAATTGAACAATGATAGTATGAATGATCAAGAAAATCCAACATTTATAGATTTTAGTACTCTATCTACCAACTCAAGTAGTTGGATTGATGATTTAGAATTTAGACGAAATATTGCCTACATAATCTACGGTGGAATATTCATCGGCGCACTATGTCATTATGAATATGACGTCTTATTTCCAATATTATTCGGTACAGAACATACAATCCTAACATCAATAAAGGAAGTATTATTTGATAACTTTGTAACCGCACCAATAGTTTGGTTACCACCGGCTTACTTTGTGAAAGCAATTATGTATAATTATTCATTGACCGAGGGATTGAATAGATATATAAATGATATTACAAAGAATGGTTTGTTGAAGAAGTATTGGACTGTTTGGTTACCGGCACAGAGTGTTAGTTTTACTGTCGTACCGGATCATTTACGAGTTGTTTTCATGGCATGTGTTAGTTTCTTTTGGTTTATACTCTTCTCAACTGTTAGTTCAAATGGTGGCAGTGGTAGTTCAGGAAGTAGTGGTGATGAGTTAGAGTAAAGAGACATATCACATGTAGAACTATGGATTGGGGGTATTCGAGAAAGGCTAAAGCTAATACCAATGTTAACTATGCTCATACCTCTCGGTATTCGATAATATACTTCCTTATCTCTTGCAACCCATATCACTACAGAGTCAATCATGGCCAGCCGGCCTACCTTATGAATTGACATCTTTCACTCCCGGCCTCTAACTTCTTTGTCTCTTGCCACCTGCCGCCGTACTTCCTTCTTTGGACTGCTGACTGTCACCCGAATCTTCTTTGGCTGCCAATCTTCTACTCAACTGTTCATTCTTAGCTGAAAGAGCCGCAAGTTGACGAGTCAGTTCAGCCATTTGTAATGAATTTCTAACCATTTCATCTTTTATCATGCCATTTGTATCAACACATGACATCAAATCCGGCACCACTGGAATGAGGGCAGTATACAACTCACTTTGACCACATTCTCTTCTGATCAATGCAAGGATACGCGGGAGAAGAGCGGGCTCAATATCTGCGAAGAGATTGCCGATTGAAGTGTACTCTACACCCTGTAAACAGCACATATCCTTTCTGTTCTGACTGTTTAGCTGGTACGTGATAACTTTAGCCCTACCAGCAGCTTCAGAGTTTCTATATGTCATGTTCATATTTAATGCTGATATAATATGTCTATTCGTCTCATCTCTCGTAGAAATATCGAACGTTAAAGAAGTCAATGTGTGATTTGAATTGTACGTATTCTCAATAGATGAAGCGTCAACTAAAAGCTTCAAGAATGCACTAAACCCCCTCTTGGTGATGTTGTTATTTGGCATATAAAGAATTTCTAAAGAAGTGTTGTGATTTAGTGAAGTGGCTAGTAATTCAGCCTCTTCATCTCCAATACCTGCACTTGACAAATAAAGATGCGTTAAAGTTGATCCCGATCCTTGTTGCAGTAGATTTGATAATGTAATACATCCATCTCTTCCAATTTTGTTGCAATTCAAATTGAGTTGTTGGAGCGTTGGTAGATTGTATGTATCCAGTGCCGATATGTTTGTTATATTGCAATTATAAAAGTGTAGTCCTTTAATAGACCTTTTTAATCCTCTAATCAATATTTCAAAGCACTCCGTATTGATATTGTTATTACTATTGAAGTGGAGAGTTGAAAGATTTGCAGCGTTTCTCAAGAACGGGACCATACTACGTACCCCATTAATTCCAAAAGTATTGCCGCATAAATGCAATTGTTTTAATGAAGTGCTGTATGTCAACTCGCTAAATAATGATGTCATCTTTCCATCCGTGAGATTACAGTGAATTAGGTCTACCGTTTCCAAGTATGTGTTATTTGCAATATATCCACCGAGTAATATCCAAGCTGGATCTGTAAAACAATCTGTATCAGATTCATCTAATGATAATTTATTATTTCTAGGATCATTGTTCTTGATTTCATTTATACGAGTTTCTCCCCTCGGGGAGATGCCGGTGTGCTCTCCAAAAGCTTGATAAATTGTTCATCCTCGGACATAATATAACTCTAACTAATGATATTTATTGTGGCTTTTGTGTATGGTCTATAAACTCGTTTGGCAGAAGGTGCACCAGATGTGTATTTTTGCAATGCCTCTATTTCTTTGCGCAAATTATCAATACTGCCGCCGCCGACACACACCAAATTACTAACAAATCAAAAGGACGTTAGAAGCTGATAAATTGAGTAAATTATCGACAGTGTACGATGATCCCTAATTGATACCAATTGAGATTATTAACTGCCGCCTTATACTACATCATTTATGAAAAGTTTTCATGTCAATAAGAAAACTCTGTAGAGCGTTCAATCTCCAGTAATTGAAATTTTATTCAGGGGCATTGCTGATCATGAAAAAATGACCTCACAAATGAAAAGGACATAGCCAACTTTTATTATTATCTTTTAAGCAATGCCCTAATAACGCCAAAGAGCATTATATATATGTTGCTCATCATGGTTGTAAATATGAATAGGATGTCAAGAAGACGACAACAAACTATTGCCGCTGTTGGATTGGCCGTCGTCGGTTTACTTGGTTTGCAATTAACTACCGATATTGATTACAATATCGATGAGAGTCGTCGACAATTGCAACAAGACGAGTCTTCCTCCTCCAACTCCAACCATAAACCAAGCCGTCGACTAGCTCGTAATGGACCCTCCCCACTATCCACAGATGTAGCAGACACATCGTATATTATTAAACCAGTTATCGGACACGCCCTCAAGCATGTATACGAGACACACACAAGCGGCGTTACAAAACTCAACCCGCCATTGGCAACTGCATCAACACAACCACATTACCTAATACAAGATGGACAACCAATGAATATATTAGATGGATTAAGTACCACTAATTGGAAGAGTAATATTGTGTTACCAAACGTACCGCAATATCTGGAAATTGATTTAGGCATACCGGAACATATAGAACGCGTTCAGATTGAATTTGCCCAAAAGGGAGATTTGAGCTTTGAATTACAAGTTAGTATGACTGGTGATGATGATGATTGGACTACTGTTGAAACTAGGAATTCATTTAAACAATTGGGTATTACATTTACGAATGGTCCGTATGGTCCGGCGAGGTATTTACGATACAAGTTTAATGGTGGATATACTGCGGTGAGTTTATATATTTTGGTACATAAGATGTGTTCACTTTTTCTCTGTTTGATATCTCACACCTGTCTGGTTCTTAATGAATGTTTGTATATGTACAGCTTGGAACACCATCCTCACCTCTAAACCCAAACAATATGAGGTATTTAGAAGAAGAATCGAAGAAGAAGAGAAGACTCACCGAAGAAAAGAAGACCTCGTCCAAGGAAGTTACTAATCATAAACATCGTAAACTTCAGACCGCAACAGACTACTGCGGAACATGCGCCGTCGGTGATATACTATCTCAATACAGTTGTACAGGATACTACACTTGTCTATTTGGTGAGATTGGTCCATATCGTGAATGTGGACCTGGCACAGTATTCGACTCAAGTATCAACAATTGCAACTTTGACTATGCAACACCCGTGTGTGGATGTGATGCATCAAGTCCAGACTCATATGCATCATTGAATGCACCGCCTACTACATCAAGTCCAGTCCAAGCTCCACTACTTGCAGATGATGGAGACTTGAGTGGGGCAACAACACCTCCGCCATCCCCCTCCGGCAGTACTGCATCTGCTCCTGCTACGCCGACAAGTGGACAGGGAGATCCGTACTACTCAGTTAACTTTGTTAATATTTGGCGTGAGAAACGTGTTATTAGATCGGCACATCAAGCAGACTTGGAACTTTGTGGTTATACTGCCGAATCTGTTAAGAAGTGAGTATATTGTAATGTGTTCATATCATATGTCTCATCAGTCAAAACTTTGCTCATGTCATCTATTCCCATTGAACATCACACAGCAAGCTAATCGGGAGAAATGGAGGAAGTCTCATTACTCTATACGAGAATGCTGAATACTTCTCTGCTAATATGAGTCCAGCGCAGGCAGCATCCATGGCCGAAGATGGCTGTGCTTATGCTGTCGAGCCAAACTACATAGTTCGTGCCCGAGGTACTAGAACCACTACTAGACGCCTTGGTGGAGGTGCCTCGGAGAAGAATCTAGATCCTCAACAAGAGATTGAAGTCCCTCAAGAATCGCCCCAAGAAGCTCATCAAGATCAGCGTCGACTCGGTATTCCCGAGTTCAATCTAGAAGATGACGAGCCAGGTAACTGGGGATTAGAACGAATCTCGTCTCGAGGCCAAAGAAACGGCAAGTATATTTGGGTAAACGAGGGATTCGGTGTCGACGTATATATGTTCGATACAGGTATATACCCAGATCATTCGGATTGGACTGGTAGGAATGCAACATTTATGACTAATGGACCCTCTCGTCTTGAGGAGCACTTCGTTTGTGTCGGAGATGAGCTGGATTATGGAACCGCTGATGATCATGGTACCTTCATGGCGTCGATTGCAGCCGGTAAGAAGTATGGCACGGCCAAGATGTCAGCCATTCATCCTATACAAGTACTCGATCCTGCTACAGGAGAAGGCAGCTTAGCCTCAATCCTTTGTGGAGTTGAGAAGCTCATTCAAGACGGAATCGATTACAACCTAGCTCATTCCCCCAGGAAGATTAGAGCTGTGGTTAACTTTAGTCTCGGCACTAATGGAGTTAGTGACATACTAGACAAGATTGCATCCGACTTGACTGATCTCGGCTACACTGTTGTGATTGCCGCCGGAGATGATGGGGGCAATGCCTGTCATTACAGTCCAAATACCCCAAGAGCTATTCGAGTTGGAGCTGTAAAAGATGCCGGCATCTACAGTGGCTCGAATGATAAGACGCTTACTTCCAACTACGGTGAATGTATTGATATCTGGGCCCCAGGAGAACTAATCGAAGGCGCTACTAACACCGGCGAGTACG
>Ga0075437_12791_pt1 | contig 11446 bp, 6 predicted proteins | sample MintriMetagenome_FD_74266 | JGI IMG/M metagenome (GOLD analysis project Ga0075437, IMG submission 74266) | Marine eukaryotic communities from Monterey Bay, USA to study complex ecological interactions - Minidiscus trioculatus and... | ecosystem: Environmental > Aquatic > Marine > Unclassified...
TATTGGTAGGGCTAATAGTGATGTCTGATGTGTTGGTGGCGTGTGGATGAGTTCATAGGGTGGTGATATCAGGGTCTATAGGCAATTATTCATAAGATGGTGCAGGTGGAGGTGGTGAGGCTCTAGGCCGTGCCCCTTTTCCTGCTATGGCTAATCAGTGCACCTTTTTTAGAAGACGATGGTATATATATTGATGAGGCCGCCTGTCAAAAAGGTGCACTGGACTCCATCATGCTGCATTAATAATCCATAGAGACTGCAGTATAATGGGTTGAGTGTTAATTTTATCATGGTGAGTTTGTGCGATGAGCGGCGGCAATTTTTCATGAGCGCTAGCCCGGCGAAATAAAGAGGGGAAAGAGTGTTTAGGGGGGAATTATAACGGTTTTAGTTTATTCCTGGAAGGGGGTCCCTTGGAGTTGTGACAGGGGAAGTTTGTATGTATTGTTTAGCTTGGTTGTTGTAGAGAGGAGTGGTGATATTAAGTAGCTGGTAACTCTGGTTAATACTGCATCTAATTCCTTGATATTTTTCACCCTTTCCGTCTCCGAAAGGTTAATTCGTAAAGCACCCCACAAAAATATACTTTATATAAAAACGAACACATTGCTCACAGTTTATGGTGATATTGTACTGTTTATTTAGCAAAGTAATCAGATAGTGCATTATGGCGGAAGATAATGACAATGATACCGATGTATTTGTATATATGGGAGAAGGAGGACGACCGAGTAATACTATCCGTGTCAAAGTTCATCCATCTGTCTCTGAACTCACCACCACATTTAATGACCATAGACGATTAGAAGAGGTAGAGCTTTGTGATGGATTGGTACATATCGGACGTCATGCATTTGAAGGCTGCCATGGGTTGAGACGAGTAAATATTCCATCGACTGTGAGTGTTATAAACAATTATGCCTTTTCACGCTGTTGGAAACTAGAAGATTTTGAGATTAGTGAAGGTGTTGAAAACATTTGCATGGGTGCATTCGCATCGTGTCGATCGTTGCGTCATATTACTCTTCCTTCCACTCTTAGAACAATTGAGGAAGATGCATTTGAAGATTGCAAAAGCCTGTTTTCTGCTGAGCTCTCGGGAAATATATATTATATTGGGGGCAACGTATTCAAAGGTTGCAAATCACTACGAAATATAGCAATCTCAAATGATGGTATTATTGCGGATGAAAAGAGTACTTTCAGAGTATGTACAGATCTTGGTCGTCTATTTGATACACCAGAGGAAATATTCAATGCACTACAACATCGGTTTGACAATCTACCAATTCACAAAATGATATACTATCAATCCTATAATAATATCACGTCGGATCAACTTAGAATTGAAACGGACAGTAGAACACGGCAGAGTAGTTCAGACAATCAACAGGATTGCTTGGGGATGACTCCTCTTCATATACTTGCATGCTCTACTGTTCAGAACCTTGAACTGTATAGAGTAATAGTTGACAATTATCCTGAGAATCTAATCGTAAAAGATGGATGGAGAGCGGTACCTTTGCTTTATGCTATATGGGGTAGGGCACCTGATGAGATTGTGCAGTTCTTGGTTGAAAGTTACAAGTTCTTATACCCAAATTATAAGTTGAATTGGACTAGTATGATAAGAGCATTATTTCGGGCTTCCATGCCGTTGGAGGTGATCCAGAACCTACTTACTATTCATGAAGAATCTTTTCCTGGTCAAAGTATTCGTTGGGATCGAGTGTTTGAAAGGCTAACGAGTCCTAGGAAAAAGCATTCCTTGGCGTCTAAGAACATAGTTAGACAGTTAGTGAAGTACAGTATGGCTGAGCGTATAAGTAAAATCGGTATAAAGCAGTGGCGAGATGATATGACAAGTATGATGAATACAAATATAAGTAAGGATACCCACTTACAAGTTTGGCTTGATGGTTTTAGATCTAAACTTGTGGAGTATGAAAAGGAATACAACAACCTGAAAGAAGCAACTACTATGATTGAACTTGTCCTTTGGAAGAAGCAGATAAATGACCACTGTCATGGAGAGCAGAGATGCAACAAAGAGATGACAAACAGTCTCCGAAAACAATACCGAATCAACTGTGGTGCAGATATCGTAATTGGTCACATGTTACCATACCTGATGCCTGCGTGTCTAACCAATGATGTAACACCACATCCGATATCAACTACAAGACCAACAGAAACTGGGTCACATTTTGGTAACTTTGTTTTTCAGGGATATGATCAGCCACTGAATTATCAGATGTCTGGCCCCACGTCTGGTGTAATCCAATCATCATCCAACAACATTTGGGGTGGAGTAGAATGGAGGTGACGATATTAAAGCGTTGATAGTGTATTCATTAATGTTATAAGCTGTATTTGTATCGTGTTTAACACAATGTCAGGGTATGAGCAAGTCTTACCATTCGCTATTGATAGTGGCGATGGTTGTTGTTTATGATCAGTCGGTTTGATTGTATACTTTCCGTGACCCGGGAGTAGAATTTCCCAACCTCTTTTTTCTCATGGTTGCTAATTGAACTATGTACCTTTTGAGGAGGTTTGATGAGGTAACCAATCTAGAGATTGCACAGATGAGGTCCTATGAAAGAATGCAAGAAACGTTCGATGTTTAGAGTCTTGTTAAGATACCATCGGATGGAAGTCTTTAACTTCCCTCCACTTGGTCGACTAGCTAGACGACGATATGTTAAACCTAAGTATCACTTTTATGTCAATATGATGAGTGGAACTATGTACCTCTTTCAATACTTTCATCGTCTACAATATTGTCTTTTTCACCATATATCCTGTCTCCGCCCCCAAAGGTAGATAAACTACATTTTATATCTTTATAAAAAAAGTGCAACTCAAACTACAACAGGTAAACACGTACTGCAGTACAGTACAACAAAAAGAGGTATGGAAGAAGCAAACAATAATGATGCCGAGGTCGTATTTGTATATACTGAAGGGATGGCAGTACCAGAGGATGTAGTACGTGTACGAGTTCATCCATCCGTCGCTATCATTTCGGAGAATGCATTTAATAATTGTTTGAAATTAGAGGAGGTTGAACTTTGTGATGGATTATTAGAGATTGGAAGTCATGCATTCCATATGTGCACTTCATTGAAAAGTATCACCATTCCTTCTACAGTGACAATTATTCACCAATATGCGTTTTCTGAATGTGAACAATTGGAAAAGCTGGAGCTGTTTGACGGACTACAAGAAATTGGGCGATATGCTTTCTTTCACTGTCTTTTATTGAAAAGGTTAACTATACCTAACACTGTGAGAAGTATAGGCAGTTTAGCTTTCTGCCATGCATACCAATTACAATATCTTCGGCTACCAGAGGGTATTGAACGTATGGGAGTTTATACCTTTAGTCATAACAGATGCGCCACTTGCAGAATTCCTACCAACTTCACTACAATCACAATACAGTTTATTGGTAGTTGCAAAAGCATGTTTTCTATTGAGTTATCTGGAGGTATTACAGTTATCAAGCAGTCTGCATTCTATGAGTCTCATTCTTTACGGAACATTGCCTTTCCGCTAAATGCTCAAGAAGAGGGTGCTAAATTATTTGAGAGGTGCTTTGACCTCCAACAACTATATGATACAGACGAACAACTCACCAACGCCTTGAAAAATCGGTTTGACAATCTACCAATCCACAAAATGATATATTACCAGTCATATAATACTGTTACAGTGGATCAACTCAATGAAGCAACAAGTATCAGGATTAGTCAACGTCGTAGTAAGTTAGATCTAACTGGCAAACAGCAGGATTGTTTGGGAATGACTCCTTTACACATATTAGCCTGTTCAACTGTGCAGAGTATCGAATTATATAAAGCTTTGATTGAAAAGTATCCCGAGAGTCTCATTACAAAAGATAGATGGAGTGCCGTGCCATTACTTTATGCAGTATGGGGGGATTCGCCTAAGGAGATTGTGCAACTCTTGATTGAGAGTTACAAAACAATCTACCCTGATCATAAGCTGAACTGGGTGGAGATGTTGGTGTCATGTAGTCGAACAAATATCCAAGAAATCATCCAGAGGCTACTTGATGTACAGGAAGAATTCTTTCCTGACCAAATTGTTTTATGGGATCGAGTGCTTGATGAGTTGATTGTAAATTTGACTGTCTCAAATCATTATACAACTGACGAAACGATAAGCTTTTTACTTGAGAGGAGATTCTTAAAGCGCATTAGTGCAATTGGCGTGAAGCAATTGCGAGATGATATGACAAGAATGATGAATACAGATATACCTCGGAAAACTAGTACACGAGCCTGGGTTGACGATGTTAAATCAAAACTTGCAAGCTATGAAGCTCAATATAACCAACTAAAGGAAGCCACGGCTGTTCTTGAGCTAGCCCTGTGGAAGAAGAAGATCAACGATTCAGCATCAGCATCAATTGAGCAAGGGGATGAAAGTAGGTGCAGCAAAAAGGCAAGGATCGACGAGTCAGCCATACAAGAGGAGCTTCGAGAACAGTGCCGAGTCAATTGTGGGGCTGACACCATCATTGAAAATGTTTTGCCATTTTTGCTACCTGAACCTGCTGATGATAATTGCAGTGAATACGATAGTAGCAGTGACACTGAAAGTGATGACGATTTGTGACGCGGATATCATCATTGAACATCTGCTGCCTACTGAGACGTCTATTTTACATGATGCTCCTTGAAATAGGTAAACTGCACATAAACTAGTGATAAACAAAATCCTATATTCCCATAAACTAGTAGTAAACAAAATCCTATATTCCTAACTTTAAATATATTATCATGTTCATATGGAAATTGACTTTTTGTCTAAGTCTATATTCGTCAATCCCCATAATATCTCCTCTGCACCAGCAGGGGTCTAATATGCATTACTTCTCGTTCTACATCAACTTGTTCAGTTCATCTACATCTCTAACTTCATGGCTCTAAGGATATTCTCCGTACAATTCCCTCTTCATTCTGCCTTGTCTCTTTATCTATAGCCAAGGCATCCTGTTTTTCATTTGTAACTTGTCCTGAGGAGTTGACATTTGGTAATGCCTGCTCCTCATCCGTAGTACTGGGTAGTACTACCCCCTCTTCTTCATCATCGGTAGGGGGATCAATATTACATGATAGTTCTGAGATTGTAGAATCCCTAAAATCAGGTGGATCCTCAAAATCTTTATTTGTTGTATCCAAGGCAGATTCCATCATGTCTAAAACTTGTTGAGTTGATGATGATACTTCCCCATCTTTATCTACCCCAGCTTTCTTATTCTCTTTATTGATAACTTCATCTTGTGTGGGCGGATCAGGCTTATCACCATCCTGTGTTATATTCCATACCACAGGCGGGGCAAAGGATAGACTCTTTTTCTTCTTCTTCTTTATATCCTGCTCTTCTCTACTGCTACTATCGGGTGAGTCTTCTGTATTATTCCGTGCATTAGCCTCTGCCATTACCTTCTTTCGTATTTCCGATGCCTTTGCCCTTTTACTACCCGCTGGTAATTGCTGTGATGCCTGAGCTTGTTCATCTGACTTTTGATTGGTACGTTTATAATAATACAATGAACCGAATCCAATACAACAGCATAATAATATTGTAATGCCGATTACTATACCAATAATTGCACCGTTACTTAAACTATCACTTGTATTATCATCATCTATAGTACTAGGAGGTACCCAATTAACATCTATACAATTCCCATCTTTTAATAAACTTTCTATAGCCTTTTCTCTACCCAAATAATAAGTTGTTACTAAATAATCTACACGTGAATTACAATTAAAATTCATTTTCATATATTGACAACTTCCACAAAATGCATCGATTGGTATTGTAGATAAGTCTGATCCATCTGACTTGCATGTTTCAAATATTGATTTACGTGCATCTTGTAATGTTAGATTTGTTGATTCAGGTGAATTTCGTACTAGGTATTGTGCACGTGCCTCACATGATATATTGCCCTGCCATGTACACTTTCCACAGAATTCTATTGTTGATTTATCATCTGATCGTAGTTGTCTATTGTTGTTAGTACGAAGATGATGAGGCAGTTGTATAAGTTGTCGAGGAGGATGAGGAGTTTGTATGAGCGTTCTGATATCTCTTTGGATATTGTCATTTGATATTGCAACCACCGCAGTAGCGGAGAATAGGACGAGCACGAGACTACCGCTACCCCTCATATTATAAACTCTCCATTAAGCTGGTCGTAGGACATAACAATGTTTAGTCAGCAAGCTACTATACAGCAGCACCATCCTTTCCTGATACAAGAAAAAGCTTCAAGTGAGGCAATAGGTATTCTTTCCTTAGTCTTATCAGTGTCACAATGTCAGGAAAGAAGTTGGGCAAGAGATATTTGACTTAGACGACCTCACTCTCCTCTACTCTCCTCCTCCTCTATGGGATGGATAGGCAATCGACAAACTAATTATTGTATTATATTCATATTCATCATCTCCTTAGGATACCAATGAGAGTATGAAAAGATAAGAAGATACCCACGCATCGACGACCTTGATGCTGCTTTGTAGCTTGATCTCCTCCCCAACGATAAGAGCGACAGGATACAAACAAGATAAAAAAGATAACCACGATGAATATATCATTCCTCTTCATTGCAATAATCATTTATTGCAATGCAATACTGGCAGAAGAATTAGATTTATATATTCGTGACAAGTATGAGACATCTGATGGTAGTAAATGTACATCATGTAATACATCATCAGACAGCGATTGTTATCGATCGTCACGTACTCTCTTTCTCAAAGATACATGCTTCAACCGTGGCATTAGTAAATCAAGCATCTACAATGAAGTAACAACAAACATAGTATGCCGACAAGATTATAGTGCTACCTGTAAAGAAGATAATAAAGATCGTAATCCAAAGTTTAATGCACAAGATATGAATGATTGTAGAGATACTTGGCAACTAAAAGAATGTGTTGATGGAGAACGAATGACAAGATTATCAAATTGGTGTATTGAATCAAATCAACCGGTTGATGAGTTTGTAGTGCCATTATTGCAGTTTAAAGAATATGATTCATTGGGAGACTGCGGTACTTCTGAGTACACTACTTTATATCGACCTGATATGGGAGGAGTTTGTCTATCACATTCATTCAAGAAATCAATGAATGGAACACATGTTAGTGGCAGTAAACAAGCCTCGTGTATAAATAGCAATACATACAGTGCAGTTAATTACATGACTACCGATTGTACAGGGTCAGATATTGAATTGGGTGAACTTGATGGTACATCAAATGAATGTCCAACTACTGACCCCAAGACTGCACTTTGGTCGGATGGGGAAGAGAATATCTATACTGTTAATTGTGATGCACCTGCTATATATTGTAAAGCATCTGTATCATTTTCTGGAAAGGATGATTGGTTTGCTGCTGAAAGTAATGATAATAGTAGTGCTGTGGGTGCTAGGATTATCTTTGGTAGTCTTGTTGTCGTGATGGTATCAATTATTGTTCTTTTGCGGGAAGTGTAAACAGTAAAGTATTAAGTATCATTGGGAATAAGAGAGGGGAGAACGAGAATAGAGAAGACTAACAATGTACAAACAATATAAATTATGAATGTATAAGTTAGTTCTAGGCATCATACAAGATACTCCAAGTATCCCATTCTATTTAGCCAAAGAATCAATCTCTCTTTGAGATACCTCCCCTCTACGCCTCTTCTTCTTCTTCCGCTCAATACCCTCATCGACCATGGTAGGCTTGGCAGGAGACTCGAGAGAAGGGGACTTGTCTAGTAAAGGCAAGCCCCATTTCTGAACAACTTGAAACATAATCGTTAGTCTTGCTCTTTCACCACAGAAGGCAGGGTCAAGGAAAGACTTATCAAAGTTCTCATATACCTCGTCTTCTTCCTCCTCAAAGGCGTCATCTAACTCATCCAACTCTGAATCATAACTATCAAATGAATCATCTGACTCTACAGACATCTCATCAGAGGAGTTGTTAATGGATCTTTCCAATTGGTACTTGTTGTACGCGGCTAATTCTCTGTTGTATCGTGCCTTATCCTCTGCTGCCTTATCATCCCAGATTTTACGTTCCTCAGTTGATAATTCTGTAAATTGTTTGTCTAACAACTGTGCCAATTCAACAAAACCTATACCGGTATTGTTATCTTTAATAGCCTGACGATTGGCCTCTGTATATAATCTGAATGTACTTTGATTACGTACTGGACTTCCAGATGCGGGGTCGTATGATGTTGATATTGCTGTGGATGGTGATGCTGTTGGTTTTTTACCCTCGTCATCATCGTCAATTGTTGACCGAGTTGAGATATTGGGTGATACCTCACTCTCATCATCCCCAGCATATCCCTCTGTTCCATCAGAAAGCAGTTCCTCATCATCAAAAGATGCTGCAATGAATGCCAATACCTCGGGAATCACTTTCAAGTTTCGATATGATTTGAACTCCTTATCCTCAGCGATACCCCTCCCGTTCGTGGCATACAAAACGGATAGGAGCTTCCATCTACGGTTGTCTTTGAGACTACCCTTACGATTTACAACATTGAGCAGAGCCTCATCACGGCAAGAATCCGGAAGGCGGCTTACTACAGTTTCAACTCTGCACGTGTGATTCGAATTGGCAACCCAATATAAACTTGATGTATTGAACAATACTCTGCTCAATGCTTGTAAACCCGCGGAGGTGATGGTATTGCTATTCTGAACACCATTGATCTTTGTCCCCCGTAAGTTTAATACACGAAGCGTTGTGTTATGTTTCAATGCCACAGCAATCGATGTAATATCACCATCGGTTATTTTCGTATTCCCTAAATACAAGTACTCTAAATCTTGGCTAGACTTCAAGAACTCGGACAGAATCTCAGCCCCCTTAGGTCCGATTGTACTGTGACGTAAACTAATATACTTCATGTTAACACTGGAATTCATCATACTGCGAAATATAACTTCCGAGGCAGATAACTTCATATTTTGTAAATGCACTTCCTCCAATGCAATATGCATTCGAATTGCTTTGTACAATGCAGGCCCGAACTTTGAAGTTCCATTTATGACGAGACATCTTATGGTAGTATTCTTGCCTATGACATTGCATATTAAACTGAAAATCCTATTCTGATTTGCAGTAGAACCCGTATTCCCTTTCATGATTTCCAATCTATGAATATTCCTAGACACCAATAAAGTTTGCAAGACTTTGATCATTTCATCTGGTAATGTAACTTGATTTAGCTTCCAAAATTGATTATCCGGGTTGTTTGAACCAATTGCATTGACAAATGATGTCCAATGAGGAAGTAATGATGGGATTGGTCCCTCATTATTGTACCGCAATGAAATAGAATAGTCACGTATGTCTGCATCTTTTTTCAATAGGTTGGTATGATCTTCCAATGCTGAAATTATACTGTTTGATTCTATCCCATCTATATTGTATGTATATCCATATGTATTCTTAACATCAATTAACCGGCGTAGTTTCGGCGGATAAGTAGATCTTAGAGACGGCATGGTGTATATGGTAGTTGCAGCCCTGCTAAAGTATATGTCGAATGCAGAGAGTAGGTTGTGTTGGAGTTCGTATGGTATCAAACCGATGCAATTTAGAGTTTAATTATGAAATAGTATGGATGATCTAATCAACCTGCAAACGTCCACACCACCAGTGTCAATACATGTAGAGCCGTACTACCACCAACTACTCAGTAAAAACAGAGAAAATAAATGACATCGTGAGTAATTTGGCGACAAAACGATACCAAGCTAACTCTTAATATGATGACGATGACTCATAGCTCAATATCGGCGGCATAGAGAGGAGAGTAGCAGCGCTATCACAAGTACTAAAGTGCCATATATTTATGCCTATTGGAGTTTGATTGCTTACTGGATTCATCTTATTTACAGCGGCTAGACACAAGTATCAATTTGTACTATATCTTTTTGCAATGAAGTTCCTATCATTTGCTCTATTGTTGGTATCATCCTCCGATGCATTTACAACACAAACACCACATTCACTCTTACAAACTCGTCTTCATGCCGCTAATGGTGCTCCACAATATGATAAGTTTGAAGCAACGCTGCGTCGAGCGGAAGTATTGGGTCAAGGTAGTGTCATGCTCCACATCGATACACAAGAGTCTGTCGAATATGAACCCGGACATGTACTTGCATTAGAAATGGAAACAGATGATAGTATAGAAGACGAGAAAACAAGTAAAGATGCAAAGGATAATGGCGGGTGGTTAAGAGGACCCTACACAGTAAGCCGATCTACTGACAAGACGATTGATATATTAATCAAGGTTGTAGGCGACAAATCAAAGCGCTTCTCTACTGCTGAATCTGGTACTCCGATGCGCTTTGGTGGAAAGTTTCATGTTCCCATACTAAAAGGTGTCGATGCAGAAACAACAAAACGAGTGGTTATGATCTCAACTGGCGTAGGCATTGGGCCAGTTGTCGGTGCGGTAGAGAAAGCATTAGAACAAGGGGACTTTCCTCCAATTGATTTGATATCTAGTTATCGTAACGCAAACGAAGTAGTATACAAAGATCATTTGAATAAGTTACAAACAGAGCATTCCGACAAGTTCTCGTGGAAGACAATCATTAGTAGTGAACAAGGTAGAGTGTCTTCGAGTAAGGAGAATCTAAAAGTCATAACTGATACTTCATTCAATGCTGATATCAGCAGTACACACTATCATTTGATTGGAAACGGAAGTATGGTTTCCGAATTCAAGGCAGGTTTGAAGAAGGCCGGAGTGCCAGATGAAAAGGTTACTGTAGAAATGTATTTCAATCATCAGGCTAAAGCTGATGCTGATGTAGTGGATAGAATTGCCGATACAGTTATGGAAACTGCTGCTAGTGTAGCTAGATAATACTCATACCTTATTGTAACAAAACCGGTATATTATTTTCAACTAGACTTTGCACTATTTTACCAATTGCATTGCTAAATAGCTACTATCTACTGCCCATTGCAATAATATCAAAGTGCTTGCTAATGGAAGTAGAAGATACACTCGAATGATGTTTGTCTTTCTCCTTCCTCTTTGATATATGTACACATGCAGGTGAGAGTATTGATGTGTTGAGTAACCCCACAAAAGACATGAATTCTCTCAATATGAGTATTTCCCAATCTCAATCTCTCCACACTCTACCCAATAACTAAATACCTCCAACACCCAATGTAATATCTACCTTCTCTTGGGTGGACCGCCCCTAATCGTACCACCCTTTGTAGCAGTTGCAGCGGCACTCTTGGGAGCAGGTTTCTTCTTCCCAGGACGTGGTAATTTCACACCCAATACTCTTTCCATTTTACTAATAATTTGTCCATTGGGTATCGCCTTACCATTCTCATATTCACCAACAATTTGTGGT
>Ga0075437_13264_pt1 | contig 11426 bp, 9 predicted proteins | sample MintriMetagenome_FD_74266 | JGI IMG/M metagenome (GOLD analysis project Ga0075437, IMG submission 74266) | Marine eukaryotic communities from Monterey Bay, USA to study complex ecological interactions - Minidiscus trioculatus and... | ecosystem: Environmental > Aquatic > Marine > Unclassified...
TGGTGGGTATTACGACAGGAAGGTTGGAGATATGATGAAGTTGGTGCTGACGAAGGAGATACAGCAGAAGATGAAGATAACAACAATAACAATCGCAACCTTGACAATAGTGAACGTGCCGAGTTTGAATACAAGGGTGTAGTATTCTCCGAAATGAAGGGCGCCTATTCCGATCCAGAAGGATATTTAGATCGTATTACACAATCATTACTATTTCCTGATAATCCATATCACTTTGATTCTGGTGGTGATCCAGCTATTATACCAACACTAACGCGTGCGGAGTTTACGGCATTTTATAAAAAGTATTACCATCCAACGAATGCACGATTATTTGTAGCTGGAGATGAATCAGATGTATACGACGCTTTAGGCCGTGCTGATAGATATATGAGTCCAATGGGATATAATCCGGAAAGTCGAACTGATTCTACAATCAATTATCAACCGAGAAAGTTTAAGACTGCCATAAGAGAGCGTAAGCCGTTTGCTGTCGCTGCAAGTGAAGAAGGAGATGAAGGAGGTGATACCGAGAAGCATATGCTTTGTGTGACATGGCTAATCAATACACAACCACTAAGCCCCATGATGGAATTAGCATGGATTGTATTGGATAGCTTATTGCTGGGTAAGCCCTCATCACCATTACGAAAGGCATTAGAGGATAGTAATTTAGGTGAGGAGACGATTGGCGGAGGATTAGATGATGAATTACTACAATCAACATTCGCCATCGGTATGAAGGGCATTGAAAATCGCGAAAAAGTGAATGAATTAGAAGACTTAATAATGGCAACACTACACGAGATTGACTCGGATGGATTCAATCAAGATGAGATTGAGAGTACCATGAATACAATTGAGTTCCAATTGCGTGAAGGTGGCGGCGGTTTGAGAGGTATGGAAATCTTCCTAGGTGCTCTATCAAAGTGGAATTATGATCTTAGTCCAAGGGATGCGTTAGTATACGAAGATGCATTAGATCAGATGAAGGAGGAAATCGATAAGACGGGGTCTAATGTTTTTCAGACTATGATTCATGATAGTCTGCTCGGTAATAATCACCACGTTGTGTTGGAATTGTACCCTAGCACAACTCTTGAAGCTGAGCAGTTACAAGATGCAAAGATTCAAATCTCAAGAGCACAATCGAGAATGAGTGATGAAGAGTATGAAAGTGTTATCAAGGACGGCAAACAGCTAAAGAAACTCCAGGAGACTGAAGAGACTCCCGACGTATTGCAAACAAATCCAGCATTAAAGATTTCGGATATAGATCCCACGCCCATCGAGTATCCAATCCATGTTGAAGAGAACGCATTCAAGTCCGGAATCAGAGTGGTTACTCATGAAGTAGCTTCCAGTGGTATAGCGTACATTGATATAGGACTTGACGTGTCTATGATACCATACGAAGATATAATCTTATTGCCATCACTCATTACGCTTTTGAATGAGGCTGGCACAAAATCGGAGAATGGTACAGTAATGTCTGATGCAGAATTCAGGTAAGATGAATCTTTCGGTAAATATGCTCTGCATCCATTTCAACAGCCACTAACATTCTCCAACTTCCACTTCATAGAAATTATGTTGGCAAGGTAACTGGCGGTGTATATGCTTCACTTGAGATAATGTCTGTAAAGCCAGAAGGCCAAGATGACGAAACAAAGGTACTTCCTGGTGTCAACATGCTCACAATGTTGTTTATTCGAGGAAAGTGTACCGAAGAGAGGATTCCTGACCTCTTTGACGTGTTAGGAAAGGTTCTAGATGAGATCAACTTTGATGACTCACAAAGTATCCTACAGAATGCACTCAAGTCAAATCTTAGCTCAAAGAAAGGCTCTGTCGCTAGTAGAGGCCATAGTTTTGCCAATCAAAGGATAAGAGGTCGCTATTCAGTACGAGGTAAGAGTTGTATGTATTATCAGTTTCTCTATTCAATGTAATGCATATACCCCAACCCAATCTCAACTGCCCCGTCTCAACAACAAAATAGAATTCATTGACGAAAAGCTGTACGGAGTGTCTAGCTTAGAAAGCTACACAGAGATACTTGATATGGTAGCCTCAGACTGGGGAAAGTTTGTTGTAAGGCTGAAAAGGTTGCGCAACTTAATACTTAACGGCAATCGAAGCGGAGTGATAATGAACTTAACAGGCGATAGAAGAGTCTTGGATGCTATATTGGACAAAGCAGAAGATTTCCTTGCCAACGATTTACCTGTGGACCTTGGCAATCCATCGGAGCCTACTCCTAACTTTCGGGTTGTTGAGCATCCATGGATTGAAAAGGCTAGAGAAGATATGCTCAAATCTAATCCTGTGAGAGATGAGGGAATTGTTGTATCAACTCAAGTAGCATATGTAGGAGAAGGCGGACGTATGTATGATGTTGGTGAGCAAGTCAAGGGCAGTACCTCTGTCGTATCACACTATCTAACAACAGGATATATGTGGGATGTCATAAGAGCAAAGGTGAGCAAAGCCGTCATTCTCTTTAGTTTTTTTTGTTTGTGTATGAACTACACCTTGGGACTAAACACACATATACTTATCTTTCCCCTTAGAATGGTGCTTATGGGGCATACTCCAAGTTCTCACATGAAGATGGTATATCTACTCTCTACACATATCGTGATCCGAATGCACCACAAGATACATTAGATGCATTCCATGATGCTGCCGGAGAGCTCTTAAAAGATGCCAAATCATCTACCTTATCTCGAAATGATAATGCTGCCATTACAACTGCAATTATTGGCACCAATGGACGGCTCGGCACTATCCGCAAAAGATGCAGGCTGGGTTGCACTTATCCGATATTTACATGGAGGCTCTGCCTTGGGTCGACAACGATGGAGGAAGGAGGTACTTGATACATCAGTTGATGACTTTATTGACTACGGCCATCGCTTAAAATCGTGGAGAACACCCTCAGTTGCTATAGTTGCATCACAGACGGCTCTTAGTGATATGGACAGGGAAATGTCGTTGTTCAAAGCACAGTGATTAGTTGATAACGATAGAGATACACTTGTAGATACCGTTTTTCTATTGACAGAACTCTCCTCAAGAGTCTTTAATGCATTATATGCCTCACAATAGGCAATATCTGCACAACTAATAAAGCTAACAATAAGAAAAGAAAAGACAATGCTCACTGTGGTTGAGTGGGTGAAGAGATTCGGCAGTGCAATTAGGGCTATGAGGAGGCTAGGTATGGAGTAATGCAACCCTTCTCTCTAATAGCCCCAGTATATAGATAATCAGACAGAACTGATAGTTCTGATCAACACTAAGAAAAGACAAGACTTTAAAGTGGGGAAAACTGATGAGCTTATGTATTACTTAACACTAACTCCTTACCTGAAATACAGTACAACTCTTCAATACTCAAATCTCCATCCCCAAATCGACTTCTTACATCTTTTTCACAGTTGCTGCAGGCTTCTTCTTCTTTCGCAGGGCTGCTGCAAGCTTTTTGTGACAATCCTTCAGCTTGTTTCTAATCTCATCGTTTTTATGTCCTTTAGGGTATGCTCTTTCAAGCCAACCAGTGTAGGAGGTAGTTGCCTTCTTGGATGCTTCGGTAATTTGAACACGCAAAGTTTCCTTTGCTCCTGGCACACCGTACTTTCGAACTTTACTGTCAATGTTCTTGTCCTTGACCTGCGAGATGAGAAGTGAAAGGGCTTCAATACAATGCACCTTTCGTTTTTCACTACTCAAAGGAGAGATTACGCTGTGGCAAAGAAACGACCACAATAGAGAATACTGCTGAACTTTTCTGCAATATGCGATGATGAACGATAGCATATTCGACCCAGTTATTGAATCAGCACTACGACGATCCAATAGTTCGCAACCTAGGACAATAGCTTGCATAAGCTTGATTACCTCCTTTGCATCACACTTGTACAATAAACTGCATACGGCCATTGCAGCGGCTTTCCTCAAGGTTCCAAAATTGACTGTAAAGGACTCTGTCAGTATGTCCATACCTTGTTCGATTAGTAGCAGAAGTTTGTTTGGATTCCAACTAGCTATATCCGAACTACACCACCAACGAATCTTGGCCAACGCTTCCTCCTTCTTTTTGAGGTCGCCAGAGTTATATAGTAAAACAACTTGACGGATTTCTCTCACCGATGGGCCTTTAGGAGGTGGAGGGTCGTGACTCCACGGGTTAACATCTGTCCTCAAGTGCAGGGGTACTGTTTTAGATTGCTCTTCTTCCAATAACTGACGATATGAATCAACACCCTTGAATAAGGAATCATCCCCAAAAGTGGGGACCTCTTCAGTAACACGAGCTAAAGCACTCGCCGATTCATCTTGCTCAGACTTTGTTTCCCGAGGAGATAATACTAAGCCCCCGCCCATTTCACTAGTGACAACAGCCAATCCCAACGAAGTCGCTGACTTTATATTCGAGATAGTGTCAGTCGTCGATACTGTGGTAGTGGCAGCGGCGGCAGTATGAGTCTCTCCCTCTTCATTAACTGTAGTCAACGACGACATATCACCACTAGGACGCACGGCAGACATTGAATTATTATTACGAGATGATGATTTGTTATTGATCTTGGGGGTTTGGAAAGTAACAGTAGTTTGACGAGGAGATGATACAGTCCCTGCTGATTCGGGAAGGTGCACGAAACTGTCTTGTTCGTCGTCATCAAATTCTCGAGGCGTAGTCAGAGTAGTCCGAACAGATGACATGTCGACAGATGACATGTCAACAGATGACATCTCATCGTTGGCAGCACTGCTCAACCCAACAGATGACATGTTGTCATCTGTCGAAGCAGTAGTTGTAACAGTTAGTGTAGTCGACTTCATCGTGTCCACTGAGGCAGTAGTTGATGAGGAAACCGATGTATCGGCGGACGTCTCAGCACTAAGAGCAGGAAACTCAATGTCGGGGAAGACCTTCCTAACCAACTTCATTCCTTCGATGATTGAAAGCTTGGTGCCAAGCTTCTCATTGACGATCTTGACGATATCCGATTCACTCTCGATGGTCATACGTTTACGTTTGAGTGCGCCTTTGAGAGTCGAAGTGAACAGATTGTTGATCTTGTCAGGTACTACCACCACATTGTGTTTATCGAATAAAGCTTGAGCTGCCCTTGACCATGGTATCCGACCACTGCCTTGATAAAGTCCATCTTTTCCAAAAAGGAACACAACCAGAAACATGAGTTGTTTATCGGACAGCTCATCCCATGAAATTGCAAACGGGTTGATCTTCTTACAGTGTCTTGTGATTTTGGTGAATGAATGTAGTTCTTCATCAACACTGATGTTATTTTCAATCAACTTGGACTTAAAGCTGGATAGGACACTCTTGAAAGCCTCGTTCGACCAGTTGGATATATTAGGTCCGTGTACCTCCCTGAATGCAAAAAGTACTTCTTCCAATATCTCTTCCTGTGACAGCAACAGTAGTAGAGTCAAAGTAGAAGTGAGAAAATATCAAAGCAAAGTTGGACAAAGCTGAAAGAGGAAAGAAGAAAAGACGTACCTCTTCGTCACTAAGTTTGGACCGAGACTCTTTCAATTCTTCAACATCGTCCTCCAGACCATCTACTCTTCCCACTACTTGATTGACTCGAGTCTCCAGAGACGAATGATTCTTCTGACCATTCTTAACAGCCCTCGATAGTTTCTTGAGCTGCTTATTGAACTTTTCATTATCGTTCTCTACGCTCAGGAGCCGTGCTAAAACCTCGCCAAAGGCTGGCGATTCTAATTTCTGTTGTACCAACTCTTTCATATCGGCATTCTCACTTGACAATTGATTATAACGTAGAAGGAGAGTCGCCACAATATCTGCAATCCTCGCTGTGTTATCCGTGTTGTTTTGTAACATATTCATGAGCTGATTGATATTAGCCTGCTCAAGTGGTATAGCTTGAACATTATCCTCTGTAACCATTTGGGAAGAAGACGATTGTGTATTCTCGTCATCAATAATAGATGTACCACTCGATGTACTGGTAATCCTTTGCTCATCGGCAACTTGAGCTTGATCACCTCCTACCACATTATTTGTTTGTACGGTGGACTTTTCCTCGTCCTGTACTCCAACTGCCTGTTGCTCAACACCAGCACCATTATTGTCAATATCTACTGCTGTAACCTCTTGATATGATGTATCTCGATCATCAGTGGTTGACTCCTCATCATGGTCAAGTGCCTCATGATTATTGACACTCTCATCAACTGTCGATAATTCTGCCTCCTTATTCGAATTGTCTAACCCGTTGGTATTATTATCATCATCATGAGTAGATTGACGATCACCATCTACCGCATGGGTAGGTGATGATGAGCCTTCTGTAGGCATGTGAAATTCACTTATCTGTTAAACGAAAACAAATGACGAAACAAAAAAGTGTCAGAATCATCAGTTAAACTTGAAAACGATACAAACAAAACGATAACAGTGTGAACAAATGGCCTACCTGATAAGCTGTAATTATTATTTAGTTGTTGCAATTGTTTATTGTGGTTTGATGATTCAATCCTCTGATTGTTTGGTTGTTTGGTTGTTGCTTTTGATTGAGCTTGAAAAAATGACATAGGAGCTTTGAAAAAAAAATCTTGCCATCCAGCCACTCTCAGCCACTCACTATCATTCTCCCCTTCTTAAACACCTCCATCATTGTGTATTGATAATACAGCAGCAGAATATCTCCCTTATCCCATATATAACTCATAGCTAATACTACTATGCAAATGCCCATGGATGTATGATGATGTGAAAGCTGCTCACACGATATCTACGATATCTTCTTCATATCTTTTGATATTGTACTCATGACACATGTGTTGTCATTACATGATACCCAACAGCTATTAGACTCTATGTCCACAGAAGAGTAGCACCATCGAATAGATTATAATTTGCAAAGTATTGTTGTTTGGCTTGTTGGTGGCATGCATTATTACGATGGCTCCTCGACGTATATGTATATCCTCGAGAGGATGCTCACATCAGTATAATCATCTCAGCTCAGTTACTATGAATTCATGTCCACATGTACTCCAAAGATAAAAGTTCTCTCTATTATATAATCATTGCATTAATTGCAAATAGAGGTATGGGTAGGAGGAAGTTCATATTTTTTTCATCTCGGCATGTGAATGGCATAAACGGAAAGTAAGGAAAAGAAAGATGAGAGAACCCTTTCTCGAAACAAAATATGGATGTGTATGTTGGAGAGATGTTGTAAGGTACTCTAATAAGAGGGGAGAAGGATATGTGCTTGGTTTGCATCATTAGATATGTATATTGAGATGTTGCATAGATATCTTCTAGATTACTTAGCAGGGTATGTGATGCAAAACATTAAGGATATTATACGTATCTACTTCCAATCTCAATTATAACACAACTTACTATGATGAGCTTGGACTAGCTTCATCCTTTTCACTGTCTACAACTTGTTCTTCATTCGATTGTTTTGTATCATCACCTTCACTCGACGATTGTTTTGTGTCATTACCTTCATTCGATGGTTGTTGATCGTCACTACTTTCCTTTCCTTCCTCATCAACATTATCCTTAATGTCTCCTGTTTCTTCATCTGGATCCATTGGCCCTCCTCTCTTCTCATTCCCACTAGTTTTTCGTGTAGTAGCATTATCATTACTACTACTTGATCCATCTGATTCTTCGGGTGGATCTTGAGGGGCTTCGCCGGTGGTACAAATACGTATAAACACACCCTCTGCCTCGGCAGCACCCACCTTATCCCCCTGTTTCCTACAAAGCATGGCAGTCTTTAATGCCTCCTCTGCCTGCATCACCACATTCTCGGCCATATCAGGAGGTAAGCTACTAACCAAGTTGGCAAGTTCTTCTTGCAATCCCAAAACCAAACTTTCATCACCTGGATCAGATGCATTAAACTCCAACATCTTAGTCAATAGGGCACGTATCGATGACTTCTTTGGTATACTATTCTTCTTAATATCCAACGTATGTAAGGTATGGTTATGTCGTAATGCCGCCGCGAATGCTCCAGCACCCTCCACACCAATATGATTATCACCAAGTCCTAATGCAATTAATGTAGTATTTCCCCGTGCCAATGCTGATGCTAATGATGAGGCACCCTTTGGTCCGATATTATTCTCACCCAAGAATAATTCCTTGATTGTCTTGTTAAACTTTAACATGTGTGCAATATATCCAGCACCAACATCGGTAATTTGATTCGACGGTAACCATACTTCTGTCACAACCTTATTACGAACTAATGCCTCACATAATTGTTTGACATGTGTATCATTTAAACTCTTCGCCTGTAACCATACCCCCTTAAGATGTGGATTGGATATAGATAATTGATCTAATAAATCATTACTAAAGTATGATCCGGATGCTTCTTCATCATCGGCAAATGCACCTGTTAAGAATTCACCTAAGGAATGTAGTAATGAATGTTTGAATTTAGCTGATTGGATTGAAAAGAATGCCGAGTCAGGCGGGGCGGTTGTTTCTTTAATACTAATTGATCGTCCTGTTGTATTACTTGTCGCACTGGATGTATCATCATTTTTGTTGTTATTCTTATTTGCTGCCTCACGTTCAAGTTTTTGTGCATGACGTAATCTACCAATCTCCGACTTGTACGGTGTTTTACGTGGATGGGAATGTCCCTTCTTATTACCACCACCCTCGGTTGTAGTATTTGATACTATACGATTCTTTCGACGTGCTTTGGTATTCTTCTTATTGTTGTTATTATTATTAGGTTGTCCTAATCCAAGAGCTGATTCATGATTTTGAGGATTATACTGCTGCCGATCATTATATTGTGAGTATTCATCATGATGTAGTGTAGAGTTATTGTGCTGTGAATTCTTATTATTAGTACTGCCAACTTCTTTATCCTCTTCTTCTGTTGGTGAGGCGAGTGGTGGTAAAACAGTGGCTGGATTCATGAGCACATCTTTTAGATTTTGACGCTGAGAATCAGCATCGAGTGGAGATAATTTGATTGCCTCGAGATCATCTGACTCCTCTGATTGTTGATTATGTTGCTGTGGCTCTTCTTGTTCTTCTTGGGCTTGAGGAGCTGCCTTGTTAGTTTGGTCTTCTTTATCTTTATCAACATTAACACTTGATGTATCTTTGTCTCCATTTGCAATAGGCTCACTGTTGGTATCTTTTTCTTCCACTTCTTTATTAGTTGGCGACTCCTCCTTCACGACGTCTCCATTATCAGCAGTCACCGCTTCATTTTCGGGCGGATCTACCATATTATATAATTAGTATGTTATATAGCGTTGATATGAAGAGCTGAAGGTAAAGGGCTGGATTGCAAAAAGATATGATATCTTGGAGTTCCAAAAAAGATACTTTTTTGTTTGTAGTATTACCACCGGATATTAAATAACCGCAACCACAATAGCAGAGATAATCTCACGTCAATATATGAGGCTATTGATAGGCAAAAGAGGTACGATAGTAGGGGCTGGTGGGCAGCGGAAAAGAGTAGGCAATAATTACTACTATGTAGGAAGAGGATAATTTATTTCCGTTCATAATTTTATTCAATTATGGTATCCGTGATCGATCACGTCATGTACACGGTCATCAACTAATCACGATCTTCATTTTCTCTTTGTTATTGTTGATAGTCACGCAATACATAGGAGATCTAAATCCGCTAAACATCTCCCCATATCACAGTGTAATCTAATAATCATCTGTCTATAATCTAATTTCGGTTTCTGGTAAGTGGGTATCTAAACGATGAGGAAGAAGACGTGTATGGGTATCATCATAATCATATCTTTTGTGTTGGGCTGGTTTGATTGGATATGTAATGAGTTTTATATTCAAGATGATGACAGTCATTCACTCACTTTATATCAATTTTATCTAATATTCTTGTACTATTCTCATCTTATCGAACTCAGCGATACATCTTAAGATCAGCACATATAAATAAACAAACACAAACAAAGTAAACAACACATAAACAATTGCAAATATATACCTACAATACAATATGGCATCTCAACATACCTACTCAACAGATTCCAAAAGTAATGTATTACCATTACGTCCAGTGATTAAAGATTATGCATGGGGTATTCGTGGCTTAGATTCACGTGTGGCACGATTTGCATTAGAAAGTGGAGTGATTGATGAAGTTGATCCTGGTAAGTTGTGCTATTTGTTGTAATTATAACCTTTGAACACAATGCACAAACTCACTCCATACAAACTTCTTCTATTTCTGTTTTTAGACACACCCTATGCTGAGTTATGGATTGGTACACATCCATCAGGACCGACACGTTTGCCAAATGGTGATACACTCGAACAAACTGTAGGAGGTCAATTGCCATTCCTATTCAAAGTACTAAGCGCAGGTAAAGCATTATCAATTCAAGCACATCCATGTAAAGATCGTGCAAAAGATTTACACAAGAATAATCCAACAAACTATGTTGATGATAATCATAAACCTGAATTGGCAGTAGCATTAACACCATTTGAGGCAATGTGTGGATTCCGTCGTTTGGAAGAGATTTCTATACTAATTAAGAAACATCCTGAGTTTGCGGCATGTATCTCCGACGAAGCCAAGTTGGGTGTCTTCCTCTGTTCACAGGTCGAAGAAGATAAGAAAGAGGCCTTACGTAAATTATTCCAAAGTTTTATGAGTTGTCCGAAGGAAACATCGAGTAAGCAATTGAAAACATTATTAAAACGATTACAGAAGGAACAGAGTTGTGACTTTGTCCATCCACATGAAGAACCACCATGGGAACGTAAGTTGACACGTGCCATTTTGAGATTGGCACAGCAGTTTCCTTCCGATTCAGGTGCCATGGCACCATTCTTCTTAAATTACTTGTTGATTGCACCGGGTGAAAGTTTTTACATGGCAGCCAATGAACCACATGCCTATGTTGCCGGTGAAATTATCGAATGCATGGCATGTAGTGATAATGTTGTTCGGGCTGGTCTAACACCAAAGTTTAAAGATGTTGATAACCTGGTTAGTATGCTGACATACTCTATGGGTGGTCCTACAATTAATGCCGGCACGCCAGCTTATGGTGATGATCGAATCATGAGATACACTCCTCCCACTGGCGAATTTGAAGTGATGATAATCACGTGCAATCCGGGAGAAGATATCACTTTACCTCGACTTCCTGTACCAGCTGTGTTCATTGTCATCGCAGGGTCAGGTAATACTGACAACGAAGCCGGACAACGATTGGTAATGCGTCCTGGAAGGTCATACTACCTCCCATCAGACTGTCCACCACTAACGCTCGCTGTGAATCAGAATAAACGTGGACCACTTCGTATTGCATTGGCACATGAGAATCAACATCTTACTCAACCTAATTTAAGTTCGGGAGAGGTTGGGAGACACTGG
>Ga0075437_11716_pt1 | contig 11425 bp, 7 predicted proteins | sample MintriMetagenome_FD_74266 | JGI IMG/M metagenome (GOLD analysis project Ga0075437, IMG submission 74266) | Marine eukaryotic communities from Monterey Bay, USA to study complex ecological interactions - Minidiscus trioculatus and... | ecosystem: Environmental > Aquatic > Marine > Unclassified...
CATCGTCGGTAACATACTGACTATTCTCATCGCCGTGCAACTTTACTTCGATCAATGTACCATCAGATTGTTCTTCAATGACAGGGTTAGGGTTAGCGGTGTTTGCATTACAAGTCGGTGTAGTATTGAAGATCGACAGGTATGTTGCAAATGCAACAGCAGTCGATAGAGATGTATGTAGTTTCATATTGTAGTATAATTGCAGATCAACTTTGATCAAATTATGGAGCTCTTTGTACTACTCGAGTTATTGCAAATCGTTATTGACATAATGACCATGGCTGATGGATATTGGTAATCGTCAAAGTCAAGTAGGTCACGCTACTACCAAATCAAGATGGCTGGTTCAAACTTCAAACTGTCTCACCCTATGACTTTGCGAAGGTTATGTAAATGGCCTCTACTGCCCATCACCTGCCCTTTATCTGCCCACTTTGCCTCGAGGCAATGAGCTTTTACAATCTCTAATATGGTTTGGCACATAGACCCTGTAATTATGGTAGAGAAATATATCACTTATAATTTACACCTTTAACTTTAACTTTAATGCTAAAGAACTTCAGATCTTTACCTGTAATAGTACTCTCTTAAGGAGCCTCCTCTAATTGGACCAGTCACCAAAGCTTTTATACAACTTGGCTAGCTTCCTTTTCGTCTTTGGCAATACTTGTACTAGCATTCTGCTTCTTACTAACACAGAAGCAACTTTGCTCTTCCCTTGTATACGTCTCCGCGGTCATAATTCCACGTTTGCACTCCCAAACAAATATCACTTCAGCATAGATGACGATGAATTGCCAAATTATTGAGATGACAACAAAAGCAATGGTTGACGACTTTGCATTAGAACTTTCATGAGACCAATCCGTCCCTTTAATAGAGCTTTTGGAAGGAGACAAAATGTGGTTGTTCAGTAAACATGTCGATATCATATTATTGGTAACATACCCCCGACTAATCAGTTTTAAACTAACCTTGAAGCTCCAACAATCCTGGACGATGCGCGTTGTCACAATTTATGATGATGAAAGAGAGATAATTGTTGCTTCTGTTAGTACATGAGGTTTTAAGGCAGCCAGATAAAGTATTGGACACATGAATTCTTCATATGATAAAACAATACTAACGCGGACTTTCCAGAAGATGAGAATGAAGACTTCCCATAATAAACCAATGAGAACAAACGTGTATACCCTAGAAGGAATTGATACCAGCTGTAAGTTCTTTGTATATCTTGACTCTTGACGAATAAAGTGTAACATAAAAGCAGCTACCTCCATACTTACCATTTATAAGCTCCATATATGATTACACAGGTGAAGAATAAATTAAAGATCATTGCTAGGAAACAAAAGAAGAGATATCATATACATTATTTAGTATACAGTGGCATGAGATAAACATACATATTTCATTCATATAATCCTATCAACTCACCTACAACATTCTGACCATCCATTGTAATACGGCCAGGGAGAAGAGCTGCCAGAAGCTGTACATAATATAATGAATGGTTTGTGTAATTGCAAATATGAGAGATATGAGAATGCGCATATCATGTGAGCAAGTATGTGTGATCACAACATCTTTCACAAACAACTTACACAAGCAATAAACAATATCAAGCTTAGTATATTAACGATGATGGTTGCTCTCCTCGAATCACAACAAAAGCCGAAGAAACTGTGCCCCTTCTTCTCATCTCCGTAGTTTTCTTCTAGCAGCGGTGTAGCATCTGGCTGACTCCACGATGGAGCTGATTCTGTTTCTGATATGGCATTATTTATCATGTTGTATATAGTATAATATATTATTAGGGGAGAAGGTTATATTCGGATATTGACGATACTTATAGTTTAAGCAAGATCTTTTTTTTTAAAGTTTGATTGTAAATATTATCTCTGATATTGATCTTATTCAATCGCTGCAACCACTGTGTGTAGTAGGAGTATATAAGGAAGAGGCTAGATATGGAGAGAGATTCTTTGACTTTATATTGATGATGATAGAGGCGATAGTAGTAGCAATACCTCAACTCACATAAAAAGATATTTTTGAGCATTGACGCTTGGCGGTATCCTTTTGTCTTGCAAAAAGTGCAAGTAGGTAGATCACAAAAGCTCACTCCATTGCACCACCCATCCATCCTACCACATTGTTAATATTATTGCATGATAGTAGTTTATCATTTGTGCGTATAATTAGTTGTTTCATACCTTATTGATTGAGGATACCACAGACACACTTATAAATACACATAACAAGTTATCAACCTTTCTCTCCCCATGATATGATTGGATAAACATTCTTTGCACTACCCCATAGGCAGAAGAATGCCAACAAAAGAACAATATAAAGATCTATCAGTTATCGAAAAACAGGAGTGTATCTGTGGCTGGCCAACTGATACAGTCAATATTGATCTCAATATTATTGATGATGACGTTCACTCACTGATACTATTTACACCGGGAAATCCTGGTGTAGTACAATGGTATATCGACTTCTTGTGTGAAGTTCTTCAACAACTTGGAAATGGATTTGCAGTACGCGGAAGTAGTTTAGCTGGGCATGGGTTAGATGATAATGTTGTAGGAAATTATGATCACACGCAGAGAAACCTTGCAATACCCTGGACAATGAAAGGTCAAATTAAGCATAGGACTGAATGGATCGATAACATACTCAAAGATTGGAGAATCAAACATCCTACATCACCATTACCAAAGTTAGTATTCCTTAATCACTCGATTGGCGCCCATTTCATACAAACAATGCTTATACAACGTCCTGATATACTTAAAAGAACACAACAAATCATACATTGCACTCCATTCATACGATTTGATCCGCCACTATTAAAGAAAATCGTTCTGAGTAGAACCTCTCAATCATTCAGATATACTATACCAACAATAACTTCAATAGTCAAAGTTCTATCGGCAATACTTCCAAGGAAATTGATTGATATATACCTACACAAAGTTGTATGTTTGAATTGTGAGAATGGTAGACGCATCGCTCTAGATGTATTCATGAATGAAAAAATGGTTAGGAATCACTTAGTGCTTGGGTTTGAAGAGATAAGAGAATTATGCGAATACCCGAACGACATAGCATTCAGGCTACTAGGGGAAACTCCCTTATCAATTTTGTTTTGTGTTAACGACCAATGGGCACCGGAATCTCATCTCCGTGACCTACAGTATATGCAAAGCCAATCACAAATACCAAACAATATATACATGGAATATATGAGGCAAATCCAGCACGACTTTATTGTCCATCCAGAGCAAATAGATCCTGTTGTTGAGTATTGTGTTGGGAGAATAAAGACTGATCCTAGCAAAATAAAGAGAAATAGCGTTGGCGAGGAATCTAGCTCTATAAATCTTAGATCAAGACTATGAATATTCCCACTCACAACTTACACATCAAATCTCTTCAAATAACTTCTGACTCAAAGTCTCAGCACTATACTTTCTTTTCTTCACAGATAAAGGACGGTTATCATCAGGTTGTGTACACAAGTGTTGTGACTCTGACTGTGTATGATCATCATCTTCATCCTCTTCGTCTTCCTCTGCAATTTGAAATTGTGTGGATGGCTCAATAGTTTGCCCCGCACTGTCTTCGATGTGACACTTCCAAGAGTTAAAACAATGTGTTACAAGCTCTACTTTCCTCCATTTACGACAAAAAAAGCGTATCGTCCTTCGTACAAACGACCGAGGAGTATTCATGGGAAGATCTACCACTTCTACTGCCAAGGGTAAACCTTGAACTTTATTGCTGAGATTTGCTTGATCACTCTTGACGATAAAGCGCATATCGGATACCGGATTTTTCTCTTTTCTTCCATAGTGAAGTTCTCTTTTCTCAACGATGATATCATCAGGCTCAAGAATAACCTTTTTATCATCGATTTTATAGACAGCTTGTCTGTGGTTGTGGTACTCAGCATCTCTCATGAAGTCATCCTTGATATCTGCCTCGCTCATATTCCAAAATCTATCCGAGGAGGTTGGCCCAACCTCGACTTCTCCAACTCGTTTGTATACTTTATGTGCTCTTCTCTCATTCAGAAGCTTTCTTAAAGGACCGAGTTGAGGTAGCGGATTCTCTATAGCTTTGTTCTCAATGATTGAGACAATTGTGTCATCCAACCGAAGGAAAAGACGTGGATACATAAACGCTCGACTGATGGGTAACTTTCTATGTTGAAATTTGTCAAAATTAGTTGGTAGTTTCATACCATACTTGTCATCAACTTGAGTTGTAATCATCATACTATAATGCTTGTCAGCCTCTAGAAGGACATCCACCATTTGTAACTCCGCAGCCTTTGTTTTCTTATGTGTGTAAACCTTTTCGTGGTTAGCCATTCGGATAGAGAAGAATGTCATCGCTGAGTTCACATGCTTCTTAGGGTAACAGATCATGAGATGATCAGCAATTGGATTCTCTGGGTCATTCTTGAACTGAGAACTTTTCTTTGGATCAGTGCACTCTCCTCTGGCTACAACAGCATCTCTAATCGCCCATGTAGTCCATGGACAACTGCCAAAGGCGGCCAATGAGTCACGATGGAAGTAGTCGATTTTGTCCACATCCAAACCATTGTGTCTGTTTGACACTATATCAAAGAGGAACTCCTTCTTCTTGCTTCTTCCGTGGAAGTGGGTTTGCTTCTCAGGAGCATGTGGTTTATTTAAAGGCTTGCCCAGAATGCACTCTTTAATGAATACCCAATCCCTACTTGTAAATATTGGATCATTATCACTGCCACGGTTGTTTTTAGGGGCGACATCTACCCCCTTATCTATACCAATTTGATCATCTGTTTCTCTATCACGGTTGTTGGGGACGCCATCTACACCAAACTTTTCTCTATCTATACCTCCCCCGATTTGTTTTAATGGTTTATCCAGATTATCCCAATCGATTTCCAACCCAATAGAAGATAATGCAGCATCGATCATCATTAAAGATGTATTTTCATGTTCATAGTGTTCATCGAGTTCAGGCATATCAAAACCATACTCCTCTTTGAATTTGGCATTCCTTTCTTCGTATAAATCTGGGTGTTCCTTTTCACTTTTATATGCTGCATGCAGAAAGGCTTCAAAGGCATGGCTAAAGGGACCATGACCCAAATCGTGGCACAAACCGGCCACGCGCAGACACAAAACATCCTTTGCTGTTACACCCAACTGTGGCTGTTCAGCCATGAAGCGTGTACAAAGCCTCCCAGCTAGTTCCATAACGCCCAAACTATGTTCTTTGCGAGTATGAGTACAGCATGGATACGCGTTATATGCAGCACCCAGTTGTTTGAGATTAGCAAGTCGTTGAACTGGTGGTGAATCAAGTATAACTTGTACTGCCGGTGGTATTTTTATAGTTCCATGTATAATATCATTCGCCTCTCTACTATCTCTACTCATTGGCCATACTTCAAATTCATCACCTGCTACAGTTTTTACAATTCTAGGGCGTGTCATGGGCGTACCTTTATTGATATTACCTGTTGTTCTGCGGGATGGCGTACCCATATTGATATTACCAGTTGAACTGTGGGAAGGAGATTGATATAATGATGATAATGATGCTCCATTCATGTTATTATGATTGTTGCTAGTTGTAGATTGCTTGGCATCTGCAGCTGCAAATGCCTCTTTTCTATCGCCATTGTCAGCCATAATTAATTACTAATAATTTTATCCTATTGATTTTGGATTGTATTGTTTTTAGTTATTCCCAAGAGACACCTAATAATTATTATATCGTACGATCTAGTTGAGATCACCACAAAAGAGTACCTACGATGTTTTGTTTCTTTTGATGCATAAAATAATCCACTCAACCGTCCGCTCACTCAGCAGATATCGAATATACAATAACAACTAGGCATATTTGACAATACCAATCAAGTAGTGCCGCACTAGTGGATCAAATATAACTATATCAATCTACAACTACAATCGATAACGATATATCAAAAACACAAAAACAAAAAAAGTAAGTGCTAGGATACCGTTTGGTATCCTTGATGCTGATTATTCTACTATTGATATTATTGATATAATATCTAATAGGTATGATAACGGTTTTAGAATACAATTCTCTTGTGGTTAACATATTGTTCGGTATACCAAGCTATATTACAGGTACAAGATAAGGATTTTTTATTGGTGGTGGCTCGGAGATCATTGCAAGAGAAGTTTGTTGCACTCAAGGTTCACGCAATTATTGCTCCACCATGGTATCGATTAGACGACGGAAACGGAAGAATATTGATACAAACAGAGCTTTTCTTATTGCAATACCAGTATTATGTACAACCATTTTAATACCATACATTGTACACCTAATAATTAGTGGTGGAAAGAGTAGTAACGACAACAATATAAACAGTGTTAATAATATTATAGTACAAAATAGTAATAATATACTACAGAAGTGGAAGCCCAAGGTACGACGAAGAGCAGGTTCAGTAGTTACAAATCCAGAGGACATACCCACACTGAAAGACATTGACTTCGAACAAAGAGCACAGCAAAGAGAGGACAGATATAATTCACTCTACAAACCTAAATTTGATGAATCTACACTTGGATATGATATATACAATTGTCCACATACACCGCCAATGGACTATCCAATGCAATGGAAGGCTACTGAAGTATTGACCAATTGGGCGTCTAACGATGTAACCACCACGACACAACGTAATATATATCAAGGATTATGCACCTTTGATTATCAAACACAATATGCAACTGCACTGAACTATCGTAAACTTGAAAAACCATTTATCATACGAAATGATCCAAAGGTAGTTTCTACCGCAATGAAATGGGAAGATGATCCAGAATATCTTCATAGAACATTTGGAGATGTTGAAGAGTTCCGAACAGAACGCAGTCCCAACAATATGTTCATGTGGTATCGTCTTCATCATAAAAAGGCAGAAAATATTAAAGGATATGTAAAACCATTAAATGATGAGATTGAAATGTCATTTGGTGAATTTTTAGAACATGCCATTGAGAAGGATGGCAAGGCGTTGGACGATTCGGAGTTGATCGACAAAGCGAATAAGATGAGAGAAAGACGAATGAGCTTAGATAGCAATAGAAATGGGGATAGTACAGATGATGATCCTCTCGGTAAAGATGAGGATGGTGAAGGAGAAAAAGATGAAGATAGTGAGGAAGCCAAGCGCAAGAAATACTACTACTTTCGAGTTAATGCAGATCTACGAAAGGCTAGTAAATCATCGACTAGCAAGTTCATTTATGATGAGTTACCATTCTTCGATCCAAGAAAACGAAAAGATTCCCAATTTTACATTGTCGACCCAAAGGAAGAGAGAGGTATCAATTGTAGATTCGGTATGAGAGGCGTTACCGCAGCCAATCACTTTGATATGAGTAGAAATATGATCACTGTACTCGGCGGTGAAAGGCGATACATTTTGGCGAGTCCAAATCAATGTAAGAATATGGCTTTATATCCACAGGGTCATCCAAGTGTTAGGCATTCATCTATAGAGTTGTGGAGCAACCCTCTGGAATGGGATGAACACCCAGAGTTCAAACAGGCACATGTCAATGAAGTTGTTCTTCATGCTGGTGATGTTTTGTACCTTGAAAGTCCGCGTTTGTGTTGTTTTGTCGTGTGCCATAGTGTGTTCAATATGAAGTCTTGGTGACTTGGCTATTCATCTGACCTGCCTCATGATTGCCCTTAAAAACCGAATGCACTAACATATGTTACAACCGTCTTTCTTTCGTCTTCTTAAATCGTGATAACGCGCATCTTCTAGTCGGAAGATTGGGATATGTAGAAGATATTGCACAAGCTACATTGATGTTAGCTTGTAATGAGTGGTGTACTGGTACGATCTTGACTGTGGATGGCGGCATGATGGCGAGATCAAACATGCCATTTAGACCAAGACCACCAAAGCCCGAAGCAGTGCAGGAAACTAGCGAGGCTCCTTCTTCTTCTGGAGTATTATTTGAGGTACCAAAGTAGAATCACACATCGACGATACTGGGCGGGCATAAGTTAAGATAGAGCTTAAGAGTCATGAACTATCAATCTTTTCTTCTTCTTTTCAAGACCTATACAGCTTTTAATTGCATTATTGATATTGCAACGATTGCCCCAGCTCTCTAATTGCTATCTTGCTGACCATGCATGATTGCCCAACTTATGACTTCTGGTGGACTCGTGACGAAAAAGACGTTCCACGTATGCAGCTTTCTCCATATTTCATTGCAACTTCAAGATTAGAGAGTAGCTTATTGGCGTTGATACCTTAAAGACGCGGTTGCTAGCTCTGTATCCGCTGTATATCGTATAACGAAGTGTTTATAATGTCGGTATTAATATTAGTGCTCGCGGTTATACTCATACAGTTATTACAATTTATGTGTCTAGCATTTCAACAAGCTTCATCGGTCTGCGTCACTCGTCCAACCTTTAATAGGTATGAGTATACTGATATATCCCAATTACGATATAGAACAACTCCGCATTCATCACCAATATATCGTTCATCATCATGTATCCTACACATGTCTGATAACAATGAAGACAAGTCATCATCTGAGAGGGAATATGGTAGATCTGACCAAGCATCTAATGTTAAATTCTTTGAATTAGAAGATGCATTTGAAGATGACGGTGAGAATGTTGTCGGTGCCAAATTCTTTGGTGGTAATACAATTAAAGAAGAGTTATATGTCGAGGATGAAGAAGAAATGGCATTAGAATTACAAAATGTTAGTCCAGAGAAGGAAACTGAGTATAAACGATTTGATGATACGAATGCATTTCGTGATGTATTGGCTAGTAATGTTGGTTTGAGTTTACAATCTGCAATTAATGAGATTTTGTACAACGAAGAGAATGGTAGTGACATATCATGGAAGGAAGATTCATCACTAAGTTGGGATACACCATTTCCAAAATCCAAAAAGGCTAGTGGAGAATCACCATTGAAGGAGTTGGCTGTATCGAAATCCTTTTACAATAAGTTGGATGTTGCAATTCTATCAGGTAATACTATCAAATCAGAGGGTACAAATAGTATAGTAGAGATACGATGGGATATTGGTGCACTATGGCCTAATCCATGGGAATCAAGAGTATTACTAACTGGTACATCTACACTAACAATCCGAGAGGATAAAGACAATAATAGTATTGTATTATTGAAACAAGTGGATATGTTAGATGGGAAGAATCCAAAGGATGTTGTTGGCTCATTATCACCACAATTACCACCAAGATTTTGGGATATGTATCACATTGGAATGACACCATCAGCAGAGTTGGATCGTCGATTTGATTCTCCACTGGCATCTTCTTCATCTTTATCAACTGCTGCAAGCAACAAGGGAAAGAAGGGTCTGTTAGCAAGCTACAAAGTATCATACCTTCCACCTCGGTTAGTAACTGAGCCATCTCTTGTTGATACTAATGGTAGAGATGGAAGGGCAGCACAGACATTACCAAATCATGGATTCACCACCGCTATCAAAACAATGGGACCAAAGAAGGAATCGTTCGTACCAGTTAGTCCAGTTGAGAATGACATAAACAATCACTATCTCTTTTAAGGGTGAGATGAGTTGTGTTGTTGTCTATTGAGTTATTTGCATTATTCGTTTGGTCAATAATTTCCAACACTTACTAACAGCACCTGTTGTTGGCTACTCTTGTAGTAAACAATCATACCTTATGCCTAGTGCATAATGGTCTCTTCTACTTAAATGCCAACACACAGCATGCACACATAGAGATGAGCGAGGTATTGCTCAACAATAGAAGCATCTCCAACAGTATACCCAGTATATCAGTTTTCAATGCTCTTTCGAATGAAAGTACTTAGGTGATCGCTGTGATTATATTCAAGTGACTTTGGTAGGATACGCCCAGTGGTATCCTTGTAATAGTTAGAGTTTGTGAGATGTCGACCTTTGATGGTGATAGTAGTGGCAAGCAGCAATCGAAGCCAATACCATCTGCTATATCTGCAGCAATAGAGTCTAATATTACTCTACAAGCTGAGTTGCAACGCCGGTTACTTCAGATCAAACACAAAAAGATACAAAATCGACATAATGCAGCTAAACTTTATGCATCAATCTCTAACTGTTGTAGAGAAGAAGAGATAGATGTAGATGGTGTGTTGGCAAAGTATCCGAAAGTTAATGTTAATAGTAGTAGAGCTGATAATACTGATGTTGGTAAAACCGGTACCAAATCAACAAAGGGAGACGATGTTGACAATAATATGCAGATCGATAGCAATGGTGATAAACTTAACAAGAAGAAGACAAAGAAGAGAAAAAGAACATCTCCCCGTGCTTCAAGGAGTAAAGATAGTACAGAAATGGGAGGATTCTTTGTTGACAAGGATGGCTGTACTCCAGAGATATTACGGAGTAGTATATTAGGCAGAGATAAGGCAAAACAATCTAGTATGCGGATGGTATTTGATAAGATTAATCAGCCTCCACTATCAACAAAGGAAGAACCAAAACATACCTCAACGAAGAAGAAGACAAAGGGTGTAAAATCTAATGGTCTTGAGGAGGTTGCTATTAGAATAGACAAATATCCATCACAGCAACCTCCATCGTCAGATGATTGCATACCACAATTTACATTTGCTGATGCCAAAATATCCAAGACAAAGTTAACAAAGCAAGAAGGTCTCTTCATTATGGATATGATTAACAAATTGAGTGATGTTGAAAAGAGTAGTATCAATTGGTGCGATATTGCAGAGAAGCTCAATGCAAAGTTCCAGAAACATACCAGCCCGTGGTTATGCTTTCAACACTACAGAGCAACACTTATAAATCCATCAACTAGAGTCCCTCCCTGGACACAAGATGAAGATGAGCTGTTAGTGAAATATTTAGCTTCACAAGGTCCACAATATCTACTTCAGGGTGAATCTATTGTACAAACATGTCGTAATTTATTCCCCAATCGAACTACACAGCAAATCACTAGCCGGTGTCAAACAACATTAGTCAATCCAAGTTTAATACATGACAACTGGAGCTCGGACGAGAAGAGGAAATTGGCACTGCTAATGCGAGTTTATAGTGATGAACAGAATCCTACCAACCTGGCATCACGAAGTGTACACTTTCCAAATCGAGCACCCAAGAGTGTAGCTGAGAAATGGACCGTCTTCGTTAAGCCGGAAGGAGATGATGGACTAAAGAGGAAGAGGAAGAGAAAACATCAATCCGATAAATGATAGATACTATTATTATCCTAAATCCCTGTCTTAATTTATTAAGAATCTCGATACTTCTTCGACCTACTAAAAGAGGATTCGGTCTTCTTATGTCTTCCTGTCGCTTTTATTCTTAGTCGTTTTGTTATTAAA
>Ga0075437_11615_pt1 | contig 11404 bp, 8 predicted proteins | sample MintriMetagenome_FD_74266 | JGI IMG/M metagenome (GOLD analysis project Ga0075437, IMG submission 74266) | Marine eukaryotic communities from Monterey Bay, USA to study complex ecological interactions - Minidiscus trioculatus and... | ecosystem: Environmental > Aquatic > Marine > Unclassified...
GGGCAATGATATAGCATATACACCTTCAGGTCAATCAGTTTTATACAGAGACAAGTTTCTTATATCTCACCAGATGCCACACGTGGATGCCCATATGGGCGCATTTAATTGTGTAACAGCTCTCACCGATAATTATAGAATAAAGGTATGGCGGGGGGCTCATTTTCTTAAAACTGGGGTAGAGTCCAGGCAAATAAGAGGTAATGGATCGACATTGTGTTTAGGGTATGGAGAGCATTTGTTATTCCACTCCAACCTTATTCATCACGGGATGAAGTCTTGCGGGGATGCAAATAACTTCACTAAGCTGAGAAACCAATTTGTTGACACAAACGAGGAAATGTTCAAATCAATCAAGTGGTTTGGTGTGGGGAAAAAATATGCACCAAGAAAGCATATATCTGATTTTTCCATCCATTTCACCTTGGATTTTACAATGGGTAAGAACTAGTGGGCTTCACTGCGTTTAATATTACCTCTCTGACTTCCTTTGTCTTCTCTCCTCCCATCCTTCTTTAGGGAGGCATTCTGCTGGGGATTTTCCAACCGGCAAAATTAAAGTTGATAGGATTGATTGGCTGAGTCCACACACTGAAAGAGGTGGTAATAAAGAGGAATTCAAACGACAAACGAGAGAAATAGTAAGCGCCTACCGTGAAGAAATCAGGAAGAATTCGCTCCGGTTTGAAGAGATGAAGAAAATGGGAAATGACATTGATGTTTTAGTTCCTTGTGGTCAGCTGATAGCAGACGTACACAATGCCTTCGATGTATTTGCAAGTCAGGTTACCTACCCCCAACGTAGTGCTGTAAAAAGGAAGAGAACAGAGACAAGTGATAGATAGTGAGCCGGTAGCCCGTGAGCAGTGATCTATCTCCTAAACCCCTAGAGATCGATGTTGAGTGTGGCGCAGCAGCTGCAAGTCGGGGAGTTCTAGTTCATCAGAGTGGTTTAGGGGAGACTTGAATATGCCGCTTCTCTTATCAAAGCACAGTCATCTTCTCTCGATTTGTAGCAGTTTTGCTTATCAACTCAATATTAGTAGCAACAATCAAGGCCATAGAAGCACGAACTAAATACATCAAGTTTCTAGTTAATGAATCATACACTGCACAAACATTTAATGTAATTAACTTAGTAGAATAATTGATTCAGCTCAGGGATTGCTGCATGCTATGTTGTACTTTATCACAGCCTCGCCACAACCAAGAAATGTCAAATATAAAGAGATTATCCCATTTGAGAGACTAACAAAGATTTGTGTAATGTCACGTCCTCTACCATGGCTTAATCTTCTCGTTCATTTACCCTAATCTGAGGACTGTTGGAATGTAAGATGGCAGAAGTTGGGGTGTAATGTTGAACTTGCTGTATTCCAATACCTTCTTTAGGTCGTGGTATGATATAGTACAGTATGTGTCGAGCAGGGTGAAGTAAATTGTAAAGAGGTTGCCGCGATAGTTTGTGATAAAGCCTCTCTGAGTTTCTGGTGTTGAGTTTACCCAGTGGCCAGGAACGATCACATCCGATCCAAATATTGAATCTAACCATTCAGGTTCAACGCACCCTTCAGTCCAAACACCCAATGTCTCGTCCTCGCCCTTATCTCTCACCAATGCATTCCAGTCGACAGCAATTCCTGACCGCCAACACTTCGGATATACAATTACCTTAAATGAGTTCGGGGGTTTACTCGTATCCTTACGGGCAATCTCGACAGCCTGGCTCCTCTTTTTCCCCACGCTATCTTGATTCATGTCACAACCGCTCTTCCTCTTTTTCGACACATCGACTTTGTGCTTGGTGGTATTGTGATTCTTCTTGGACTCGTTTACTATTGTCTCTTTCATTATTGTTTTCGATGCACCGCATCCACACTCGATTTTAGAACCGACGTCTAACAATGGCAGTTGGAGGATGATCAGAATCCAATACAAGAGAGTCATATATTTCAATTCGTCTTTGAACAACTCACCCTGCTCTGTTGTATAGATGAGTGCAAATGATACTTTATGTGCTGTCCGTAACGTTATAGTCCGCTCGTGTGACATCACGCTATGCGTTGGAGTGGAGGGGCTGATCACGGAGGGGCTGATCATGTTGAAATTGGCTCTACAAAGTATTGTTGTTAACCCCCTGTTTGGTCTGCCCGATGCAAACAGATCTCATATTATATTGTTGTGCCACTTCCTTGGTACCTGAACATCACATCATTTCCTATACAGCCTGTGCTTTGATACTGTATACCCCGACACATTATATTAACATCGTTTATCATCAACTCATAAATTTTTGACATCATGCACGAAGGTTGTAATCTACAGAGAGAACAGTACATTGAAGATCAGCAGAGTAAATTGGTGGTCAGTGTCTTTACACAAGCATTGTTTGATCGATATAATTTACCAACAGACTCGCTCGATTCCCTTGTTGATATTGTCATGTCTTGTGTAGACCATGATTCATCCGCTGCGGAACTAGAATCTTTAGCAAACCATCACATTAGCGATATTATCAGCCTTAATGAATATAGCAACACTAAATATAACAAATTCATGGAATTTGCTTGGGGTAAAGGATTCACGGTCCCTTTGGAGCAAAGTATTGATGATTATCTAATGGCGTTGGAGGAGTTTGGGGAGTTCCACCTTCAAACAAGTGCGCATTTTATTTTTTACAGTCAGGATATTTGGCACAATGATGATTTCGATCGTGTTATGGAAGAAGAATTAAAGACTATTGATGGTCTATTGCAATAATTGGAGTTTACAAATCTTTATTTGGAGGGTGTTATTCCACCTAGAGAGAGAGAGAGAGTGATACACAGGATATAATTTGAGGTAAAAAAAAATCCTTTGGTACGATATCTCTTGCGTATGGTATCTATTCTTAATTAGCTTCCCGTCGCTTCTTTATGTATTTCCTCTGTTGAATGTACCTATACTGCTTACTCCTACAAACCTTATGATGTCTTGAACCCCAAGGCAGCGAATACCCCCAAAGTGAGACTTTAGAGAGTAATTAAACAAGATGAGGTATCACTAGTAATAATAATAATATAATAATGGTGGAATACTATATTAAATTGGGACAGAAACGACGAGCGAAGAAGAAGGCGGCAGCAAGTGTCCGATGGTGGGGTATAAAGGGTAGAATTATTGTGGATAAGAGGATTTACGATATCATTGTATTTCTGGTAATTGGTGTTATTCTACATATTTACTTGCCGTTGGTAGCATGTATTTATATTATCATCTGCTTGATGATGTAGGACACGAGTTTAAAATGGATATTCGTTCCATCCGTTGAGTGATTTAGGGCTCATCATACGGCTGCGGGCTGATCGGATCTTTGTGTTGCCATCATGCCGTCACATAGAGTTGCCACAACACTAGTACTATATAACATTATATGTACCAAATATGATATTGAACATCTTACCCGGAGATTCGTTAAAACATGTCGTGGGATATCTGCTCCCTAGAGATGTGTTTAATCTGAGTATGTCTTTCCCAGATGATGTGGAAAAGTATAGACCATTGTTGATCGGATCCCTTCGTGATAACCTTGGTAGGCTTATGAGAAGTGGCCGTGCCAGGTTCAAGAGTTCTGACCCTTTGCAGTCATTTATAGGAATGACAGCTTACTCGCCGAGGGGCTCAATTGTTTTAAGGTATGTTTGTGTATGTTTGGCATTGAAATCCATTTTAATGTTGGTCTAATTCTCATTCATTGATTCCGATCACCTATCTGAAGTGGGAGTTTAATTGTACAGGCTATATTGGGGAAGTCATGGCCGGGATCCGATATCGACATCTTCGTCCACGAGAGTGAGGCACCAAAAATAAGAAAGTGGCTCCTTTATGAGGATCAGGTATTTGCAGGCTGTAGTGCTGGTTATGGTAATGCTACTAACCGTGATGTATTTGATTATAATGTATCACATGTGGAGTATTACACCAATCGGGATGATAGTAAATATAGTTACGCCGATGCAATCGATAGGGGGAGGAGATTCAAAAGGCACCATATATTGCCGTTGTCTGGGTATGTTGAGGTATGTACAAGTGACGGGGAGCCTATGCCTTTCCAATCATTTCTCGATCTCGGGGCAAAGAAAGATATTGTGAATATCGACTTAATTGTGGTCCGGAGTGGGAGGAGTGTGTACGACGCGCTGGACGTATTTGACCTCAATATTTGCAAAAGTCGTTTCGATGGGAGGGAATGGGTCATCCCTCAACCACTCCAGACATTTAAAGGGTGTACAGAACTAACTGGGATTGTCGACAACATTATTGCAAAAACATACCTTGCTGGTATCATCAGTGAATCCCAGAGGGATATAGTATCTATTGTGAATGAGATGGATCTGTATCACTTCAAGCGCCGTTATGGGGCCGGTGATTCAAGTGGGGTGAAAAGCTTAGTTGATAAACTTGTTAGTGTTGGTAATGTGTTTAGCTGTACCATCCAACCCATCGTGGCACGAAGTTTGTCTCCTCATGTTCACTTTGTTTGTCTTGTAACCGACGTAAGGAATCATTTGATCAGGAATGCCTTGGAAAGGGTGAGGGAGATTGGATTGCTTGAGTTACAATCACGTGAGGTTGTGCTTGGTATCAATGAGTGGCTTTCTTCTTCTGACCGACCATTGTTTCTGCACAATTCCATCATCAAATTATGGTTCAAGCGTTTTGATAAGTATCTGAAGAGGGGTGTTTTTATAAAGGATTTGTTGCCTGATAACTGTTCACGTCAAGCGTCATCGGATATGTTAAGGTTTCTGCCTAGTTTTAGTGAGGTTGTAAGAGGTGTAACTTGGCCGGGAGAAGACCAGGCAATTGGTGATTGGTCCGACGTAGCTCCATCAGCTGATGGTGGTCGTGATAGCAGTGACCGTGAAGAAGAGGGGGGCGCTGAAGACGGTGGGGAGGATGACGATGAATAAGGTGAAGATGACACTGAAAGTCGTGAAACCCACGACGTGTATGGGCTGGAACGCCCTCCCTTACTCTGACTAATCTAGGTGAACATGAGAATGGACGGGGAAGAGGGGAGGGGCAGGAAATGGAATTTCGATGATTAACTGTAAATCAACAAGTAACTATTTTATAAGTACTCCACACTATTACTCTGTGGATAGTTTACCCTGACAACATCAAGGCTTAACGGCTGGCAGTTTTCACGGAGATCTGAAGTAGAAAGATTAATAGGTGGTGGTCTTTGACTTAATCTTAACAAGGATGGTTCCTATGATGATGAAACAGACGATGAGGAGCTTAAGCCACCAGAAGTAAAGAGTAATGTGGATGTAAAGACAGAAGAGGAAGATACGGACGATGAAACAGATAACGAGCAGCCACCAGAAGTCGAGAGTAATGATGTTGTTAAGATTAAGAAGGAGAAGGATCGATCCTATGCTGATGATACAGATGATGGCCAACTTAAGCCACCAGAAGTAAAGTAACATGACTAACACAACACAGACCAACACAAGAACGCTGCTGTTGAAGGTGTAGGGTAAAGAGTAAACGATCAAGGCTAAACACACTTTCGTTACTTTTAGCTTACGTTGTTACTTCTTAGATCACTAGACAACCTCTGGAAATAGAGAATAAATACAAAGAACCCCCCCCCCCCCCCCCCTCATATCGATTAGAGGGCATTTAATTGGAGTACAACGTCGATTATACCATATAACTGGTATTTAGAAGACAGCACTGAAAAGTAACGAAAAATAGGCTTACTACAGACATCAAATAGAACTAGTTAAACTAAATATCTGATTAAATCGAGCTAGGATATTCTTAATAACTATATATACTAACATATCCTGCCGCAGGTTGGGTGGTATCACCTCAATTATAAGCGTAGTAGCTGTCGGCAAGTAGGCGGCCATGATCACCAATTTTCATATCCCTAAAAACGCGCTCAGCTCAATTTTTTAAGTGGGACAGTATTAGTGAGCCTTAATAAAATTTTAACTATTTTAGACTATAACTGGGACGATCCACTAAGATCAAAGTAACGCGCGGAAATGAGTATTAAACTCGTACTTTGTTTGTGTTGGATAAAGACTAAGTGAAGCCTTTTATTGAGGCAATAAGGTAAGGAGTATACTCGGTATTTACTGGTGATCCGTGTTAAGCGGTATATCGATTGGTGATGTACTTATATTATATACGATATGTGTGTTGCCGATGAATTTTTTTACTTTTGACATTACAATGGGATGCGATTGGGTACCTTTGTTGTCATCTGGGCGGCAAATCTCATATTATCAAACTCTTGTTGATATTACTACTGACAATCACTTTTACTTGAACCGAACTACAAGATCTCCGAAATACTACATCCATCATGTCAATAAACTGGACAAATTTATTAACTTTGCTTGTACCATTAGATAGTGATCAAATTAATAGTAACGTATCTATCCATCAAACAGATTGTACTCGGAGTAGTAATTCTATTAGCTGTGGGGTATTTGGTAATCTACATCTGGTTTAAGCTAGAGATCAGGTGGAATGAAGCCTTCCTGAAAATTAGTTATAATGACAAAATCAATGAGATCGAAGGTATTGTTAATCACCGTCACCTTGGTGTAAAAGGTGATTTATTAGCCTCTGCAGAAGCGTTGGCAAGGTTGACCAATACCAACTATGCATATCGCACTCGACCAGTGATAGGCATCCTTGTTGGACACGATGGCATATCAGCTTCAGTTACTCTTAGTTTGGCATGCACCCGTCTTGGATACAATGTAACTGTAATATCAGAAAAGTGCAACGAATCAGTTTTGCGTGCTGCCTTTGAAGGAGAGCAAACATCATATTATTTTCCAAATCCAAGGATGCGTGATGTTCCAATCCCAGTTGATCAATATGCCAGAATCAATTTGCATTTTGTCGGTCGAAAGGATAAGGACAAGGCTAAGTTGGATTTGGAATCAGATATGAAGCACAAGGTTGATATGCTTATTGGATGTGATCGTGTTGGACCATCTGCTGACGGATGTTGTTACGCTACGAGTGGTATCAAATTGAACGAGAAAAGGTTTGTTGCACCTTTACACAACCTAGTACACCACTTCAAACATCGTGAAAATGATCGGAGGAAGTTTATTGCAATCGGAGATGGAGGGAACGAGTTAGGTATGGGAAAGGTCGAGGATAAGATTCACGAGTATGTTAAAGATGGGAAAAAGATAGGGGCAGTTGCCAATAGCAATGGGAAGAATCTAGCAGCCGATCATCTCATCGCAGTAAGTGATAGTACTTGGGGAATGTATGCATTGATAGCCGCTGCCGCCTTGGTTAAGGCTCATGATAGCAGCGATTTATATGAGTGCCGCCGTTTGGTCGGTAGAGTTATGCCAACGGAGGCATCGGAGAGGGCCCTATTTGTTCGTTGTTTTGATGCGGGCAATGATGGATCTGTCGGCAAAAGAGAGTTGACAGACGAAGGCATGCGACAGGAGCGATCGTTGAAATGCTTGCACGAAATTCTAAATGTCGCTAAGAAATATTGAAGAGAATGTAAGTGCACGTCGTGGGTTGGGTCAGGACAATCGAGATTACAGAGTATGATGAATTACAATACAGACATATGATGAAGATGGTATGAGATTTAGTATAGACTGAATATGAGAATGGAGAACAAGTAAATAGAATAAAGTGATTCAATGAAACTGACTCCGTTGCATTAAGTTTATTCATCGTCCGAGTCATACTCTTCTTCATCATCACTCTCTTCGTCCTCCCCTTCCTCATCTTCGCTCTCTTCCCCGCTGTCATCTACCACTTCTCCATCCTCTTCCCCACTATCACCCTCCACTGCTTCTTCTCCCTGTTGAGCTTTCTGCAATTCCTCCTGCTGCTTTTGCATAGCCTCCATCATTGGATTAGTCGGTGGCTTAAATGGCCTCTCTAAATTCATACCAAACACATAAACTTGAAATAACGGACTATAAACTAAATTCATAACACCCGTACAAGTCTGCATCAACAACGGCTGTACTTGCTTCATTCTAAAATGTAAAAAGTATAACATTATCATTGGAAATAATAATGATCCATTCATTTTCTTTACTTGTTTTATATCATATTCGAATATTGTAGTTGTTGTTGATAATACTTGATTTGTTATTGCCTTTACCATAAAGTTGGTACTTCCACCACTTCCAGCACCACCTGCACCATTGACTAATCCAGCTAACGGATTACTAATTGTAATGCTAGTCCGATCATTTATTGATTTAACACGTAAATATACATATCCCAAAAAGAATTGTGTAACGACTAAATAACTTACGAATGCATATCGTGCTATACGTACCGCCTTGACATTTAATATATCAATTTTATTTGATAATAACATAACACCCACTGTTATCATCATTTGTTGCATTGCTGGTGGTTGTAACATATCATCATAATCAATTTTTATATCATCTGACTTTTGTGATTTAGATTTGATGGATGATTTGAGTGATGTTGATTTAATTGATGATACTACACCATCTTCTTCTTCGTCTTCTTCTTCATCATCTGAATCATATTCTTCGTCACTGTCAGTGTCATATTCATCATACTCCTCATCGCTATTGTCGTACTCTACATCATATTCATCTTCAGAGTCTGAGGAGTCTGATGTGCTGCTATCACCACCACGGACACTTAAGATTTGTCCAGTGGCTAATGACCATTCAATATCAATATCTTGCTGTAAAGCCCTTGCTTTCTTTGTAGTTGATATTGTTGTAGGGATACGCTTTTGTTTTTGTAGAAAGGATGGTATGTGTGCCAATCCTCTACCAACACTCCTGCTTGATGATACACCATCATAATTTATTTTTTGCAATGATGATTGTTTATTTGATGAGATTATTGACTGTGGTATCTTTGCTTGTACTGATATTCTACCACATGAAACATTGATAAGTAACAAGGCAGTTAGTATTACTATAAAGAGCGGTTGCCTCCATAGGGCATTGGTAGTAGGCCGCTTCATGGTTGACTGACTTTGCGATTTGAGAGATCTGAATTACTGATTGAAGATCTTTTGCTTATGGTATCCTGACAACTCTCATAATTTGCTCACAGCCAACCATTTCTGATTTGAAATGGCGGACGACAACTAATAATGATGCTTTGATTGTTGACTCTACTCTAAGCTTTAATACCTCGCTATTTGCCCGCTACTATATTGAAGTAGATAACAACACATACTGCAAAGATGTCAGATCAATCCTCCTCTTCAGGAGAAGAACAACCAGAAGAGAGTAAGATACGTATATCCTTCATACTCTCACCATCAATCTCATCATCAACACAACGTGAATCATTAGAAATACCAAAGGAACCAATAGCAGTACCATCATCAATACGTAAACGTGGCTTATCGGCTATTGTTAATCATTTGTTAGATCGCAAGGTCATTTCCGACGACGTCGATACTACCAACAACGACAGTGATGATGAAGAGAATGAAGAAGATCAACTACCAGCAATACCATTTGACTTCCTCTTAAATTCAAAGTTATTACGATTATCATTAGAAGCAGCAATACGGAAGGAAGGACTAAGTACTGAACATTCTATTGAATTGGAATATTTTCCAGCACGATTACCACCAAAGAAGGATGGGGAGAGTGATGTATTGCCTGATTGGATTAATGTTATGGATTACAATCACTCAGGTGGGGTTAGTGGAGGTAATAGTGAGGGAGGTAATAAGGGAGTGTTGTTTACGGGAGGAGCAGATGGCAGCATCCGATCATTCCAATCAAAATCTGGCAGCTCATTGCAGCAAATTTGTAATGTCATGGCACATACTGCACCTATCAAATGTCTATCGACATCACCCTTCCTTGGTAATAACCAAACATTAGTAGCTACCGGGAGTATGGATCAAACTTTAATTACACACTTGTACAATCCAACATCATCAAGTACATTGGATTTACATGCAGTTTATACTGGTGGACATACTAATTCAATTGGTAGTGTTGCACTAAGCAACAACAGCAGTGGTAGTGGAGAGGGAGGAAATGATAAGATTATCATGGCAAGTGGCGATTGGGATGGTGGATTGGCAATTTGGTCTATACCAACTTTATCAGAAGTAGTTGATAACAGTAATGATAGTGACGAGGAGAATACTTCAAAGAAACAAAAGGGTGTCAAAGGAAGTAAAGTCACATCATCATCCAATACAAACATTCATGAAGTTAAACCCCTCCAATCAATCAAGGCACACTCCACTAACATATCTGGTATATCATTCACCCATAACTCATCATCTCCATCAACAATTATAACAGGATCATGGGATCATAGTTTAAAACTATATGATATTAATCGTATGGATAATATATTAACATTAAATGGTAGTCGTGTCATTACATCGATAAGTCGATGTTGCAACTCTAACGTTGTCGCGACGAGTAATTCTGATAATACTGTTAGATTATGGGATATGCGTACCGATGGTAGTGGTAGTAGTGCAATGAGTAGTAATGGTGGAGGTATGGATAAGAGTTTACGTACATCACATAAAGGATGGGTATCAAATGTATGTTGGTCGAATGTTGATCCATACATTTTAGGCTCGACGTCACATGATGGTACATTGAAGGTATGGGATATACGTAGTTCATTGCCACTGCATACTGTCAAGGCTGTTAGTAAGAGGGGTGAGAAGGTATTATGTTTAAGCTTTGGTGAGAATGTTATTTATAGTGGTGGTAGTGATTGTGTAGTGAAGCAGTTTGGTTTGTAGAATGGCTATGGATAATAGATAAGAAGTCTATTTCATCATGACTCCCTCGTATATGAATCTAATTCACTATACTTTATCATCATATGCCAATATCTGTACTGTACCCTCAAATCTATGTACATCGCCTTGTGCTGTAGTATCACCTGTTCTCTTGGCGTCACCGTCTACAGACGAATCTAATGACCTCTTCTTCTTACATGATGCACCATCTACTTTATCGTCATCATCGTCCCAATCTAATACAGTCCTACTTCTATATCTCCTCCGACCTTCCAATCCATTACCAATCTTTGTAACTGAACGTGGCTTCAATGTAGCATTCTTAACAACTATACGCCAATTACTACCAACACGATTGTAATGATCAATTTCACCTTGTAACATTGCTGCAGGTGCTTGCTGACAACTACTTTTATTGGTTTTATTAGTTGAGTTGGTATCATCATGTGGTAGTGGAGCATATGAGACTGGAAATGTTTGTTTCTCTTGATCATCAAACTTTGTTGTTGCTACTGCATTACTGTATGAATCTAGTATAGATTTGGATATTGTTTCATCTATTCGAATAATATTGTGCTGCTCTTGATATAGTCTTATTACTGGGCAGTGATTCCCTCT
>Ga0075437_13110_pt1 | contig 11384 bp, 8 predicted proteins | sample MintriMetagenome_FD_74266 | JGI IMG/M metagenome (GOLD analysis project Ga0075437, IMG submission 74266) | Marine eukaryotic communities from Monterey Bay, USA to study complex ecological interactions - Minidiscus trioculatus and... | ecosystem: Environmental > Aquatic > Marine > Unclassified...
TAAGCGGCTCGGCACCATTGAGTCCAAAGGTTATGATATTCTTTCGTTGTCTACTCGGAGTACCGGTAATGGAGGGATATGGACAAACAGAGGGAAGTGCAGCCGCGACGATTGGCCATCCAGATGACATGTCAAGTGTAGGACATGTTGGAGGCCCACATAGATGTGTAGAAGTTGTGTTGGTCGATGTACCGGAGATGGGATACTTGTATACCGGTAAGTCATGAAAGTGTAGTAGTAGGTTTGGTCACACTATTTGATTCCTGACTGTAAATATATCTTTTCTTAGACACATCACACAATGGTGAGCCGTGTCGAGGTAGGGGAGAAATCTGTGTAAGGGGCCCTCCAGTGTTCAAGGGTTATTATAAAGATGATGAAAAGACAAAGGAGACCATTGATGAAGAGGGATGGCTTCACAGTGGAGATGTTGGATTGTGGATGCCAGACGGCAATCTCAAGATTATTGATAGGAAGAAGAACATCTTCAAGCTGGCTCAAGGAGAGTATGTGTCGGCGGAGAAGATTGAGAATGTCATCAACCAATCTCCTCTTATTGGTCAATCCTTTGTGCACGGTGATTCATATCAAACATATCTCGTTGCAGTTGTGGTACCCGATGAAGAACCAGTTCGTACTTGGGCCAAGAATAACATTCCTGACATTGCCGGCAGTTCAATGTCGGAGATTTGCCAAAGTGATAAGCTTAAACATGCAATCCTCTTGGAAATACTACGATTGTCAAAGGCTAATGGATTGCATGGGTTTGAAACTGTCAAAGCAGTACATTTGGATCCAAATATATTCACAGCCGAGAGTGGTTTGGTGACACCTACATTCAAGCTGAAACGACCGCAGTTGAAGAAGTTCTATGCCAAGCAGATTGATGAGATGTATGCCTCTCACCCTAGCAAGCTATGAGCCGATATAAAGTGCAATACTAAGTACTACTTTAATAGATAGAAGAGTATAAGTTGAGTCTCTCCACCTAGATTGAGTGTATGAGCTAGAGCCTAGCACAGTTCTTTCAGTACGAGCTCAGCTCATATCTCTATTCTTCCTCTCTTCTTTGTTAGAGAAGTATCCTAACCTTGGTTGGTATCTGATAAAATCTTAAGGAAGATTTGACGATTTGCTGGATTACTAGATTTTATGGATGTGAACTATTGTGATATGATACATTCGTGTACGATATGAGGGTTATACTATTCATACTAATCAATCACTTTACTATCACTACGAGTTGGTCATTATTGCAACATCATAATAAACATCAAGTACGTCAAAACAATTTCATCACAACTATGTCAGCAACCACTATGGATAGTGATAGTTCACCTCCCCTCCTCATTTCAAAGATGGATGTAATTGGTGATAAAGTAAAACTATTATTGGCTAGCCAATCACCACGGAGGAGAGAGATATTAGATATGATGGGACTTCAAAATAGATATACCCATCAACCATCACCACTTGACGAGGAGGCATTGCAAATAGAGTTATATCTTGCTGAAGATATAACTCCATCAGATTATGCTAGAATTTTAGCAGAGAGGAAAGCTGAGGCTATGGGTGCTTCTATGTCATCCACAAATGGAGAGGATATAACATTGATAATTGGGAGTGACACTATCGTTGATCTAGATGGTCACATAATGAACAAACCAACCTCCGAAGCAGATGCAGATCATATGCTCTCAAAGTTGAGTGGCAACTGGCATCAGGTTCACACTGGAGTTGCAGTGTATAGTGGTACAGAAATAATGTTCTCCTTCACGGATACGACGAGTGTAAAGTTTTCTACCCTTTCAAAGAATGATATAATTTCATACATTGCCACTAAAGAACCGTTTGATAAAGCAGGTAGTTATGGAATCCAAGGAATTGGAGGACAACTAGTAGAAGAAATTAGGGGGGATTACTTCACAGTGATGGGGTTACCCATGCATCGATTGAGTAGAGAGCTTTCAAAGGCAATCGACTCATTAGATATATCATAAAAAGTTAATCAATCACTTTACTATCTTTCGATGTTATCGCAAGATCTCCAAGTGAATCTGTTACTTGAGGAGTATCCAACATCATGTATGCTAAATCTGCTTCTTCCTCTCCTAAAGCACACATTATAGATAGCCAAAGATCGGGTCTAGCCTTTGGACGCTGTGACGATTCTCCCGTTGTGGCAGATCCTGCTACTGATGTTGTGGAATGATTCGGTCTGGGTGGAAAGAGAGAAAGCTTACTCTCACTATCATTACCATTCTCTTCTGACGATGCTATATAATTGTGCTCACACATGCCTGTCAATGCCATGGATGCAGGGCCTTTAAATGGCAACCAACATCCACGCTGAATCTCATGTTCAAGCTGCCCTGGCGACCAACAGCTGGCACCAATGATGAAGGAGTAATCATCAACATCGTCGGTACCAGCTGTTACTCGATAACTAGCATCGATTACATCACCCCCGAATAAGATTGTAGAGTCTTTGTTATCGTCAGAACCTAATTCAGTTCCTCCGACTTTCGATTCCTTTTGTGACTCCTTCTCATCATCAACATTGGTATCATCTTGCTCACTTTTTTGTTTGCGATGTATCATTTGTAAGCTCAGGTTTACCGGACCTCCGTCTCTTACATGACTATCACCGAACGCCATCTGCACAGACTCAGGAAGGTCTGTATCATTAATTGCTTGTAGTAGTGATATCGGTCTTAGTGTACTTTGAGTTGTTGCTGTGCTGTCAATTGGTGTAGTCTCAGATGTATCAGTATCAGCAGTACCCACAGCTTGATCGTCACCAAGATTTGACTGCTTCTCTTCCCATTGTTGACGAAGTAAATCTAATTGTATACTCGATGACGATGATGTGGTTATTTGCTGTTTGAGAGCAAGTCTATTGATTATCAACCCATATGTTCCACCACTACTTTCTCCTTCTTTTGAATCATCATCATCCTCTTCCTCTTTCTTAGTTTCACCGTCGGAATGATCTAATAAAACTATTACAGACTTTGCAAAGTATCCCGCCATTAGAGGATGGGCAATAAGATATGTTCCTGATTTGAGTGATTTGTTCATCTTCCCATCAGTATTGGTATCGTCGTCTGATTTGCTCACTCCTTTGGCAGCCTGTATCAATCTTAATTGATTAGAATATGAGTGCGGTAAACTAATCTGTTCCACCCACGCTTGTTTCCTGTTAAGTTCTTGTAATGCCAAGAAGGCTGTTTGTATTCTTATCTCATTATCAATATACGAAGAAGATGGGTAAACTTCGCCCATTTCCTTATCATCAGATGTTAATGGTACATCATTTTCTTTCATTATTTCAGACTTCGTATTACTCAACATAGTACCTTTACTCAATCTTTCCTCAACAGATGGTGCACGAAATTCTCTCTGTATCATTTCACGTAAACCTAATCCACCATCTTTTATAATTTGTGATGGAAACTTCATTAATGGTACCTGTTGTACCCTACTTTCATAATATCCCTCTTCATTAATTGGCCATTGTTTTGGCCATTTAGAATCCACTTTTGTTATTCCATTACTATTACCATTCTTTGTAGATGTAAACAACTCACATAGTAACTGTCGAAATAGAACATATTTTGGATCTTCGGTTATACTATACTCTTCCTCATGTTTATAATTAGATGATGTATTCGTAACCAAATCTCCAGTATCAATATCATCATCTTCATCATCAAACATATCATCTGTACCAAATCGTTGTCGGAAGTACTCCTTTCTATTCTCATATTCTGTTTGTAAGTCTGTGTATGATCTTGATAAGTTTTTAGCCCATGATCTTGGTATGTTAGTCTCTTTGTTGTTTTTGTTTGTACCATCATTACTTGAAGAAGAAGGTGAAGTATTATCCCTACTTCGTCGTTTACGCTCCAACCTACTTACACACTCATCCCAATCATGATATATACCACTTCGATGTATTAATGAAGCATATGTCGCGTTCTTATCAAATATTGTCGATGATCGCAGTAGATTTCTGTAGAGTGATCGTAATACAACTTTGCTTGTAGTTGTTGATGGTGACATCTTTTAAAACGATAGATACTTGTGTTTTGATACTGCTGAGATTATTTAGTTATCCAACAAACAAAAGTACCTAAGATATTTATGTACTGAGCTTGATTGGGTGATAACCTTTCAATGAAACTTCACAAACCTCTTACTGATTGCAATACAACAAACAGGAACCTGCAAATATTCCCTTGACAACAATCCTTACATATCGTACCACTAAACTCTAAACAAATAAACATCATCATTCCAATGCCCACTAACTCTTTAGTCTCAGTATCTCATATGGTCAGGGCCTCCACCAAGTGAAAGAGTGTTAATCTATTATGCGTAGTTGCAGTAAAGCCGTGTATATAGTATTTCATATCCTCCACTTCAATGGATCAAGATAAAACATTGCCATACATTACAACGAGTGTTGTTTGCAAATTTCTCGCCATACACTCAACTCACATATTAATTTTCTGTGCCGCCGGCCTTAGACCTACGATACTGCTGAGATAATAGAAGTTGTAAACTTAAGATTGATATTCTGCCACCGCCACTGACTAATTGATACGATGATCTATCCATCTGCAAAAGAGCTATTAGAAGAATTTATTTCGGACTTGGAGGGCAAACTTAATTTGGGTAGGTTATTATTTTATTAGAATGTTCACCGCACTTGATTGTATTCAAAATTTGATTGGCCAATACTAATAAACAACTTCCTCTGATCATACACACGCTTATCATACTTTACCATACTTCTCATGTTGGATATTTATGGATTGCAATCTATCTTTTGCTTCTTCGAAACCCTTACATTGAATATTATGGATTGCAATTGCAATATTTTATCAGCTCCCGGTGAAGATCCGAGTACAGGCAAGGACAATAACAATAAAAAGAAGAAGGATAAGAAACCAAAGCAGAATCAAAGCAATAACAATAAAAAGGCATCACCGGCTGTAGATCCAAACTTACCGGATATATGCAAATTAGAGTTCAAGGTTGGAGTTATTACAAAAGTATGGGTACATCCCGAAGCCGACAAGCTATATTGTGAAGAGATTGATGTTGGGGAAGAGGGCGGCCCTCGTCAAATCGCGAGTGGATTACGTGCCCACTATTCAGAAGAAGAGATGTTAGGTAAAAGAGTTTTAGTTGTTGCGAATTTGAAGGTGAGTAGATTGTTTATATTATACTACAACATAGTTTATTGAATAAATACTATATCCATTGTTATTGACACATGATCATCTTGTTAGGCAAAGAAATTAGTCGGTTTCAAGAGTCACGGAATGGTGCTATGTGCAGCTCAAAGCAATGAGGATGGATCTGAAAAGGTTGAATTTATAGAACCCCCCGAAGGCGCTCCTCTCGGAGAAGTTGTAACATATGATGGATTGCCAGCGCCATCCCCATTCTCTCCGGCACAGGTTGAGAAGAAGAAAGTCTTTGCAGCTTGTCTTGATGGCATGAAAACAAATGATGAATGTGTTGGAACATATAACGGGCATGTCTTTATGACAAGTGCAGGGCCGTGTAAGGGTAGAACTATCAAAGGAGGAGCAATGCGTTGATAACTTAGACATTACTGATTATGTTAACAAGTTTAAGATTAGACTTTCAAATTGAATGATCTTCCATAACCCAAGTCCCTAAATACCGAACAGTCGAGAAATTTTCCTGTCCCCGCATCGACGTTTGCTTTTACTTGTCCTACCATTGTTCCTCTTCCTTCAGATTTGTTTGATTGACCTAATCCAAAAGGCAATGGTATCGATGATCTCCCCATACCACTTTTATTGAATGATGCATTAAATCTCACTGCAATTATACCAGCTCGTGGAGAACCATAGCCCAAGATATTGTTTGTCTTACTCAATCGACCCATCTCTTCATTTGCTTGTTTATCTTTTTGCAGTGCTTTCACTACTTTATCTATTGCAACCTTTGCTTCTTGTTCCGATATCTGTGCATGAAGGGGCGAGTACTGATTGTTCGTCTCGATGAGCTAAAATGAACATTATTTGATATTGATGTGAATGCAGAGCAAGATGTATCACTGAGTATGATGTTTGTTCGAATCCATGTCAAACAAACCATATTGATATAAGACGAGTACCTCTCAGCTAATTGAAATTGAAGCATATCTTGTGGATGGTATCCTTGACAATTGTCATTTTTTTTAGAAGGGGTACTGTTGCAGCTAATCTGCAGAATAATTTATTCTGTAGAATAGCTGCCGCTAAAGTACAGAAAACCCTATTCTGTAGAATATTTGCCTTTGTAGGCAGCTAATGTGCAGAAAGCTAGTATTCTGCAGAATAAATGGCCCTATTCTGCAGAATAGATGGCATAAAGTATAGAAAAGTTTCTATGTAAATAGGTACACACCATGCAACACCTTACTAGCACCACATTAGATGTCGTCCGCCGCCACCGCAGAGCAAACCCATCGTATGGCGCACCTATAATACCATTGCAACATTGGATGGTTTATCTCGCCGCTGATAGCGCGTAGGCGGGGCATTATTTGTCGCTATTACACGACGACAATAATAAATGCACACATCATCATACGACGAATCCCTCCTCCTTATTTATACCATTAAATGGGGTACATTGCAATACACATGCCGACGATTAAGTGAACTAGATGATGTTAGTGATGTGACTGCTCAATAATGTTAGTGAATCTATTGAAATAGAAGGCACTTCAATTAACAATCAACCGTGTTCATCATTGAATGGATATATAAACAGATAAGAAGAGTTGTGTTACTGCCGCTAAAGGGATGTATGGAGAGCGTATCTATTCGTAATAGGGATGATTTGTGGGATCATATCATATTATATGTTCAACAATGGAGGGATAAACAGTTCAAACGATGCTAATACATTAAATAGTACAATGTACATATAAAAGCATGCTATACACTGTTATGTAATACAAGTAGTATTGAATAGATAAACTCATAAATAGTAGAGGAGGGGAGGTGGTCTTTATTCTGCAGAATATTTTTTCGGCAAATTAGCTGCAACAGTACCTGAAAGGGGGGTGATGGATGGCGTCTAATAAGTGGCGGCGGATTTGATGTCGACAGCGGTATAAGTAGCAAACCAAATGATAGATACTACAGTGTTAGTGGCGGCGTTGTCCAACATAGTTTCATGGATTGTAACTACATTCCTCCCATCATGTTTGAAATATCTATTGCCAAAATCACCTGAGGAAGATACATCATGTATTGACGGGGATAAAAGAACAAACCAAACACAATGTATATCCATCGGCAGACCAGGAGGAATGGAACAACTAAGATTGATAACACTTCGTGAAGGTATATGCACAATTGGGTATAACGTGAAACACGTTTCTCTTCCCCCATTCGCCCAAGCAAATGTTAAAATACCAAAAGACTGTGTCATAATAAAGAATGAAAGCTTCTCTGTAAACTATGCAGATTGTACAATTAGATGGGGGTTGTATGAAAGTGCGATAAGATATGTTGGCTGGCCGATTGTACCAGGTTTTGATGTAGCTGGAACTGTGGAGAGTGTATCCGATGACATCGATGAGAATGATCAACACAAACTTGCTGTAGGAGATCGAGTATTCGGATGCACATTATTTGGAGCTTACAGCAATAGAGTACTCATACCAAAGAAACAATTGAGAAGAATACCTGATTGTATAGATTCATTTGCAAAGGCGGCAGCTTTCCCAGCAGTTTCTCTGACCGCACTCTATGCATTACATCTTGCTGGATATTTTCCCATTAGTAAAAGTGGGGGAGGTAGAAACAAGTTTACAAACAAATCAATCTTGATTCATAGTTGTGCAGGTGGAGTCGGTAGTTTTCTAGTACAAATGTCAAAGATACTAGGCTTGCATGTAGTAGGTGTTGTTGGACGCTCATCAAAAGTCCAAGATGCAATTGATCTTGGATGTGATGTAGTGATTGACAAAAGTAATGAAGATCTATGGTCAGCAGCAGAGAAGGCTAGCCCAAATGGGTTTCTTACTATAATGGATGCAAATGGAGTATCAACTCTAAATGATTCATACAAGCATTTAGCACCATCGGGAAGATTGATAGTCTTTGGATTTCATTCAAATTTGCCCATTGGTTCTAGTATGCTTTCACCTTGGGAATGGTTGAAAATGGCAAAGAAAGTAGCAGTCATGCCATCCTTTGATGCAATGGATCTAACAGTATCAAACAAGTCTGTAATGGGTTTCAATTTATCCTTCTTTGCCGAAGAGGTTGAGATATTGAGCGATATGTTCGACGTGATATTGAAATGGATTGAAGATGGGAAACTAAAGTGTCCAAGAGTATGTGAAATGCCAATGGCAGACATTGCAAAGGCCCATACGTTTATACAGAGTGGTACAAGTTCGGGAAAGATTGTATTGACTACTGATTAACTGATTAGTACTGAATCTAATCTAAATGATAAAGAAATAGTTGCATATACATATTGCAATTGCTTGGATCTTTATATTATGTTCATGCCAGTACCTTGGACATATGTTTGATCTATCAGACTCATTGCTCAACTCATAATCACTCATTCAGTCTATTCGGATCCGTTCCAAACATCTAATCACAGCATAAATCCTATACTTCAAAAGTCAGTACATCTTCCTTTTCTCTCCCAGTCACCAAATCTAGTAGGTTCCTTCAATGTCCCGCCTCGCCGTGGTCCACCATGTTCTAATATTGTACCCACGCCTAATATTGGATCAGATGTAACAAACATATCTTCCTGTTCTTCTTCTTCTTCGTCATCAGCTTCTACATTGTTGTTGTTTAGATGTGGTGTTGAGCATGATGATCCGCTAGAAGATGAGGTTGTTTTTGATGTACTATTACTACTACTACTTTCAATTGTAACATGAACATCATCTATTTTCTGTAGATTTATTGTAGATGTGTTATAATTACGATATAGTGGTATACTGTTAGTGATAACATTGCAACTTGTGTTGATACTTTGCAAATCTTTCTGAATATGCACCGTACTAACTGCTCTAATTGAAGAAAATGTCGTCGATCTTCCGAGACGAGATACCACCAGCGCCGACATATTGATATTAATGATACGTTGATGTAGAGTTCTGATCATTGTATGATTATAGGATATGAATAGCCGCCGCAAAGTCTTCGCCCTATTTGAAGAGTCAGAAATGAAGGCAAATGGTATACGGGTACAAATAAGGACATTTAATGCCCCCTCTTTGATCTTAATACCCCTTAAAATTTGTATGAGATTGTTAGCCTTCACTATTTTAGGATGGCGTTGGTATACAGCACAGACAACGCGGATGGGTATATTGCCTTGCTAACAATCTCATTTTTTTACTAGATAAAAAGGATAGGCTGCGCAGATATCCCTCTCATAAAAGAGAGAGCACACAAGAGTTGTTCAAAAAGTTAGAGGCCCATTGACATAATGGGCTGCAATCAATCAAAGATAAACAAAGCAGTAGTACAGCAACAAAATGACAAACAACCCATCCTTAATAACAAAGAACGAAATTCATCTCTACTACCAAATAATACATCTCTACTCCAAGAAGAGGAAGAGCAACAATTATTAGGTAAAAATAACTCTAATCGTTCATCAAGCATCAATATTGATAATAATGAGGTAGCAGTTGTTGGTAGTGTAAGACGTAATACCGTACCATCAATTGATAAACGAAACAGTGATTTAGATACTACCAAGAAACAGCAGCGTCATTCGTATGCATCCTCGGGAGGTTCCACCAGTCCGGGATATATTAGTAAAACATCAAATGTTTCATTTAATAGTGTTAATGCTGTCCAATCTTCTCCTGGTAAGGTTAATGCTGATATAGATGTAGATGTTAATGATAAGGGTATTAAGGAAACTGAGGTTAAGGCTAGCGGGAAGAAGAAGACTGCATGGAGTGGCAAACATAAGTTACGAGATACTACCTCATCCTCAACCAAAAAGGATGAATCTTCAACACATTCAATACCCCCACCCCCTACACCAACCTTGTCCACAACTGACTCAGCTGCTAATGCTGTAAATGATCCCCACTGGATACAAATATACCAAAAACTATCACCACAAATAATAGATCCAGAAGATTTATCAACAATTATATCATCAATAATATCTTCCCAAATTGATAAATTATCACCAGCAGAGGTATCATTTATTAAACGACGTGTTAAGTATAGTTTAGGATTTGTTATTAACAATGAAGGTGGTAGTGGTGTAGAGGGAGATCAGGGTGGTTTGGGTAACAGTGAAGGAAGGGAGGGGAAAGAACGACGAAAGTCAACCTTATCCAAGGTTGGACGAAAGTTAGGTTTAAATTCTTCTTCTAACAACCTCTTACCTTTGGGTTCCAAGTCAGCCAATCCATCTTCCTCTTTAGACTTAATGCATCCAGCATTAGATGAATCATCTGATCGTATAAAAACAACCAAACAGATATATAAACATGAACATACATTCGATATATCAACTATACGTAAAATATTTGAAAATGGTGATACTTGTATTAAAAAGTTAAAAAGGAATGTTAAGGAAGAGTTGGTGATGTTTGGTATGGAAAATAGTAGTAGTGCTAGTTGTAGCGGTAGCGGAGGGGGCAGTGAGAGATTAGAAAGGAAGAATAGCACAGGAAAATCAAGTAGTACTCCCCGTTCATCACCCACTAATAATGACAATCAAACAACCATCCAACCTACTACACAACAAGTTAACGTCGATCAAATATCCCAAGTTGATATCTACGGTTCAACATTCCTATTATTATTACACTTATCTGAAAATAGATGGGAATATATAACTGAATTGGCGAAAGTTAGTGCTGAGGATGCTAATTTGATATTAGATGTTAACAAGTTATGTCTATTAGATGAAGACAAGGAGAAGAATGGCAAAGGAAGAGAAAAGGAGATACCACCACCATCATTATCACTAAATCAAAATATAACACCACCATCCAACAATACACCATACGGTATATCATTCACATCAATATGTTATCTAATATCAATATCAAAATTTGGTACAAGACTCCAACGTTTACAATTATTATTCTATTTGTTATTACCACCCAAATTATTAAATGAAGTATTGAAATTACATCCAGCTGGTAATATACCTACATGGTTATTAGAATGTGATACTGAATTAATAATAAGTTATGATTCATTAAGTTATTATTATGTGTATGATGGTGTTTTATTGCCCAATGGTGATGATAATGATGTTAATGTGAATGGGGAGGATAAGTCAAGGAAGAAGAAGAAATTATGTATAGATGCATACAGTTCAGTGGAAGTATTGGCTTC
>Ga0075437_12383_pt1 | contig 11380 bp, 7 predicted proteins | sample MintriMetagenome_FD_74266 | JGI IMG/M metagenome (GOLD analysis project Ga0075437, IMG submission 74266) | Marine eukaryotic communities from Monterey Bay, USA to study complex ecological interactions - Minidiscus trioculatus and... | ecosystem: Environmental > Aquatic > Marine > Unclassified...
TGGACTTACAATCATGCTGGGAGTGTTCATCAACTTGTTATACACCTATACATTGCCAAACAACCACTATTCAACAACCTACATGCTGCTATACCCCCACTTGATGGCCAAACATTGCCTGAACGTTGGCAGGAAATCAAAATCTGAGGCATGAAACCCGCCAACATGTTTTAGTCAAGGAGCTTGTCATCATTATCATATGGTATACAAGTACTATGATTCTGGAAATTAAAAATATGAGCATTGATTTTTGAATTTTAGTTGTGATTTGTTTATATTCACTGAGCTCTCATGATTGTCATAGTGACAATATTCCACTTGTAGCCATTTCGTACTACCTCTTACTATGTGACTTGAGTACCACCAAATCATTAAGAGTATTTTAAGAAGATTTGGGAGTAAAGTGTGTGCACTAGTACACAATCGTGAGGGCATGGTTAAATTGGAAGGTAATGATATAAATCAGGTAATGATATAAATCACAATAGAGAATACCAGGAAATAGAGCCACTTCTCTTAGTATTATCTAGTATATGTGAAAGATCTCTTTGATAGTTTGTTTTTTAGATATTGCATGTTTTAATAATAAAGATTCGATTATTGAAAAGACTTTTACAGCAATGTTTATTTTGTTCTATTTTTCACCTTCTCTTTCGTGATTACTTCCACCTCATGATTCTTCCTTCACAGATTCAGATGACGTTGTTTGTTTAATTTTTGCTCCAGACAAAACAATCTTATCCCAATCTTCCACAGACTCTCCATTTTCTATTGCCTGAGTTTTTAATACCTCTCTATGTTTCATCTTTTGTATAATTCTATTTCGGATACGTTGTCCTTCTCCCTCACTTTATATTGAAAATAATTATAATTCATATATGCGTAGTTGCATAGTTTTACGAAAAGGAATATGCATGTATGTATGTGTATGGGATAATAGACATACATTGTGAGACATGTATTCAATAATGATAATACCATAACAATAAACATTACAACACTGCTGCAAAACCCCTACAAAAACAAACACATGTGTTTTATTGCAACCTCTCCGAAATAAGAATAACAAACTCACCCCTTAGTACTAACATGCTTACTTTTCAATAAATATTCATCCAACCCACCATACTTATCAATACTACGTAATGCACTCGTTGTAATATGAAATGGTATCATCTCATCTAATATCTCAGAGTAAACACGTTTATGTTGTACGTTTGGGTTCCATCGACGTCGTGTCTTTTTTAGTGAGAAGGGTACATTATTACCAAATCGTACATCCTTACCATCGTATAGACCACGTTGTGAACGACCTGATTTTAATCTGATTTGTGTTTGTTGATGTGACGATGAGGGTAGAGTTGTGGAAAGTGATGTTGTTTTTGAAGAGAGCAAATCTGATGGATATGTCGCCGCTACCGCCGACGAACTAGAACCCAACCAAGACGATGGAGCCGATTGACGTATTGTTGAGCTAAAGGCAAGGCGTCGCAACATATTATTAGAGTATAGAGAACTAATAGACGCGCTTACACGCTTACCAAGCAAACTACGCTATATTGACCCGCAAAAAGTACCTACCATTGAAAAAGGAAAAAGTTACAGACGTGTGATGAGAGAGATGAGTTGACGATGAGGAGGACAACCACTAACCTTCTGTTCATATTGGTGGCCTTTGGTATTTCTTCAATTGATGCATTTGTTGGTGGGGGGAGAGTAGGTGGTAGAGCTATTATCAAATCTACCACTAAGGGGAGGAAGATACCAACAACTTTCAACTCATCATCAATGACATCATCCATTAAAATGTCAACAAAAGAAGAGTCAACAATTCTACATCAAGTTACAACCAAAGTGGGGAAGACTGCCTCGACATTAGTTTCAGTATCCTTCTTCCTTCTACTTGCATATCAACGTGATGCAATAATACTTACACTCTGGATTGGCAGTATATTGAATGCTATCGCGAGCAAAGTTGCAAAAAAGATATTGAATCATGAACGTCCAGCTGAATTGCAAGACAGTGATAAGATTAAGTTAAAGCCATCAGATGGGGGAATGCCTTCTTCGCATGCAATGTCCTTGTCATTCATCGGTACATCAATACTAGGAGGTGTTATACCACCTGAATATCGATTAGTAACAGGTTTAGTGATGATAATATATGCAGCAACAGCACTTCGATATCGAGTTAGAGATCATTTACATACTGTCGATCAAGTTGCAGTTGGAGTAGTATTGGGATTAATAAATGCACTAGCTTGGTTAAAGTTTGCAGTAGGAAGTAGTGATAATGTTGGAGCTATCTTATCATATGTCCAAAAGAATTGGGTATCTGCAGAGACTGGCTTGTTTCCTTATTCAGCACTGTCTATTCCAATAGTAGTTGGCATCTTAGTTGTTGGCTCATTCGAAAGACGGATTGTATTGTGGATGAAGAATTAGAGTAAGGAGGAATGAGAAACAACATAGATACTGAGTGTAGTTGTACACTTGCAAATTACTTTATGACATATAATCAAGTCCTTACAAAAGACTCGATACTAAGTATTGCATTGTGTATATTGGTAGTCAGTTTTTCTGATACAAATAAAATGAAACTGTGTTTCGCCTAGTAGAGTGATCCTTGCTGTTGCTCAATATCAATCTAAATTCATAGAGAAGAAGAAGATCGCGTTGGTAAGCCAAGCTCTCGGCAAAGGTGGTTACACTTGTGCGTACGGAAGAAGCTCTTGAATCCATTGATTCCCCGATCAGCACGCCCAAATGCCTTCTCAACAGAGTGGATTTGAGGATCAGTATACATGCACATGCTAGAGATGCTACCGATCGAAGCACCTTGAATGTCAACTACCATCTTTTGTTGATTACTACTCTCATAGGTAAAATGACTGAATGCCTGAGCAACCTGGCACTTTACACAGTCTGATTGGTTCACCCACCCATCATTGTTGTTGTACTTCTCGTACTCTCCCTTTAGCTCTTGCTCTACTGCCAAGTAGCGAAAGCCACCAGGACTACTAGCCGACTTCAAACGATAAACCTCAGCTGCCAAAACATTGATACGAGGTACACTAGCAAGTGATGCATTGTTATTCCTCTTCTTCTTGATTTGCTTGTTGAAATCATCGGCATAAGTGGCTGCTTCAGTCTGACATTTGACCGTCTCAACGTGAAACTTCAACCGTTCATTATAATGAATATCATGTCGGGATTCTAAAATAGAACAACATATACAAAGTTGAGCAAACATTGAAAACACACATTTTCTCGCAAGATATGTACTCCACTTACCCTTGGCTACTTGGCGTTGCTCACCCCGTTGCTTCATACGATACACATTTCGTAATCCTCCTTGGGCAAATGGATTCATGGACACCGTGATCTTTCTCTCATTAGGCTTCTCACCAGGTGCCAACGAGAACTTATCAACACCATTGATATCTGTAGTTAACTGCATTCGTGTAGCTTCATATGTAATCATCACAGATTCAGCCTTGATTGCAACTTTGCGCTCTTGCAGCTTTGTACCTGACCTCAAAGCAGTTACGGTCGCTGAGATTGAACTAAAGGTGGATCGGATACTTGTAGATCCATTGGTTGCTTGTGTTAACGACACAACTTCGGACGCCTTGCGTCTCTCCCGTCTAACAGTATCAGCAGATCTCACGTTCACTAACTCAACCTCATCATCGGCATGATTGTTTGCATTTCTACCACTAGCTTGTTGAGCAACAGCAGTATCATCATCCAATGTGAGATCTGGGTTATGAAATGTACCATTGTAGCGTCTAGCTAAATATTTTAACCAAGGAGCCCCTTCATTAAATAGACAAATCAACTGAAGATTGAAATCCTTGTGCCTCTTTTGCATGCTTTCAATGTGCACACCTGCCGCTGGATATGTCTGCTTCTTCCTTCGGAAAGTAGTCTGCATGTTCTGTTTGCCGTGTGGTGGTGCAACTGGTAAATCACCAGGACGTCCATCTGATAGGAATACTAATAGAACACTGTCATCAGCGTTTGAGCGAGCTAAGATCTCTGCTTGCTTGAACCCAGCTGAAAAGCCAGTACCACCTTTGGGCGTGAGATTCTTCTTTGCTTTACTCAACACGTTACGAACTTTATTACCATCTCCCAGTGGTGTACGGTTCAAGATATTCTCAGAATCATCATTGAAGATTAGAGCAGATATAAGACAGGTAGATAGTTCTTGCTGCTGTTGTTGTAACTGTTGCGTCAAAAGAGTGTCAACACAATCGAACACTGCATTCCAACGTTTGATTTTCTTCTTTCCAGTCCTGACATCTGCAGTATTCATCGATGATGAGAAATCAATAGCAAAGATGACATGAGTTTGCTGAGATGTCAACGTTTGTGTGGACGATGACAAGTCAATAATTTCCTCTTTATCACCTGACTTTTGCTTAGCATCATTTGATTTAGGCTTTGGTTTAGTCGATGCTGCTGAAACCTTTTGATTCAATACTTCTTCATCTTCTGCTGATTTCTTTTTATCATCTGCTGATTTGAGGCTAGTTTCCTGACTCATTTTCTTTTTATCGTCACCAGTTGCTTTGGGAGTAGTATGTGCTGTTGTTGGAAGTACCAGACTACCTTCGGCATCAACTATGGGGGTACCCAGTCCACTATCATTAGCTTTCTGTTGAGCACGTGCGGTTGGAGCAGTTGGAAGTACTAGACTACTTTGGGTATCAACATCCATTGGGGTACTACCATTTGTAGCTTTATGCTGAGTAGACTTCATTTGAACCTCACTACCACGAGAGGGAGGCGGTGCCATCTTATTCTTCATTCCAAAGTCATCACTTTGCTTCAAGCAAGATTTCTTGGGCATTTGCACTGCAGGTGGTGGCATCATCATACTTTCAGCTTTAACCTTCACTTCATTACTAGTAGCAACGGAATTATTCATTGCCATATTTGCGGCTTGACTACCAATGCTAGGTCCCCATCGGGATTTCTTTTGTCCAATAACAGAAGAAGATGTCGCTTGCATAGGTTGCATTTTTGTAGAAGTTGGTGGTGGCATACTACTTGCATCACCACTATACGTGATACTCTTTTTGAGGCAAGACTTCTGTGGTACAATCACTTTCTTCTTATTATCTTCATTCTTTACTTTCACCTGACCAGGATAAACTATACTGTCAGTATTACCATCTGTAGTTCGTGCCGAAGCAGCTGCAAAAGTTTTTCTTTGTTTTACTGGTCGAATATCATTATTATTATCATCTACAGTGCCACTTAAATCACGCTTGTAATTATTATCATTATATTGGCTATTGTTTTGTTCCGTAGCGGCTGTAATTTGCCGTAACGATTGTGGTTTATAACCATAATTATTATGTTGAGATTGATGGTGGATCATGTTGCTCATTCTTTGCTCCTGAGAGAAAGCTCTGTTGTTATCCCAAGGAGGAAGAATTGGTAACCCCGAACTGGCAACTCCTGATATAGATGGAGCTTCATTTACAGTTTCATTTTTGTTGCTACTAGAATTATTTCTATTGCTGAAATCAGTCAATGTAGCATCTGGAAAAGACCTGTCATTATCCATGGTGAATGGAAAGATGTCTTACTTGTCCGTTCTAGTGCTTATCCTTCCAACTTCTTCTATTTAACTTCTATCCAACACAAATAATATGTACGATAGCCTCTTGATACTTGATTCTTTTGATTTTTGAGATTGATAAAGTCTCGCGGGCGGCGGGCAAGCCCTCTTATCATTTTTACTCGTTTCGGCAGCTTTGTTGCTCTACCAAATATACAAATCAGCGATATAAGAAGGTGGTTGAGTTGCAATTGCAATTCGTTTATATCTGGATTTGATGGTCTCTGAGATAAAGGGCGAAAATAATACTCATACACATCTTGTACACCTAACAATAATTGATTGACAAACCTACTAACACTACTATTGCATAATAATGACATCTGCTGATACTGCTACAAGCGGAGCTGCTACTGCCCTATCCCTCTTATTACGCGAAGATCCTCTACTACTTTCACATGGTTTAACTTCGTATCGTGGTACCACAAGTGAGAGTAGTAGTGCTGATGATGAAACAAATTTAGATACACCAGCCTCCTCATCAAATGATGATAATAACAATAATATCAATCCAGATGATGCAGCACACTCGTATGCAGTGGCATTATTACATGATGCCAATAGTATTGGAGGTAGTTCATCATCATCACAAGGGTGGATGATGCAAAGCGGATATCGTCAACGAGCAAACGAGAAACTGCAAGAAGTTGATAGGAAGCTTGCACTTGTTGAGAGTTTATCCCAACGTATATCCCGAGAGGCACCTGAACAGGTTGCTGGTCCATTATTGAGATTGCATGGATTTGAGGTATTAACAAATGAAGAGATTAATAATATTAGTGAGGGTAGTAACAAAGATACTACAACTGCTACTAACAACAGTGGCAATACATTGGTAACACTAACAGAAACACGTGATAAAGCAGAACGTATCCAACGTCAATCACAATTACTCGATACAGTTGCCAAACGTGTTGAGTCAACATTACAACGAGGCGTGACACGCATGGAAAGCGCTACCACACGATTGGAGCGTGTATTAGAATTAAGTGCGACATTGAAAATGATACTAAGGTTACAGTTTGAGGCACGGAAGGTATTAAGTGCTGGTAGTGGATTAGATTTGAATAATGTTGTTGATTTACGGGATTTGACAAGAGCTGCTGCAAGTGTTGCGGCTATGGAAGAGTTGTTGGCACATCCTTCATTAACTCCTGTGGATGAAGATGGAGGAACGATTGATGTGGTAGAGGCATTAAGACCTGAGGCCGAGGCTGTGGCAACTAATGTACGACGTGCTGCTGCTGGATTGATGGATGAGTTACAGAATCATCCTACTACGTCCGGAACTGCTTCATCATTATCTCGTTTGGGTGCTACATTACAAGTTTACTTCCATTTGGGAGAGTTGCCTGATGCAGCATGGAAGGCAGTTTCTTCAGCATTAGGGACTACTGAAAAGGCTAGTTCACAACTCTTCCATCCCACGGCACTAAAAAAGATGAAGGAAGGGGCAGAAGCTGAAGCCAAATCATTAGCAGAGGCGGAATTATCATCCAAGAGTAAGGAGGGTAAACACAAAGATGGCAGTGACGGAAAGCAAAATAAGCCTGAGAATCCACGTCAACGCAAAAAGCAATATGAAGCAATCTACAACCGATTGTATCAGCGTAAACTCCGTGAGAAGCGTGCTGCTGCTGCAAGCAAATGGAGTACAGCCATTTCTGATGCCGCCGCTCGTGTATGGAGTTTACATCGTGTCTTGGCACGACGAAATGATCCCGTAACACGCAAAAACTTTCTCGAGGTTGTTAGTGAAAGTTCTGTACCTAAGGAGTTTGGTAGTGCGGAAGGTCGATTATTGGATATACAAAATCGAAACAATACTGATGGGGAAGTTAGCACCGTATTGAATCGAGCAAACTTCTCATTATTCTCCTTATTTTGGGCGCAAATGTGTATCGGATTGGGAGGCCGCATCCAACGTTTGTTAAAGTATGATAATGGAAGTTTGGAAAGTGATGTGGCTGCATTATATCCCGCAGTACGCTCGACGTCGCTGCAAATGGTAACCGAGCTATATGACATGCAAATGGGATCATTATCATCATCGGATGTTGGCGATTCAACAATGAGTGGATTGTCTTCAATGGTTTCTAGTAGTGGTGTGATGGGAGGATCATCTGGCTTGGAGGATTCTGTATTCTTGGGTGGAGCATTAGGAGGATTGGATGGATCAGATGATTACTTTAGTAGAGCAGATGAAGCAGGTGGTGGCTTCTTAGGCGGTGCAGACAATTGGACACATATTGATTCAACCGCAGATGCAACAGATGATACAAGGGGTACTGGAGCTACCGCATCAACATCGTCCTCTTCAACATTGGCAGTGTTTGCCTCTTCAGAATGGACTGCACTACGAGGAGATCAGGTGACAGATGGATCTTCAACTGGTCTCCTGGCATTGCAGTCTGCATTCCTCAAGGAGTCGAAGAAACGACTCTTTGCACCGTTGGAATTTATGTTTCCCGAGGCTGTGTCTGTTGATGAGAACGGATTGGCAATCCCCTGCTTACCAACTTTACCCTCTCGATATGATTTGGCAAAGCTCGATGCTAGTATTCGTGAGGAGCTATCACTTGCTGACCCTAGACAGGGCGGTGGAGACTTCAGTATGGCCACCATGATTAGTGAGGTGGTTGTTAGTATGCTACATGAATTCTGCGTCATGGCACGACGTGCCATTAGTGATACAGGAGATGACAAGATCAAACTATCAGGATCTGTTTCAGAGTCGATGAAGCACAATCTTAATGTCGCTGGTGTCATGGCATCTCTAGCAAACTTCATCAGGAATGCACCAGACAATACATTTGTTAATCCATACCGCCCAGCACAATCGACTCAACACGAGGAAGCATCACACTCATGTCGTGTGGCGCTTCTACCTGCATTAAAGGAGATGGACGCCTTAGTCAATTCATCGATTCTCGATCCACTGTGCCGTGCATTGAATCGTCAAATCTCAACTGCAGTGGCCAAGATGCACCGAGGTAGCTATCTGCAAGAATCAGGAGATGCATCGTCACAGTCGAGCTCGTTTGTTCAAATATATCTCACTGATCAATATGACAATATTGCTAGCACATTCCTCTCACAGCTTCCCAACGAGTATGCAGTTACTGTTGCATCTACGGTCGCCACATATTCGATATACTCATTTGTATCAAATGCAGCACTACTTCGACCCCTAGGAGAGTCATCTCGACTTAAGTTGACTCAAGACTTGGCAGATTTTGAGCTTGCCTTGGAGCAGTTGGTCTTCAAAGGTGGCACTTCACTCTCATTGAGTCAAATCGCTGGTGGCAAGCCTTACTCTGAGCTTCGAGCTGTACGACAGCTGTTATATTGGACTGCACTTGAAGACAAAACATTATCACCAGCAGAGGTAGCCAAGGGCTTACTCAGAGATACTTGGGTAAAGGACTTACGTCCGTCTACATTGTTTCATTTCCTATTCTCCTTTGCCCCTGCACTTCTAACATCTCCTCACCATTTTAAGAGAATGGACGCAGGAGAATATGTTAGTACTACATTGGTTAAGCTTGATGGATCAGTAGACGATGGCGAGATAAGTGCTTGGATGACAACAATGGCATGTTGTGATGCATATCAACAACGGGAAAGTGTAGATGGAGCCATTACTGAAGGCGATCGCCGTATAGGTGCAATATTAATGGTCCTGGGACCAGAACTATTGAGACGACGTGGTGCATCACGAGTCTAGTTTGACATCATGAGTAGTGAAGAAGTATAGAGTACCATTAAGAGAATAGATAAGTTGTTACGATTTGGCAATATTTCTACAGCATGTACACATTCTATTTCCTCAAGGATCAATCATCATCAGTAAATCCAATACACACATCCTCAACTTTCTGTAAGATATTATTCAGCTCGGCTTCTACAGCTCTTAGAACTGATGACGACCAAGAATTAAAGACCAACAAAGCAGACCTAACTAACGATCCTCTAGCTAGAGAAGATACCTCAATCGCCTCATTGTAATGGCACTGCATCATATGTATATTGGATATATCTTTCTTCAACTCTCTTTCTTTATCCAAGTAAGGCATGACTCTCTTTACAAACGAGTTAGACCTTGGTCTCGGGTAGGTGGTTGCTCCCATATCCACTGACTCGGGATGTTCTCTTAGCAGAAGTAGTACGACTTCTTGTATCGACCGATAGTTACATCTACCAGCGAGTACCAAATGAATTGGCAGGGTTGGGAAATCAAGATGAATGCTTCCATTGGTAGCTTCTCGTACTGATTTAGGAAATGACGACACGATAAATGATATAATTGAAGTTGAGTAATCTCTCCTGTGACACTCGCAAGCAACATGCAAGACATTGAATCCATTATGGTCAGTTTTGAGCACATTGCAGGGTGATTCCTCAACCATCCACTTGAATAAACCAAACTCGCATTCTCTATTGCCTCGCAAGATTCGATGAAGTGGAAAACCATATGCATCATGTTGCATGAAAGCACGAGGATATGCGGAAAAGAAGTGTTTTATAGTTGCGGCAGTACATCGAGTATCTTCTGTTCTATTAGCATATTGGCCGATTAACCCAAACACAGGAGGTTTTTGTAAACATTGCTCATTATCTAATATCCAAGGAAAAGTGCGTGGTTTGAACATTTTGAGTTGCTTCGTTCTCAGCCAAGGAGGCACCAAATTTAGTCAAATCTTTTAGACAACACATCCAAATCCGGAGCCCCGTCGAGGGCTGTCATTGAATCAAAAGAATAAAGACAATTGATTGCTGAAGTGGTGATTAAGTTCATTTCTGAAGCATCAATCTCAAGTCCAAAAAAGAGGCTTGAGGCCCGCCCATAATTTTGGATCCCACAGAGCGGGTTGTCATAGGAGGAAGGGTAGCACTTGAGGTGTGCTGAAAGATGAAGAACCTATTTGGCATGCATTCATTCTGTGAGGGTATAGAGTGGATGTATGAGCTGGGTATCAAATGATGATAGATTCAACTTCAGTCTTATTTCAACTTCTAGAGTTTGCCTGTTTGGCATGCAATTCTCTGCGAGTACACATGATATGTGCATGAATGTGGAGGAATGCATGAGCCAGGAGATCAAATGATCTACTCTAAAGAGTCCACACACATTATGGAGGAAAAACGAGGAGAATATGTGTCGGACTAGATGTTATGTAGTAGTGGAAGAGGAAGATAACGCCTCGAGAAACTACGACAACTTGCTCATCTAGTTTATGGGAAGGATGAGAGGTCTCTGCGAGAGTCTGTTGTTGGTAACACTGGCTGTGGATAACAATTCTTGCAGTACACGGCTAATCACCCCCTCCTTGCCATGAGTAAAGTTGGTTCTTTCGTGTATCTTTCCCAATACATGGAACGGTGAGGGATCCAAAGAGATATACGATATAGGCAAAGAACAAATCCGCTGCACGCTAAGGCCAGAATCTTGGGGTTGGTCTCTTGAACGATTGCTAATAACCGAACTGAAATAGTATTGGACTGAAAAGAGATAGGAGAGTAGATGGAAGGCTTTGGTACGCTGAGTCCTTCCTAGGAGAACTGCTTTCGAAGCACACCCACTATACCCGCACCAACTTATCTAACATCTATGAGTTGGCTCGAGTCACTGAGCCTGGCTCATACTAAGGGACAAGTCAATCATATACGAGAGAGACGGCAGCATCAATACGCATCCAGAGGGTGGATAGGAAATAGATTTCTATAGAAATTGACTTCTGAAGT
>Ga0075437_12238_pt1 | contig 11378 bp, 6 predicted proteins | sample MintriMetagenome_FD_74266 | JGI IMG/M metagenome (GOLD analysis project Ga0075437, IMG submission 74266) | Marine eukaryotic communities from Monterey Bay, USA to study complex ecological interactions - Minidiscus trioculatus and... | ecosystem: Environmental > Aquatic > Marine > Unclassified...
CGACGGCAAGCTATTGCAATACATACCAGTATATGATGGCAGCGGACTCTCAACCTACTATGCGTAGGCTAGCACCTCAAAGAAAGAAGAAACCAACATCGGTGTCGGCGACGTCGATGATTGATGATACAAACTTGAGCAATCAAAATCATCTCCCCATAAATATATCAGATGGCGATGAGGATATGATATGCACAGACTATGACGGTGATGAGCACTCGAACAATGAAAATAATAATAGAGGTATTGCAATGAAGAATGTAGCAGATTGGACAACACTCGATCAACAACAGCAACAAGATACCAACAATAAGAAGCAAGAGACTGTATCAATTGATAACTCCTCCTCAGAAGAAGAAGGGGAGAAGGAATATCACGGAGAGATCGAGTCTATCTGTTCCGCTTCCTCCAATAACAAACTAGACACCGAACCTACTTCTGTGAATGGCGACAACACCGACACATACGAAGAAGAAGAAGAACTATTCAAAATACCAACAGAGAATACAATATCATTAAATCCCCCACCACCAACACAACCATTAGTATTAGTTAGTTTACAAGAATTATGTGGTTGTTTACCTGAAACTCAAGAGGAGAAGTTATTATTAGTTTCGGATTTAATGGATAGTTTATTAGGTAGTACAAAAGATGATAGAGATAAAGAGGAAGATAGAGATAAAGAGGACACTCCAAAGAAGGAGAAGAGCAAGAGTACAAGTGAATTGGGGGATGGACTATCACTAGACTTTGATGAACGCATAACAGAATTATTTGATTCAAATGTGGCCAGTCATGTTGATTCTAGTTATCCCATTGCTATATCCTGTCTCGAGAATGATAAGGAGGAAGGGAAGACGAAGAAGGTAACACCATATGCAATCATTCCATATCCCGAATTTCTATCAGACGAAATAACAAACCCAACAACATTAAATACAACAACCTCAGTACGATCTACTATACGATTATGGAAATTATTATACACTTTACCCATCTCTACTACTGATGATGAACAACATCCACGTATATCATCACTGTTATCCAAAATATTAACTCATTTACGTAATACATCCAGATCATTATTATGGAAAGCAGACATGTATACTAACCTATGTCACTTATCTAAATCTGAATATAAACATCAAATTAAGCGTCAACAATTACAAGAATATAATATATGGAAGACAAGTGGTCGTAGTGAACGATTAGAAAAGTTATATGAAGTACGTGATACATTTGTATTACAGGTGGATGTTGCAAAGAGGAGGTATAGTATGTTAGTTGAGGAAAGGGAAGGACGTGTTGATAGAGAGTTGCGAAGACGGGGTTTGTTTGGTGAGATTAAGGATACTGTCGAGAATGTTCAGGGTAGCACTAGTTTAGTTGATGGTGGGGGATATGAACAAGAAGATATCTATGACGATGATGGCTGGGGAGGTACGATATGTGAAGATGACATACTCGGCGAGGAGACGAACATTAGTAGAAGGTTCATTGACGCCACAGTTCAAGAGGATGAAGAATTTGAGAATGATGAATGGGCTCCAGTTGAGACTAGTATTAATCCGCTGGGGATGGATATTGCTGTGGATGGACCAGTTGTGGCATCCTCTGCCGAAAATGAAAGTTCTGAAAGTCAAGACAAGAAGATCAAGCAGACCAACAAGAACAAGGTTGCCAACAAACTTGAACCAATATCACACGATGACAATATCAAACGCAAGTCAGACCGCAAACAAAAGAAGCAAGACAAGACATCCCGCTCCGAGTACCTCAAGCGTGAACAAGAGTCTATCCGTGAAACACTCAAAAGTAATGATGAACGTATAGCCGAGGCGACATTACTCAAGTTGGAAGAGAAGTTACAAAAGGTTGATAATTTATTGCAAAGTTTACAGGAAGAAGAATGGGAAGCTGAAGAAGAAGAAGGGCATAATAGCTTTGCATTTGAGGATGAAAAGGATCAGGGAGTAGGCAATAACGGGCCGATGGAGGGTTCATTGCTTGATCGAATCCTTGCCATGATACTAGGTGGCTTGCCAAGGGAGAAGGATGGTGAAGGGAATGATATCAAGACAGAGAAAGAACACTACATATATATCGGAGAGGAACACAAGTCGATTGTGAAAGAATGGATTGAAGTATTTGGACGATTGCCCCAAACCTTTCCATCACCAGAACCACCAGAACCACCAGAACCACAGCATGAAGTTTGGCCAGATGATACATTTGGTGATGAGGTTATACCCTCCGAGACGACATTTCTTGAAATGAAAGGAAGCAACGATATAAAGCTGATTGGAAATGAGGATGGTAACTGGGATGATTAAAGATCGTAACCCTAACTTAATGACATGTGAAGTAATGTATGATAGTTAATTGATTGTTTCTTTTCACTGTCACTCACTCGTTCTACTTTGAAGTTTTACAAATAACAAAGGCACATAATAATCTCCACTACCCGAAGAGTGCAGTACCATCACACTGACTCTACTCTACTCTAATCTACTCTCTTGCTTTGATTACTTATCAATTTGTGATATAATCCTCGTCATCACCGCCATTATCATTCTCATCACCCAAAAACACATTATTCTTATCTGACTTATTCCTCTTACCTTTCTTACTCGACTTTGATGAAACTTCGTGACATGTAATAGAACCATCGACAAGTCCTTTGAAGAAACGATATCCTCCTGGCAAGTATTTGTTCTTCTCTTCAATAAGTCCGGGACAAGCTGGAGGCACATCAGTTCCAGTGTAAGCTTGACAAACATCTGTGGCCGTGGCATTATCCCAGAATCCATACAAGGGCGAAGCTCCACCGTTCACAAGAATTGTGGGCGTTCCAGGATGATCAAAGGTATTGATTGCCATGTTATAAAGAGCAGGGTAAGCCTGCTCGGGGTCGTTCAAGCAGTCAAGTAAAGTGTTTGAGTCCAACTGAGGAATCCCCTCAGCACAATCCATCCCAACCTCATCCACAGGCATGTCCAATGTTTCAAACTCGGTTTCGGTACAGACTAAGAACGGCCAATATGACTGCCAATCATCATACCCAATAATTTTTTGGGCACACGCTTGCAAGATGTTAAACTCCTTCTCTCTGTCTCCATTTTGGGTAACAATCATGCCAAGTTTATCCTGAGAAGTACCACATCTGGTGGTCCAAAGCAATCAGCCTGGGGAGTAGGTGTGTCGATGCAATTGTTTGACCAACAGTGACGAATGTTAGCATCGTAGTACAATGAATCTGTTGGATCCGATTGGCTATAGAGGCGATTATAGTAATATGAGTATGACGGACATAAATAAGATAATCAGTATCAAAATCATGGACTTACTTGACAATGACAATAGGATTGCCACCACAGACCACAGATGTTAGTTACAAAGTAGTTATTTCCAAAGCTAAGGTGTGTGTGTGATATGAGAGAGAAGAGATAGTTAGTTTGTAAATGACTATTACAAAAGGATGTATGAAAGCATATCGTACCTGAATTGACGAACATTAAGGATGTCGGTAAACCCCGGACTAGTTAATGATATGGGTCCATTGATTTGAGATTGGACATCCGGACATCCTGACTCGGTTATAATGATAAGATTAACTTTGGAGGTGATGCTTGTAGGACATGGCCCTTTTGTACAAGGGGAGCCAGAGAACAAGCCAACAGCCATCACTTGATGGGTATTGTAAAGATGCAATGCCGTAGAGGCAAGGAAGATGGTAGAGAACTTCATTTTCTATTTCAATGGAGTGTATCCTTTGCAATAATGTTATATGAGCACTGTTGCTCCTAGACGCCAAACCTATGATTGTATTATGTTCCTTAAATACCCTGAATTATGATAAAGTTTAGTATATCTCTCTGTGAGGTTTAAGCCCCTATTCTTCTGCCTCTCTGATGATCTACACTCTCAAAGAAGAAAAGGATCAAGGTCGGTATCCTTTTATGAGAATCCCCTTGATTACTTCAATGACATCAACCCACATCACTCACTTATCATACTCATCAAAGCAAAGACAATCATGAGATTGAATATACAACTTATTTACACAGCCACTGTATTACTAATTGGTTCGGTATCTGGATTCATCAGTCCGCTAAAACAAAACCGTATCCTAAAATCACATCACTCGACAAAACATCAAATTCTCAAAGTTAGAGGAGGTGATACATCAACATCGACAGCACTGCAAATGCATCTTGGTCCAATCTTACTAAAGGAGGCTTTAGTATCAGGAAACTCACTAAAAGGTGTTGGTGCTTTATACGCCATATCTTCATTGACAGTCGTACCACTAACTTGGTATCGAACAGGTTACTCATTTAGTGTAGGATATGGCTTCTCAGTTGCAATGGCTGCAGCCAGTATGTTAGCATCATTTGGATATGCAGACGGTATTAAAAACCTTGATTTAACATCATTATCGATACCATCCATCCTTGCAATGACTGCCCTATTGTATGGCATTCGTCTAGGATTATACATCTTTGTCAGGAAAGTCCGCGATAGTATTGTTTTGTCATGTGTTACAGTGTGTTCAATATGAAATCTTGGGATCCAGTCACTTCATTCGATTTGCCTTGATTCGTTTACCTTTAAAAACCACATGTTCTAACAAAGTTACAACCATCTCTCTTCATCTTCATAAACCGCAAAACGCGCATCTTCCAGGGAGAAGACAGTTGAATCAAAGAAGAAGCAATTTGCTGAGATGGATAAGTCACCCTGGTATAAACGAACACCCCTTGCTTTGTCAGTATCTGTTCTTTATGCCTTCATGATAACACCCGTGCTAGTTGCAATGAAAACAACTGTCGAATCTGGATCAACATTACAAAAGGTACAAAAGATCTTTACTGGCATGGCAGCATTCGGGATGGTGCTTGAAGCCATTGCAGATCAGCACAAATATGAAGCAAAGCGTAACGGATTAAAGGACACCGACAAGTTCGTAGGCCCGACGAATTGGACATACAAACTATGTCGTCATCCTAACTACTTGGGTGAGATTATGCATTGGACTGGGATCTTCGGCGCTGGTGCTGTTGTGTTTGGGAAGGATATCGTTGCTTGGTTAGCTAGTGGGCTCGGTTTGGCTGGGATTTTATCTATCATGTTTGGGGCTTCTGCTAGACTAGATAAGAAACAAGTCGAGAAATATGAAGGACAGCCCAAGTATGACGAGTGGAAGGGGGAGGTGACGTCGTCAGTTATTCCATTTATCAAGTGAGCAAGGGAACTCGGGGGAGAAGAAGAAGCACAATAGTGGCATAGGAAATAGTAGCTGTGACATCTCTAGTAGTCAATACAAGGACCACAAACTACTAATGCATTGGATATGTACTCCTAGTTTAAGATCCAGGTATCTACCATGTAAAGTTGGAACTTCATCATCTAGAGCATCTAGAGCTCCACTGACATAAATGAGGGGTTATTTTCTCTGTGACAAACCATATCAGAAGATTACCGTATGTCAAGATTCTCTTGAGCAGCACCGAATGATTGATAGTACCAAATAGAGGATGTTGCAATGTAGGATGGAAGAGTAAGCTGTCCTTCTCTTCCAATGCGATTTGTCAAAAAAAGATACCGTATCTTTTCCCTCAATACTTCAGTTTGGTCAGTTCATTTTGTAGTTTCACTATCTAGAGCATTTGCCACGGCAATCACTATGATGAGGACATATACTACTCTAATTGCAGCTATTGCAGCGTGTATTACTCCCCATTCATGTAGAGCTTTTCAGATTGGGTCATATAATGTACCGACTATCACGCCTCGACGATCACATCTTTATCACCCATCAACTACGTCATCATGCTCATATCATGATGTGTCGAGTAGTAATACACAACTATCATTACTAAATAAACAATCTATATCAAACTATCATTCATCAACTGCATTATTCTCCACGACCGCCGACGACTCAGATAAGGTATCAAAAGCAGAATCAATATTAGATGAAATGCACACCTCAAAGTATCCCTTCCGAATAATTGTTATAGGCAACGGTGCTATACTCGAAACAACATCACCACTTGGTCCTATCTCTAAGTCATCAATCTCACCTAAAACAAATGAACGGTTGTTAACATTTGCTAGTGAAGATGCATCATTCGAGTTTCATGTTAAAGTTGAGCAGATATACAAAATTGCATTTGTTGCAACTGAAGAAAGGAATATTGCTAGATTTCTAAGTGAGAGTGGTACATCGATTTGTTCATTGATATTGGGTGATAAGAGCAGTGAAGCTGGGGAATGGTTTAATGGTTTAGTTGAGAAGTGGGGGACTGAAGTGGATTGTTTAATTGTTTAAGGACCCTTAAAGGATACCAACTAAGTGATTTTTGTTTGGACGGATTAAGGAAAGGAAGAGGTAGAAGAGAGATGGAGAAGTACAACATCCAGTAAGTTAGAGAAGAATACAACTAACAACAATGGCGCATAACATTAGTTCCGATAGTACATTACAACCCAATAATGATATTCCTGTCAACAATCAAGTTTCAAGTGTAGGGTTTACTTTCGGTAGTAAATCAAGTAATACACAACCCAAAACCAATACAGGTACTCCTATGTTTAGTTTCGGTAGTACCCAACCTACAAAAGATGAGGCCGACGCTCAACGTCGCCGACAGCAACGCCAACAACAAATGGATGATTTAGAAGAGTTCAGCAAATCCAAATCACTTGCTTTGGGTCCTCTTAAGGAAAAGATTGAGGTTGTATTTATCTCCTTAACTTCTTCACCATCAGAATCACATTTTGATATTAAGTTAACAGAATCAATAAATTATCATTTTCGAACTTTTGAGAGTTCAGAGATAATGTTTAATATCTGTGCCAACGAGAACATTACCGTTGAGATCGTTGAGTACCTGCTGAAAATATTCGAGAATGATGATTTGTTTAATTCTGAATGCCTACTTCATGAGGCGTGTAAGAATAAACATTGCCCAACTGAAGTTATTGAGCTATTAATTGACAAATACACCTCAACACTCGGTCATATGAGGGAAATGTCGCCTTTGGCTCGCTTTGGCTCGATATTCGTGCAAGGACTACCACTGACCTATTACCTTTCAAGAGAATCATCATACATCGATATAAAAGCTGTGAAGAAGTTAGTTACTGCCTACCCTGAGGCCTTAACCACTCGTCTTTTTGCAGCGGATAATATTACGTTCGTTATGCCATTGGTTGCATTAGTATTTCACGACGAGTTGCACCATCTTGTTGAAGTATTTCGGTTATTAGTTGAAACAAACCCATCCGCTGTTCAACTTCAGAGCCGTGATGGTTTCACACTCCTACACTATATTGTATGTGCAAGAGAGATCAATATCACTACCAAAAGTATAATTCAACTCCTTCTAGAGGCTTGGCCCGAGGCTCCTCTCGAATTTGATGCTAATGGTGACCTCCCTCTCCATTTCTTGTGTACCAAACTGTACGATATTGAGGAAGAAGATGTTCTATTAGATATTGCTAGACTTCTTATAGATGCTTATCCAGATTCACTACGTCAGGGCAATCAAGTAGGCAAAAGTCCTCTACATCTAGCAACATCATTGAGTTCTCCTGCATTATGTCAATTGATTGTTAGTTACGATTTGGATCTAGTGAAGTTACCCACAAGATATGGGCATTTGCCAATTCACATTGCATGTGCACATAATGCTGGGATTGATACGGTTAGATATCTCCTTGAATTGTTCCCCGACAGTATCCGTATCAGGGACTGTGGTGGCTGTCATCCTATTCACATACATATAGACTATTATAATGGAAAGGACCAGTGTCAGATACTACGTTTTATTCTTGAACGTCATCCTGATAGTGCATCAGAACCTATTACAGCGAGTGTGATAGAGGGTTGGGGTGATCCTAATTATGAAGGACGCTTGCCATTACATCTTGCTTGTATCCGTGGCCTATGTCTCAAGGATTTGATGATGGTCTTTAATGCATACCCAGAAGCAATCAACATTAAAGATGGAACCGGGAAGATCCCTTCTGATTATCTGCAAGTCGGTAGGCGGAAGTCATTCATGTTTGCCCAGCTAGAGAATGCAGCTATATCAAAGGATGAGCGAGTGAGAGTAGCTGATGCCAGCGGTAGGCTTCCACTTCATACTGCACTTTACGACTCTGAATGCCTTGGTGGTATCAAGTTACTAGTGAACGGATATCCAGGTGCTTTGCAACGAGCTGACGGTGAGGGGTTGTATCCATTGCACATTGCTTGCATGAAAGGGTTACTTGACATTGTTAAGTATTTGTTGGAAGAAGAAGCATCAGTAGTATCAAAGAGGACACTTGGTGGGAAACTTCCTGTTCATCTATTATGTGAAGCTAGTGACGGAAGTTTAGAATACATGGATACAATCTGGAAACTTCTAATGGCTTATCCAGAGGCTGTTATGACTTGTGGAGGGCTTGACTTCATAGAGGGACCAAACGTATTTAAGTTTGATGAGGCAACAAAGAAGAAATACGAACAAGAAATTGCTGCCGCAGCTGATATGCCTTGGCCGCCAGATGATGATGATGAGGACCTTTAGGTTGTGAAAGACGTTAGTGGATTGGGAAATGTGTGAAAGATATGGGGAGTTAGATATTAAATGTATGATGGTAGTTGTTTCTTACGATCATTAGACTAACAGAGAAGAAGAGGCTTCGGTAGTACATGGGAATCTTCCGGTTCATATATTGTGTGAAGGTAGTGACGAAAGTTTAGAATGCTTAGCAATCTGGAATCTTCTCGTGGATGTTTGACTGAAGAATTACTACTAGATGAAATGCTTTCTTAGTGTAGAAGTACTACAATATCTTTTCAATATTAGTTTATCATCACTTCTCTTCTCTTTATAGTCTGCGTAACATTCAATTACAAACAGCCTCCGATTGGAATATATCACTTGAATGATTGTACATTTATATCACATAAATCTGTCTCTCCTCCTAAATAGAGATACACGCCACTCAATTCTACACATAAAACATATCATCGTAACCAAAATACATCTGCACCGAACAATCTTCTATAACCTTTTAAGGTTCGCGGCGGAGCTTGGTCTTTGATGATGGCTCTTTATAACAGGTAGTAGTACTGCGTGCTTTACGCCCAATCCTACTACCCCTGGTAGAGATAGACTGGGGGATAGGCTGGGGGACATTGCATGCTGATGATGCATTCTCGACATCCTCGCGACGAAGTTTACTCTTTAGTGATGGTTCTGAGTAATGAGGTCTACTAACACCACCACGTGTTGATGCACGAACGTTCCTCGTTTCCCCAGCAAGTCTATTAGCAGTTGAAGGAGGGTTGTTTTCATTATCATTAACAGTATCGTGTTTATCAACAATATCAGATGTACTAGCGGTATTATTATCGTTATCGATATTGAATGAATTTTCAGTACTATCATTATTATTGGTATCAATTGACTCTGCATTATTGACTTTAGCCTCTCGTACCTTACGACGACGATTCACTTCCTTCATAAAATTATCCTCGGTCATATTAAGTAATTCAGTACCATAATCACCATCATCATCATCATCATCATCAGACTTTTCTGTATGGACACGATCACTGCTAATATATGGCTTTCCTTTATCACTAATATCAGATGCTGTGCTGTTGACATCAGACTGATCATCTTCAACTGATGCATCATCGGCTTCAGCGGCTACATTATTATCCGCTTTTTGAATTTCGTTTTCAATACTAGTACCAACTTCAAATCTCCATCGCAGCAACTTTTGAAGCCTTTCTAATTCATTTTCTAGTTCGATTATTCTATCTCTTGACAATGGAGATGGGTGCAGCGACATTTTTAACACGTTGATTTCATTTGTTAGTCCGATTATTGTGGTTTTGATACTAACTTTTCCCCCCCCCCAAAGGGGATGCATGATGTTTAGGTTGCTCACCGGCCACAAGTTCCTCGGCTTCAGCGGCTACTACTTCCTCATCAGCCACAGTATTATCCATTTCTTTAACTTCTTTTTCAATATTACGAGCTGTTGACGACTTATTACTGGAATAACCTAGAAGGAGAAGAGGACGAGGACGAACCAGTGGAGAGCCAAAAGGAAGGCGTTTGGTATATCCGCTATTGGTTGACGACAGTGACATGTTATTAATTAATATGATAGTATATCTTGTTTATTATAAATTAAATAATATGACGAGGAATTGTATATACTGTGAGCTATTGCTAATATTATGAGAGCAAAAGAAAATTTATCTCCTCCACGGCAATTATAAGAAGTTTGGTATTTGGTATCCTTTACTCCCAAATTAATGAGTGGTTGAGACGGCAGCCGACTTTACATCTTTGATACGGAGAGAGATTAGCGGTGTATTGCAATTGCAAGCGGCCACCGAGAGATATGCCTCCCCTTCATATAATAACTCATACATAGGTACATTAAAGTCAATAGATAAAAGGATACCGCTCGCTAAAGATCTCATTGCTCAAATTGAGTAGAAGGAGACTGAATGATATGATAGGTCTACCCTCTCTTTACGACGACTGTAACTTTTGTTAGACAATTGTATTCTATTTCTCCAGCCACCTTGTGAACAAAGGGATATTAGCTGACTTTTTTCAATTGGTGGTGATAGATGACGAGGGGGTATCTTGCAAAACGGAGTAGTGGCAGTGCAGAAAGTGGCTCCAGTTTTAGAAGTTAATTCAGTTTTGAATATCTAGACTTAAATGTTAATGTGCACCGTAGAACTTTGAAACTCTAGAATTATTTTAAGTTCGAGAGTCGAGAGAGTAGATTCTCAAGCTCTTCTTTAATCTTCTTCTTGTTCTTTACTTCTTCCATGTACGAACTCAATAATGCACGGGCACTACTAACAGTTTTGGTGTACTCACTTGGATTGATATTTAGCAGTAGATCAAAGAACTTCGTCCACATTCCTCTCTGAGACCGAGGAATACTAAAATGTGCGACATTCGGACTAAAGCTCATCTTTCCAGTATTCTTATCTGTGCCTGTATTACTCTCCTTAGGGTGAGCTTTGTAAATCAAAAAGAAAATGGTGACAAAAAGTCCATAAAACTAGTAATGCCAATTTCTGTCGGCGACAGAAAAAAGGATACCATACTATTTTGTTAGCAGCCACTAACAAAATTTAGCTCTGACGACAGAAAAACCATGAACTTGCCGACACTCCTACGGCTTTATTTGGACAATGGCACCGCAGCCGCCTCATGTAGTCCATCCATTAGGTATTGATCGACATTGGGAACCACTTATTGCAATGAAAATACTGTATTATTGACTGTGTAGGACAACTTTTATAAATTTGATGTTTATTGCAATGAAATACCCTTCAT
>Ga0075437_12244_pt1 | contig 11345 bp, 12 predicted proteins | sample MintriMetagenome_FD_74266 | JGI IMG/M metagenome (GOLD analysis project Ga0075437, IMG submission 74266) | Marine eukaryotic communities from Monterey Bay, USA to study complex ecological interactions - Minidiscus trioculatus and... | ecosystem: Environmental > Aquatic > Marine > Unclassified...
AGAATACTCTTCAAAAGTATCAGAAGAGTGCTATAAAAGCCTCTAAAAGTCTGTCTGCTCTCAACTTTGGTCAAACGGCTATATTCTCTATTGGGTTAACAATTATGATGGGCTTGACTCTTCAAAGTGTAAAGGTTGGCAAAGCAACAGTAGGTGACTTGGTATTGGTCAATGGACTTTTGTTTCAACTTTCCGTACCACTTAATTTCATCGGATGGGTATACCAAGAGACAAGACAGGCATTTATAGATATGGAAGCTACCTTTGAATTGTTAGACACGGTGCCAGAGATAGTTGATAGACCAGATGCAGTCGATTATGATCCTGTCAAAGATGGTACCACAATCGAGTTGGAGGATATCGAGTTTGGATACAAGACATTTGCACAATCTTCCTCTGATGCATCTACTGTGGGCACTTCAACCTCATCTAGCACTACCTTAGAGCCCCAGCACGAAGAGCAAATTCCAACTACAAGGCCGATATTAAAGAAAGCCACCTTTACAATACCACAAGGCAAGACAGTTGCAATCGTTGGAAGTAGCGGCTGCGGGAAGTCGACTTTGCTTCGAATACTGTACAGATTCTACAACCAAGACAAGGGCACAATGCGACTAGGGGGAAAAGACATCTCAGCCTATACAACATCATCAGTTAGAAAAGCAATGGCAATAGTACCGCAGGATGTCGTTTTGTTCAACGACTCAATTGGATACAACATACAGTACGGCAACTTAAATGCCTCATGGGAAGATGTTGTAGAGGCCTCCAAGAAAGCAAACCTGCATGATATCATAATTAGACTGCCAGATGGCTACAATACGATTGTCGGGGAGAGGGGCTTGAAACTTAGTGGGGGTGAGAAACAAAGAGTATCTCTAGCTCGAGCTATACTCAAGAAATCTCCAATACTACTATGTGACGAACCGACGTCTTCTCTTGACATGCAAACAGAATTGCAAATCATGAATAATTTGAAAGAAATAGCAAACAATAATGACGTGACGGGGGTAATAATAGCCCACAGGCTAAGTACGATTCAAGACTGTGATATTATTGTAGTTATGGATGCAGGGAGGGTGGTAGAGCAAGGGACACATGACGAGCTTATGAATCTCAAGGGAAGATATGCTGAGTTGGTGGCATTTCAAAGGAGTACTTCAACAGATGAATCATCAAAGATATTATCATCAGTTCAAGCTTGACTCAAGATCATGTAGCAAATAGCTTATTGCTGAGGAAATATTGGCTTTGGTGGAAAACCGGACACACAGGGACGTTATGATGTATAAAGATCAGGGATTTGGTAGTGTCCTCAAGCAAGGAGAGTGTAGCGCTAACTTCTTTAGGTATCCTTTGGTATCCTCATTTTAAACTCTCATAGTGAATTTAATTTTGTTGGCTGTCATAGGTAAAACCACGCCAATAATCGATATGATGGTACCACTCCGCCAAGCAGTTATAGCAGTCAATAGGACGGCCAATACCCAGCGTTGCTTATCTTCTGTGCCAAATAAAAATAAACCATGGTGGTCTTTAGAAATGTTGCATAGCAAAATGTAAGTATACCTTTCTGTGAAAATATTGAAGGTGTACCTTACTTGTAACTTCGATTTGTTGTCTCATATATACCAACCAGTATCGGAGTTTGATATGATATAATTCTTCTCTCTATTTTTATTGTGTTGTATTGTATCATCTTACATTCGTACATATAACATCTAATGAAATTACCCACACTTATTGTCTACCTACCACAATACCAGAGCAACTATTATTGCAACATCTCTACCTGACGAATCGCTATCTGCGGTACATGAATCTTTATCAAAGAAGTTATCTGCAGCAGATAGTCACAAATCAGTATCTATTAATGAGGCGATCGTTAGTGCACAAGCTCGTGAGGCACATCATCAATCAATAAATATATCATCTCCGAATGATGGGTTAGTGAATGGCAATACTACCTCCTCACAACCAAAACAAGAACAGCTTGAAAAGGAGATTGAACAACGAGCACTGGAAAAGGCACAAGAACGAATGGAGTTGGAATTAAAGGCAATGAAAGAGCAATTACAACGCAAGGAAAAAGAACGTATGCAGAAAGAAAGTATTGAAAGGGATCGGATTGAGAGAGAACATAAGAAAGAGTTCCAATTAGCATATCAGAAATGGAAGAGTGATGCTGAGGATTTACTACAACAACAAAGAGAAGAAGAGACAAAGGAGACAATGAATGGTGAAGACAAAGAGGTAGTGGAAGGTGAAGGTTTGAAAGAGAATACAATCAACAACAACGATGATCATCATCCGATATTAGGACCACAAATTGCAAATCTACCATATAAACGAGTACATCTGACTTCAGCGGCTACACTTGCATCACTTCCAGTGTACGAGAAACAACGAGCATACCGTCATGATAGAGCGGTGAAGATGGCAAAGGATAAAAAGAAAACTCTATGGATGGGAATACCAGGTGCTGTGGCATTATACGAGGATGATGATGGGAGATTGTCAATATTGGATGGACAACATCGTGTTGGAATGATGGCTTTGTTGAAAGAGGAACAACGCAAGAATAGTGGAAAAGGCAATAAGACCAGTCAAACATCTGAGGAGCTTGCCAATCTTGATTTGGATAATATTGTAGTGGAGGTATTCTTCCCACGTCCATCATCTGATGACAGTGTATCATCATCCAGTGGTCAAGAGCAAGATGATAAGGCCATCATATTTACAGAAATCAACAAAGCAGAACCAGTCAAGCTGATTGATCTGCCGGGGGTGACGTCAAAGTCAACACGAGATATTATTGATCATGCATCTACTCACTTTTATGATAAATATCCCGCCATGTTTTCTCCATCATCAAGATGTCGTGCACCTCATTTACACCTGGATAGTCTACGAGATGCTCTCTTTGCATCAGATGTTATATCAAAAGAGAAGATTGGTAGTGGTGGAGAGTTAGTAAAATGGATTGTACAGAAGAATAGTGAGTTAAGGGAAAGATATGGTACTTTGGACAATGCCGAATTGAACAATGGGGGCAAGAAAGTAAGTGCTTCTGCATTGAAGAAGGCGCAAAAACATGACTTCTATTTAGGCCTTGAGAGTAGTTGGTTATACAAGTAATTACATTAATCAATGAAACCAGCCTTCAAACAGAAATCGATGATATCGTCTAACGTCCTCCATATTCGCATGCTCTGCCCTTTCTTAGAAACTCTAGTTATCTCTTGCCATTGCTCTTTCAATGTTGCGAGAGTCTTCCTCTTGCCACCCTTTAATGTACTCAAGAACTTGCCCAGATCCGAGTCTAATGAACCTTCAAACGAGAGAAACTTTTCACCTAATTCTGTTAGACTGTGGCCAAACGGATTATAACCTGCGGGGAAAACATTAACCGCCCCTCCCCTCAATGATAAATTGGAATCATAATAACTTTGAGATGAAGAATGTGGTACAATTGCAAGTTCATTATATCGTGCAGAGTAGCTGTTGTTAGATCTCCTCAAAAGTGATGGAAAGAAGCCCGATCCACCTACAGTACTTCTCCCTTCTGATACTGTGAACAGAGATAATAGAACGATATACCATACTTTTGCAAAGAAGAGATAAGATAGTGTGAGTACTACAAATGTATACAAGCAATATATTTACTGCAATGTAATACATTCATTCATTATATATGCACTTACAAGGAACATACTTCCATTTCATATGTAGTCTCGAACCACTGCCATTAGATCTCTTTTCAGAGTCAATTGTTATCTCGGACTCTTTCATTTTGACTCCCTTCTGTTAATCTAAGTTATATAGTCGATGTTGCAAGAGGTGGTGATGTGTATTTTGCTCTGACTACTCTATAGTAGTTATCCTTATATCAGGTGTTTTATGAAGATGATAAGCCGTGTTTAGATTTCCAAGTGGCTAGTTTTGCTATCACATATTGTACTTATACAATAAATGATATAATATTGTAGAGCATGCACGGCAAACATCTTTTCCTCACTAGTATACTTTACCTAGGATACCGTATCTTTGGGTGGCGAGGATAGATAGGATGAAGTTATTAGTTTGGAGGTGTTTGGGTTGGGTGCGATAGGATGGATGTACCTTAAAGGCAGCAACTTCTACTGTTGGTCCTATTGTTTGTTGGGATAGGCTAGCTGCATTAGAGAATAAGTGATATTGGACTGCACACGTTGATGAACTTGTTCGAGTAATACATACATATGCCCTTTAACGAATCAAAGTAGAACTCTATCTAAATTACAAGCACTAATCTACTAGTTTGGCGCATTCAGTTCATCCCAGAGTTCCTGATCGTCTTCTACCGACGCTGCCTTCTTTTTTATTTGTTGGTACTAATGATAAACCATGAGCATGAAATAGACATTAGTTTGATGTCAATGCATTACAATAACAAAATGAATATCATAGTATCAATCACTTACCTCTTTCATAGAAACAGTCTTTGTGGATGCTAGGTCTTTGCGTTTTATCTCATCAATCACGGCTACTCTTGCATCTAACCTCACATGTCTGACTGGTCTTCCGTCAAACAGCAACGAGCAATCATTATCAGCTTCTTCTCTGTCACAATATTCCAGATTGATATCATCTTGCTCAGCGAACACCTTGATCTCACGCTCTGGTCCACAAGCCGACTGAAGCGCTCGTTCAGCCAGCATGAGCTGCCAAAACTTACCACCAATAGCATCTACAGCAAGATGAGCAGATACACGTTGAAACGCTCCGGCTAGGATCGCATCGACGCCACGGTTTCCCCAACATCCAGCTCTCCATACAACTGAGCTGTATCCCGATCGTCTTCCTAGATGTTTCATAACATCAATTGGGTCTCTCCCTTTGAGAACTTCTACCTTCACCCCAAGATTGATAAGACGTTGCTTCAAGTCTTGAGTCTTTTGAATCTCTTTCTGAATATACTTATTTGATGCCATTGCAGCTTCCTGACACTAGCAGAGTTGTGGGAATGTTAGTAATTGTGTTTATCAAGAGAGAGAGGGAGAAATATCATGAGTATGTGAGTGTTGTTTTGGGAGATGAGAGCAACAGCTTACCTCAAGTGCAGCTTCAGCAGCTAGCTCAGCGTCCCCAGTTTCTATTGCTTCTTTTGCCTTTTGTGATGCTTCGGCGGCTGCCGCTGCTGCCTTTGCTGCTGCATTTGCCACAGCAATCGCCCTAGAATTATCACCATGACGGAGCAAGACCCTACATGGTTTTCTTCCGTCAGCTTTCCAGAACTCTTCAACATCTACCCCGTTTGGTAGATTCGGATCGTCATTTGTTAATGGCAGCTCTTTCAAATCTGTTGCATCCATTACCAATACTCGTTCAACAGCAGCTGGAAGAGATTTCCCATCAGTAGCTAACCACTTAAGCCCTTTCAACCGTCCTTGGATCGACGGATCACCAACTGGACCATTGCCAGCTCTCGGAAATGTGGCAACACTATATATGATACAGTTAGTAACCAATTGTAAATTCAATAAGTCAAATCATTCTTTCATATAAACATATTTTTCTCACCATGCATCCACTTGTTCATACCAAGGCATCATAGGATTATCTCCTAAATTTCCCTGCGCATCCTCATCTTCGAATGAGAGATTAAAGAAGTCATCAACCTCTGAGGTGAACTCATCATCTTCCTCCCCATTATCTGTGTTTGCCCAAACAGACTCTGGAGGAGGAGCTATCTCGTACATACCAAAGTCACGATATGAGAGATGTTGTCCACCAAAGTTCTTCCCAAATGAGTTACCATTGCGAGCAAAGGCTTCTGCATCATCACTATCAATAACACTGCAGTGCAAATGACCCATTGGCTATAGTTTGTTCGACAATACAGTATCAGGCAAGAAGAATTAGTAAATGTATGATATTCACACAGTCAAATATCGCAACTACTTACTCTTCCAAATCTTTTCATATGTTGTCTAGCCATTCTTTGCATCTTAGAGTTGGCAAGTTCTGTGTAACCCTCAATCAAATGTTGACAATCCTCTTGCAAGACTCCCATTGTCACACTCACACCAGATGCATGTAATTGCTCAGCACCTTTGAAAGAGTTTTCTTTGATTGGATCTTGACAGCCAATAACTAGACGAGGAATATTGGCCATTTCGATTAGCTGTGTGATTGGTGGCTTTTCTTCTCTATAATAAATGCCAACATTTCGATATGAGTCAAATAGAACGAAACACGCGAGTAAGCAAATCAATCAAACTACAACTCACCCTTGACGCTTATTACTTGGCTCCAATGTAACATACAATGTACTTTCGAAAATATCTTTACGAAATGCGGAATCAGATGGCCAAGATACACACCACTCTCGTAATGGTGTCGATTCTATACCAGCTTCCTGGAAAGCAAATTCTATTGCATGTCCTGTGTAGTTCGACTTTCCCTTTCCTAGAATCTGTTTGTATGTGTGATGGTATGTTAGAATAGTTGAGCATATGAAAAGAAGAATATGTAGCGAATGCATACATAAAACAATTATATTACTCACTCTTCCATCCTTTGCGACTAACACAGCACCACATATTGGTTTTGGAAATGGTCCATGCGAGCCCCGCTCTCCTCCACTTGATGCCATATTGATTGCCAATAACATCATTTGTTTATCATTTTTCATTTCTTCAGTTTCCACTTCTTCCTCTTCTTCTTCAATGTTATCTAAAGCAGTGATGATTTCACTTGCAGTATAAGGTTGTTCTTCTGCAATAGTTGTTGCAACAGACCCACCGTTTATCAACTCATCTACATCTGCCTCAGTAGCCTTGTTTACACTTTTGTTCTTCTTCTTGGCAGCTAATTCAATACTACCCACTCTAATATCGTTTGATGTTGAATCTGAAGTGATGGGTGGAATAAAAGTTGATGTATGATGTGAAAATCTTTTTGATGGCGACGGCGGTACAAAACCCAAACTACCATTAAATACCGTCAGTATACCGACAATAGATATGAATGATAAGCCCGTCATGATAGAGAGATATGCTGCTTATTGAATATGATAAAATGTTAGCCCTGTTTGAGATCAATAATTGCTAGCTCTATCTCTAGAGTGTGGATCCTTTTTGGTATCCTTTATGAGAGTAGAACTCAGTTTGAATGATTAGTTAGATGGTCGATGTTGCTAGTTGCTTAGCTGATGGCTGATGTTGCTAGTTGCTTAAATTGATTGCTATTGACATTTAGTAGTGTTAATAAGTAGAAGAAGTTGGATGATAGATTCTTGTAGGTTTCTTCACTAGATATATAGTTATATTTTCACAAACAACAACACGAATAAGGACAAAGATATTTCATTCAAAGTTTAGATACTAATACTATCATTATCATAATATCATTTGATATGTTTCGGCAATCAGCAATACGACTGTCAAGTAAGGGGCGAACAATGATAAGAGATCCGAGGAAGACTAAGAAATTACATGAACAGAGACAATCAGCAGTAGTTGCATCTAAAGAAGAACATCAACCTCAAATACATCAGCAACAATCTGTCAGTAGACCTCGGATGGCGTTTGAACCATCAACAGAAAATCAACAATCTTTGGGTTTAGGATCGTATATGTTAGCCGGAGTCGGTATAGGTATGGGTGTAACTTTGGTAGGCGCTATATTTGGTGGAATAGGTTGAAAGAGGACAATAGGTAGTATGCATTAGCAAATATTAACTTAGAATAATGTCAGTTTTGCTGGCCTACTAAGAGCTATGCCAAAGTTATCAGCTGCTATGCATTCTTATAGCACCCATGCATTAGCTTATATCCTTTATAACACGCTAAGTATGTACAGATCTCTTCACCATTGATCATTAAGCCTTGGCATCATCGTCTACTCTTGATACACTTGATATTCTTGATGTTCTTTCCAACAATAAATCAAAATCAATATATGGCTCATAATGCGACACCGCTCTCGATACACGTCTTATATCATCTACCTGAAATTTGGGTGTCATCGTCCTGATAATCTTAGCCGCATCTGCAGGGGCTTTTCCAGCAGCGACTAATACCGGAGGTCCGCTAGATCCACTATCGGTAATCATTTCCACTACTTCTTGGCTCAACACTACCTTGTTGGGATTGCCCATGCCGTCATCACATCCTGTACACACAACAAGAGCCGATTCAAATGGTATATTCCTTCTTTTTCTTCTGCGATACTCTCCCAAGAAACCCAAAATGATATCATCTCTAGTGGCATGACATACATATATTGTTCTACTTCCTTCAGGTTGTCGTTTCATTGTTCTAAGGAATGCTGCTAGATCAGTAGTTACCATGGACATTCCAAGCATCCTACCCTGTACATTTGAGCCTACATCATAATGCCGATATCGAAAATCTGCGCCCGATAAGAGTGTAGAACCAAATTGACTTTCGATATCAGCCAGTGCTGGGCAGCCGAGATATGGACGATCTGGTACACACCCCAATATGGGCACTTCCTCTCCAATGTGATGCTCAATTGCTTTTGTTAGATATTGTCGTGTCTGCTCATACTTCTCAGGATCAATTTTGTTAACAACAACACCTGCAATATTTACTCCGTACTGTAAAAAGAGTGAACGATTGACTTCGAACTCGTCAAACGCTCTGGAAGATGCGCGTTTCACAGTTTATGAAGACGAATAGAGGAGATAGTAACATTTGTTAGTACATGTGGGTTGCAAAGGTAATCGAATAAAGGCAAATATAGGTCAAATAAAGTAGTCAAATCGCTAAGTCTTCAATCATATGATAAAACAATACAAACGCGCACTTTCCTGCCTAATCCACCGTTGACAACTAAGATAACATCAGCACCAAGTTCAGCCGCTACCCGAGCGTTGCTAGCACCGACAATCGATCCAACACCAGCATGACCAGTTCCTTCAATTACTAGGGTTGAATTGTTGGATGTACTCTTGACTATATTCAAATAAGCTCGTCTAATGTCTGCCATTTGTTCACTGTGATCGATTTCCCCATCTAAATAACTCTTTGTATATCCTCTTGGTATCAGTACTGGTGACATGTCCGAATAATGTAAATGATCCAAATGAAAATGATCACGAATCAATCTGTAAAGAATAGATGATATGATGTGAGTTAATACATATATAAAACATTTCTATGATACACAGCATGAAGAGTTGACATAAAAGAACACATGATGTGTGCATATAAAAGGAAAACTACCAACTCACTTGACATCCTTGTCGATGATAACATACTGTCCCTCTTCTTCTCTATTATTATCAGATAACCTATCTGATGTAGTTCTTGATTCATCCCATACTCGTAGACATTGTTGACCTACAGCTTTCATATATCCTACATTTTCTTTTCCTAACCGTTTGCAAAAATGCGCTATCAATGCCAAGCTGACAGATGTTTTACCGACATGTTGTTTAGTAGCTGCAACATATATAGGACGCTGATGCCTTATACTTGTATTATCAGTACTATTGTTAGTATTGACATTATGGTCTGTAGAAAAGCGACGTGTTGGTGTGTTATGAAAATTATTATTGCCATTGCAGTAAGTTGCCGGCGAAAAAGATATAAATGGACGGCGACGTCCTATAGTACGCCGAAGACCGGTTGATATTATTGTATACTGCATACTGTTTATTATTATAGCTATTGAATAACATATGGGGCGGCGGGCTGCTTGATGATTGAAACTAATTTTTATGACATCAGTACAAAGCATTGCCGGTATCCTCTAAAAAGGGCTGATTTGGTACTTATGTATCCATAGATGGTAATCAAAGCTACGTGTAAAGTTAGTTGGTCTTACTAGATATTATTGATCACCCTAGTATCCCGCTGTCCTCTAATATACCAAATATACCTAGATGAATGATGGTATGCTCCAATAGAAGATCAGAAGCTATAATGTTGCTTATTGGTCTTACTAGACCATTATTGACCTCGTTTGTATCCCGCTGCCCTCTATTTCCAAATCACATTGTCATTTGCCACGGTTTGTTGTGTTTGTCTATATACTTTCGTGTTGCTAGATATTTTCTTCTTCCGACAAACGGTTCGAATGTGATAGGTTCTAAATTCTCCTGACATCCATGCATGCCGCCGCTATAGAAACATCCTAGTTCTTTATTCCATTGCCAAGCATTACACTTTTCTGAAGCACAACAAGCTTTCATACAATCTAGTGCACTGTTACTAGGAGTACCAGGTTTGACGTCTCCCAATCCAAAACATTGTCCAATCTCTTCATTTGGATTCCACGTCTCCTCATTGCAGCCTTTTCGGCGTACTTCACTATCTTCCATACCTTTATGTTTCTCTTTATGCACTTTAAGATATGCACCATTCCATCGATATGGTGGATGATCACTACACCAGGCTGACACGCCGTCTTTCTCTTGTCCTAATCTTACATCTTTTCCTTGTAAACAGCCTACATCTTGTCGATACTGCCAGCTTATACACTCACTATTATCACAACATGTTGATGCACATGTTGATATTGAAGTTGCACCACTAAATGGCTTAAGATCTCCAGGACACTTGCCTCTTAAATCTTCACTTTCCTTCCATGGATTAGCTAAACAAGGTGGTATTTGCAATTGTTGTGTATTAGTATTACTACTGTCATTACTTTGTCTTATTGTCGATTGTTGCATTATGATCTTTATCGGTGGTATCAAGAATACAGAACTTAGTAATGCTGTGATAATCATGACAATGAGCTTGCCATTGATGATCATGTATCGATGGAGACTCCCCGTAGAATGTTTCTTTCTTTTGCCATTATGATCTACTTCTGCCATAGTTGAAGATGATGAAGATGATGGCGGTGATGAAGAGGGTCGTTTGATCATATGTATTTGATTCTATATGTCGAACAACTTATTTATGTAATACTATTATCCTGTGCCGCTTCAGATACACTTGCGGTCTGAGTTACCAATGCTTGCCCAACTAAAACACCACCACTACCAAATAACAACCTTCATTTGGTGTACAAATATACGATATCTGATATCGTCTTTCTCGATTAAAATAAAAAAAATAAAATTATTATGAGAGTTTATGTACCATTTACAAAGCGAGAACATAAGTAAAAAGACACACCACTAACACTACTGCAGTCAAAGATTGGAAATATAACTACTCTGCTTGCGATGCAGGGTAAATATATAAGTTAGCAAATGATCTAATTATCAATTGGTAGTGGTCTTGTGTCGACAAAAACTGAACTTTGAGATTGTCACGGGCCACCACGTTAGGAGTGAGAGTTTGCAACTAATGCTACTCTCAGTTCGTCTCTAGTTGCAGTTG
>Ga0075437_12806_pt1 | contig 11345 bp, 9 predicted proteins | sample MintriMetagenome_FD_74266 | JGI IMG/M metagenome (GOLD analysis project Ga0075437, IMG submission 74266) | Marine eukaryotic communities from Monterey Bay, USA to study complex ecological interactions - Minidiscus trioculatus and... | ecosystem: Environmental > Aquatic > Marine > Unclassified...
TGAGGTGGGATAGGAGTACAACCAACACAACAATCAATTAATATACTATATAAGGGAGAGAAAAGTGGTTGGTCCTGCAGAGAGATATGCCTTAGATGATCAGATATGGAGGTGGAGATATCATGTTGTGAGGGTGATTTTGACAGGTGGTGCAATAGCATCACTATAGCACGATATTGTAGGATGGGATAGAATGCATTTCACTGGACAAAAAGCACACAAACAATAGTTTATAGTATAATCTAAAGCATGGGTAACTCATATCATTCATACACAACATATAACTATACCCTACCACCTCTACAAAGTAGCACAATATCCAGCATTTTTAGGATACCGCTAATTTTCATCATTTCCCTCGACTCGGCTTGGGGCGGATGAAATAACGCCGCTGATATGAGGAATTCGACCATGAAACTAGGTATACGCGTCGCCAAGATGCTATAGAGGAGGACAGTATGCTTGGAACGGTGTTAATTGGACGTCTAGAAGGGTAGATATGGCCAAAACGTCAAAAAGACCTACCTGGATGGTCCTAGGTAGGAAAGGGTTAAACAACTACAGAGGATGAGCGAGGTACATAGGGGATTCATCGAGCGAGGGGAGGAGTGGTGGCGATCAAACAGGGGATGGTATCTTTTGCGAATCCTCGATTACTAGCAATCACAGGCGCGCGGCTAACGAACACTACTATGGAAATCGGAAGATAACTGTGTCCACGGCTGAGATATGATGCTGACGATGTGTGATGAGGCTTCATTCTACGATTTTCATAGATTCGGATTGAATGCTCATAAAATTAAAACACCACAATCGATAAGTGATTATACAAATAAAAAGAACACAACACAATAACATACACAATAACACATACTATAAACAGCATTACAATACAAAAGAACAACACAATATGAAGAATTTATCATCAACAATAACAGTATCAACACTACTACTTTCAACCATTGCAAAAAGTACAGCATTTGTACCATCTACGCCATACAAAACAACATCATTGCAACAAAGACCAACACTGCAAAGAAGAGGATCTTCACTCGGCAACAATATACTCAATCACAAAGAGAAGCGTCATGTATCAGAAGTCATATCCTCAAGAACAAAGCAACATTATACTCCGCTATTACATATGGTATCAGTCTCAGCACCATCCTCTCCTGATTCGATATCAGTTCGTGATGAGATCTATGCAATGCGATTAGCCGACATCAAGAAGGAATTAGATTCCTATGGTGTAGATAGTAATGCATTCTTTGAGAAGAAGGAACTAGTTGAGGCATTAGTGAAAGCACGACAGGAGGAATGGATACATAATGAGTTTGAAACGACAAGTCCTCCTTTTGATACAAGTGCTTCTACTTCTTCATCAAGTAATGATTATGGTAGTAGCTTTGATAGAAACATGTGGGAAGTATCTGCTCCGTCTTCTACCTCCACATCATCTTCATCATCGTCAAAGAAGAAGAAAGGTTGGTTCCAATCATTCAAGGATAATGTAACAGATCAATTTGATAAGGGTGTAGAGAACATCGGGAGAAAGGCTCGGGTTGATCTAGAAATGGCAAAGTTAAAAGATGTCAAGACAAAAGATCTCAAAAAGGAGTTAGAAAGTTATGGGATCAATACACGAAGTTTCTTTGAGAAGAAACAAATGATAAAAGCTGTGGCTGAGGCACGAGTTGATGGTGTGAAGAAGACATCTAGAGCATCATCAAAGTATAGTAGAAGTAGTACACAATCAGAGGAAGAAGTTTGGGATCCATCATTTCAGAATGTCTATTGTCGTAAGTTTGATGCAAGTACGATTGATCCTTCTGGCGTGATAGATATTCGGGCACGGTGAAAAGTAGATAGTATAGCAGAGAAGTAACTTAGAATGTATATAGAATGTATTAATGAAATGAAGTAAATGTATATTTATAGTACCTAAGCCGATGGATATACAATATCTCACTAGCCAAGGGACATCAATACGATATGCAACACCACATCTAAGGATGCTCCGTTTAACACTACAGGTCTCAAGTTGGAACAACCGTCAAATGCACTTTTCGTAATCTTCTGTAGACCTTTATTCAGCACTAACGTTTTCAAACTCTTGCAATCTCGAAACGCTTCGTCACAGACATCGATAAGAGATGAGGGAAATGTTATGCTCCTCAATCTTGTGCCATTAAATGCACCTCGTCCAATCTTCTGTAACCCTTCATTCAACACTACCTGTCTCAAATTGGTACAACCCATAAATGTTTGTTCTTCAATCTCGGAAAGGGTAGAAGGCAATGTAATCCTTTCTAAAGATGGACAATTTTGAAATGCCATCTTTCCTATTTTCTCGAGACCATCATTCAACACTACCTCCTTTAGACGTATGCAGTTAATAAATGCACTCATACCAACGTTCTGAAGAGAAGATGGTAGATTGATACTCAATAATGACTCACAGCGACCAAATGCCCACTTTCCAAAGTCCTTCAGACCTTCGGCAAGCGATACCTCTCTCAGGCTAAAGCAGTTACGAAATGCGCTTTGTCCAATCTGTTGTATCCCCTCATCAATGGTCAAATACCGCAAGTATCTACAGTGAAAGAACGATGCACTTCCAATCTCAGTGATTGATGAAGGTAGAGTGATGCTAACCAATGATAGACACTGAGAAAATGCATTACTACCAATCCTCTCAAGACCCTTGTTGAACACTACATCTTTCAATTTAGGACAGTTATAAAATGCGTTACTATCAATCTCTGTAACAGAGGAGGGAAGTGTAATACTCTCTAATGATTCACACTTGTGAAACGCCCTAATTCCAATCTTTTGTAAAGCACTGTCACCATTATTACTGACCTTAAACTTCCTCAAGCTACTGCAATTGTTAAATGCACGCTCACCTATTTCAATGAGAGTTGAAGGAAACTTGATTCGCAATAGTGACGTGCACATGCGAAAAGCTTCTTTGCCAATCGTCTGAAGTCCCTCATTTAGTACTACTCTTCTCAACCATGTACAGCCTTGAAATGCCCGTTGTTCAATCTCGATAAGAGTGGAAGGAAGGTCGATACTGATTAAAGATATACACTCATCAAATGCAAAGCTGTTTATCCTTTGTAGGCCATCGTTGAATACCACTTCTTCCAAATTACTGCAACGATAGAATGCCCCATCTTCAACTTCCACAACACTCGGATGAAACTTGACCTTCTCTGATGTCATCTTCCGCTCTTCTGTTGCAGTACCTTCTTTCCCAGTGTACCCAAATACCCCCAAGTAATAGTTTACATCAAAATTATCGAGAGTAGAAGGAAGAGTGATACCTCCTAATGGACAGAAATCAAATGCCATAAACCCGATTTTCCGTAGTCCCTCGTTTAGCACTACTTGACTCAAGTTTATACAACCACTAAATGCATAATTACCAATCTCAACAACAGTGGAAGGTAACTTGATACTTTGTAATGTTGAGCATCCACGAAATGCTTCATTCCCAATCTTCATTAACCCCTTGTTTAGTACTACCCTCTTCAGTTTTGTACAATCACTAAATACATTATCTTCGATCTTAACTACAGTAGACGGAAGTATGATACATTCTAATAAAAGACAACTTTGTAGTGAGCTGCATCCCATGAATGCAGCCCTACCAATCTTCTTCAATCCCTGGTTGAAAACTACCTCTTTCAAACTACTGCATCCTTTAAATGCCTCAGCACCTATCTCAACGAGAGTGGAAGGTAATTCGATACTTTCTAATGAAGCACAACCTTCAAAGGCATGCTTGCTAATCGATTGTAAACCATCGTTCAGTACTACCTTCTTCAATCTAGTACAGTTGTAAAATGAATAATCACCAATATCCCTGAGGGTAGAAGGAAATGTAACGCTTTCCAATGATGAACAGTTTTCAAAAGTTCCAACATTTATTATCTGTAGCTCAGTCACGAACATATTATTATCATTGACTGAGGCCGTTCGGTTGTCATAATCCGTTGCCCAAAGCCAGCTTGATCCTTCGGTCTTTTTCTTGGCTATTCTACCACTGACAAGCATCCAAACGAGCTTTGCTTCCCTCTCCACTTGTTCTCTATCTCTTTCATTAATGAGAAACTGTATATAGGCACCAGGGCCTCGTCTGGGGATATAGGGGTTATTTCCGGTAACTAATGGAGTGAACCATTCATCATCAGTAGCACTATCACTCCCAATAATAACACTGTTTGTATCCGGTAGTGGTTGCAATTTTGACTTATTTTCAGCAATCAATGGAGTGAACCATTCATCGCCAGTATCACTATCAATACCATCACGGATTGCATCCTGTGGTGTTGTCTGCTGCAATTCTAATGTAGCACTCGACTCATTGAACTTAACCTCTCTTAATTGTCTACACCCCTCAAATGCGGAATCACCAATATAAGTAATGGTTGAAGGAAAGTTGATACTTGTTAATGCCGTGCACTCTTCAAATGACATCTTATCAATATGTTTTAACCCCGTATTCAATACCACTTCTTCTAAATTATTGCAACCGGCAAAGGCAGAAATGCCAATTGAAGATAGACTACGAGGTAAAATGATACTTTCTAATGACGTGCATTCAAAAAATGCATACTTTTGTATCGAACATAGTCCATTGTTGAACTCAACTTCTCTCAGAAGATAACAATTTTCAAATGTACCAGACTCTACTTTTCTTACACTTGAATGAAACCGTACGCTGATTATATACTTTGGAATCATGACACCATTCTGTCCTGTATACTCAAATGAGATGTTGCAATTATCTAATTCTAATGTATCGTCTTCGTAATTATCGAATTCTATTTCATCTGCGTATAAATTATCTGATGCCAATGCATCGTCTACCACACTATCAACAATCTCCTCTAATACAACCTTGACTACTGGCGCTATATATTTTGTAATCACATTATTCTTCCCCGTATACTCAGGTGTGTTGTTGCAATTATCTAATTCTAATGTGTCGTCTGCCATCTTACAAACGGTGTCAGTTGATCTGAATAGCAGTGATGACAATGCGGAGGTGGTTTAATATGGAATATTATTATTTACTCGTATACTTACATAGCCCCAGTCCAACATAACGACAAATTACCACTTCTAATGTTAATAATGGTACCATATATTGACGATGTTAAGCATAATACCTTTGCAATACACTCTCGCAGCCACTAACCATACCTAAACTCGAACTAACAAAAATGTCTCATTCATTTTGGAAACTGGCGATCAAACGGGTAAAATTAAAGACCATATTTCTGCTATCCTGTTAGTTGTAGGTTATTATGTGGATATACCGTATATATTTGTCTACTGTTTTGTAGTATACGTTGGTATATTATATTCGTAATTGTCAGGCGATTTGGTGTGTACTAGTGGTGTGGTTAGGACTTTGGCATTTAGTTTCAAAAGTTTTCGTTTGATTGTTGTGTTGGTTGTTTGGTTTGTATTATGGCATCAGAGGGTAGCCGTGAAATTGAGGCAGCCAAGCGCCGCTTAGCTGCAGCTAAATTACAAGCATCATCTGTAAATCAGATTGTACAATCGGCTAGAACAACATTAGAGTCATTGAAAAAGAGTATACAAGCCGCAAAGAAAAATTTACAGATTGCAGAGACACAAGTCGAACAGACAAGAAAAGAAGTAGAGGCTGCAGAGAAGTATGTTGCAGAATCAGAAAAGAGATGGGAAGTTATTGATATTGATGATGTCGACGATGATAATGATGATGATCCAGATGAAAACAATCTAGCAAAGCGTAGGAAATTTGAGCTCAATGAAGAGCAACAAGTAGATATGCTACGAAAGACATTTAGTGGTATGGATAAAGGATCAGTATCAGATGATATGCCTATACAATCAGTCAACATAGTAATGAAGAAGATTCAATCCATACTTGGAAGTAATCCGAATTGGAGAACTGAGTTTACTGCAAAGGCGGTGAGGAAGATGCTAGAAGAATGGTTGAGTATTGACTTGTCAGATCATAAGGATATTATTCGATCTATTCTCATGGATGCAATGAAAGTATACGAGGCAGCAGCACATCCTGAATGTGTTGATTTATCAAATGATGAATAGATGTTTCAGCACAAGCATATGGATAGAGTATCAGAGGAGAGGAATAAAAGCACACAACACATAATATAATAATATAAGAAAGGACTGTTCATTCTGAATTGGTTCTATTCCGAGCCACCACAGCCATACATCACTTTCATCTTGCAAGTTTCATTATCTTTAGCTTACGCTTCTATCACTGCCAATACTACTCACGACGAAAACACCGATAGTACCATAGAGAACAAAGTAGAACATTATAAAATGAAGAACCCCATTCTTATTCTTCGCTATCACTTTCATCATCGCTGCTATCACTGTATAAACCTTCATCTTCAATCCCCACCGAGTGGTGACTGGCCAGACTGCTCACTTTCAGAATCCAAGTTCTCAACCTCAGAGAAGAGGTACTGCAAGATCGTATCCTTTACCGGTTCTGGTACTTCAACACGGTATTCATCACGTGAATTGTTGTCGTTTGCTTGATCTATCTTTGCTTTCCATAATGCCAATGCAAACATTGTTGTGCCTTCAATCTTTTCATAGTGTGATATTAAACGATCAATCTTAACAAGAACCCTTCTTATTTCGCCCAATCTTAGATCCTTATCCCATTCGGATAGACACAGTACAAACGTTGCAGGCGCATATAACTCAGAATCGTTCCTTTCAACAATCTTTTTGCAGATCTTATCAATCTTGATCTCTACTTCCGTTCGCTCGGGCTGGCTGATATGTAACCGTCTTAGTATCTTATAAATAAAACCATATGGCTTGCCAATCGACTTCTCCACTTTTGGTTGACAGCAGATGATATCTTTCAGACGTTTTGATATTATCGGAAACGTAAATCTCTTCAGTGATACACATCTTTTAAATGAATCCTTCTCTATCTTCACATCCTCATTAAAAAGTGCTACCCCATTTAATCGGATACAATCCGAAAATGCAGCTGAACCGATATTGGTGAGAGATGAAGGGAACGTGATGCTTTCTAATGATAAACAATCCTCAAATGCACAACACCCAATCTTGCGAAGACTTTCATTGAATGCGACCTCCTTTAGTTGTTTACAGCCTTTGAATGAACCGTTACCAATCGCTAAAGTAGTTGATGGTAGTGTTACACTTTCTAATGCATCACATCCATAGAATAAATTATCTTCAATCTTCCTCAGCCCGTCATTGAACACTACCCTTTTCAAACTTTTGCAATTTAGAAATACCCCATGACCGAATGTGGTGAGAGATGAAGGGAACGTGATGCTTTCTAATGATGAGCAATTATCAAATGCTTGTGCCCAAATCCTCTCAAGACCATCGTTTAATACTACCTCTCTTAACTGATCACGATAGCTAAATGCATAAACACCAATCTCTGTAATACTGGGATGGAGTCTCACACTAACTGCATCCTTAGGGATTTGATCTTTGTTCTGTCCGGTGTAGACAAATACTGATCTATTACTTGACATACTATTCGGAGAAGAAGAATTAGTTTCATTTTTATTAGCTTTAGCTTTACGCTTCTTTCCTCCCGTGAAACCACTGCCAATACTACTCATGTTAAACATACTACCAATAATACCAGTGAAATGAGTTCGTGCCGCAAGCTCTTGTGCTTTAATCACTCATACTATTGTACAAAGATCCGAGGGTTATAACATAGTATCATTTACATTTTTACTCAAACTCTCATAAAAAGATACCGGTCAGTGTCAATAAGATAAAATAGCTGTCACGCATATATATCAATCGGCCGGGTTTGATCTTTAGAAATTCATAATCTAAAAGTGCAGTTATCGCACTTACTCTCTATCTGTGCTTACTCGGTTAAGGGCTTTATCAATATCAATTGGTGCTCACGATGACGGGGTATCTTGAAAATTTTAGAGTTGGTGGAGTTGAAGTGTTGTGGTGGTCTAATTTGTCTTTTATACATTGTATATACATTGTTGGTTGTTTTGTTGCAGAATAAGTTGAGAATATAGGTGGTTCTGGAGTTGCCAGGCGCATTCACATTGATCAATAGAAAAGAGTATCTAATCAGTACATATCTTTTAGGTTTGTATCAAATTTATCTGAGTTTGTAAATCTAATAATCAATATGACATCAGAGGGTAGCCGTGAAATTGAGGCAGCTAGGCGCCGCCTAGATTCGGCTAAAGTACAAGCTTCGTCTGCAAATCAGATGGTACAATCGGCTAGATCAACATTAGATTCACTGCAAAAGAGTATACAATCTGCAAAGAAAAATTTACAACTTGCAGAGACACAAGTTGTGGATACGCAGAAGGAAGTAGAGGCTGCAGAAAAGTATGTTGCGGAATCAGAAAAGAGATGGGAAGTTATTAGTATAGACGTCGATGATGAGATTAGACCGGCGGGCGATGATACTACAAAGAAAATGGGCAGTTATAAAGAAGGAATTATCGACGCCATATCTACTCTAAAGGACCGTAGTGGATCTTCGTCCTTTGCAATCAAAAAGCATATGCAGGCCAATCTTCCCAAGGATAAGAAATGGGTGAACAAAACTTTCTTGACAGCTTTGAAGAATGCTGTTGCCGATGGTGACCTTGTCCAGTTCAAACATGGCTACAAGCTTAGTGCCGAGTATACAAAGAGAAGGAGGGAAAGACAAACACTGCAAATTAGGACCAATAAGGCAGCGCCCGAGAAAGCTGCTCCGGAGTCAGAAAAGGGAAGTGAAGTTATTGACATTGATGGTGAACATGATACTGATATGCCGACACAAGATATGCTAGATTTTGATTACAAGGGAGGAATTATCAACGCCATCTTGGTTCTAAATGACCGTACTGGATCCTCGGCCATTGCAATCAAGAAGCATATACAGGCCAACTTTCCCAGGGATAAGTATTATATGAACGATTTGTACAAAGCAGCCTTAAACAATCTTGTTGCGGACGGTGACATTACTCGATTTAAGGGAAGTTTCAAGCTCAGTGCTGAATACAAGAAGAAGGCAGGCAAGAAGGCAGCACCCAAGAAGAAGGCCGCTCCTAAGAAGAAGGCTGCACCCATTAGGAAAACCATGAATGACACCGAAGAAGTTTGACAAGTTACTTAATGTTTTTTCAAATGGGTATTGCAAATGGGACCGAATTAGAATGAAATTATATAAGGCATAAATGATTGGTCTCACAGCATGAGGAGCTAATCCTGAATGTATTAATAAAATTATGTATTTGAAGTATTTATGACACTGACTTATTCTGCACTGGCTGTACTTTTCTTCCTAGCCACCATAAAGACACAATCATACATTACTTTCATCATACTCTTATTATCTGATGTATACTTTGCAGGTATATACGTCTCTTCTTCTACTATCTCAAATCCACATTGTAATATCATGTATCGAACTTCCTCCCATGTATAATCTATACTGGTTAGATATCGATCGTCTAAATGTTTGTTTCTTCTTTGATATGCACTACTACCACCGCCATTGGGTTGGGAGACATCGGTATCACCTGGAAGCAAACTACCATGACCACTCCAATGATACATTAGCGGGCCAAAGTTGATTAACAAGCCGTCTGCTTCTAACATATGATATATAGTAAGCAAGTAATGAGGTAATGATGGTGCCGTGTCCAAGAAGAAGGAACAGGCTATTGCATGAAACTTCTGCTGTGCTTTGGGATGTTGTTCATCATTGGCTTTGCTTTGATTCTCAGGTAGAAAGTGAGAATATAAATGTAGAAACTCCCCTGCTAGCATTGTAAACTCTGATTCTCTTCCATCTTCTTCTTCCGTAACAAGTAGCGAAGTTGGATCAACATCAGGCACAACAACCGTCCGCAACCGTTCTTCAAACGACATGACATTCTTAGTCTCGCCAATCCACGGACATATACCAAACTGTTTAAATGATTGTCTTTCTCCTTCGACCTCTTCTCCTTCTGGAGGAGGAGGAATACCACAACCATTCAACATGAAATCACTTGCCAATAACATGTGTAATGAAAAGTCCGATCCTTGTACCGAATATCCCCGTGAATAGATTTCCCATGCTAATCGACCTAGACCTGATCCTGGCACTGCTACTCGTGGTGATGATGTTTTTCTGTTGTTATTGTATGATTCATCGGTCATGTTGTTTGATGTACACTTGTCATCATTGCAACAACTCCTCTCAGTGGCACCGCCTCCTCCTCTGCCAAGCGGCATGTATCTTACCAAAGCATCAATAATACGATCATACACAACACTCCGTTCTTCTTTACCATCCAAACTCCAATCGCGAACAACACTTTTTAATACTGAATCAATCTTTGATATTTGATCTTCTGTAGTCCAATCTATTGCAGTAGATGCCTGCTTACGCTGACGTAGTACATCCTGTGAGGTAGCAACATTACTATATTTTAATATACAATCTAAGTAATATTGATTCCGTATTGTTGATTCATTGTATTGTTTTATATATTGTTGTTTTGTGGATGATTGTGGATGTAGTGATGGTGGTAATATTGATTCAATTGTTGGTTGTTTCTGTTGTTGTATATCTTCATTATTAGGTGGGGATGTAGTATTGTTTGATATGTCTTCTTGTTGTTGTCGTGATTTATTTATTAATTGGCATATACGTCGTGTAATACCCTGTTGCTTTGTTTGATGGAAAGTAGCGTATTGTTGATATGCTTTACATACTTGTTGAAAGTGTTCTTCCTCTTCGGTATCATTTGATGTTTGTTGTTGTGCACCGAGGGGGAGACTACCGCCGCCGCCTTCTTCGTCCATTATTGCAACTCAATCAGAATATAAATGAGGCAACGAGCTGTTGCAATGTTAGCATCTAATCTCCTACTCCTGACTATTGCTGATCTTCTATGCTACATGGATCTTGCTCATGGGAATAAATTATAACCTCCTATTAGCATTGACAATCCGCCATCTCTGCCTGAGGAGACGATACGAAACAAACACCGTTGTGCATATAAAGAAGCGCTTAAGAAGTATATATTCATATACGTTATTATCTTGTAGGAGGTGGTTTGGTACTCTCCGGTCAAAATATATCGACATAAATTTAAGAACATAATATCTTGTGCAATAATAATTTTTATCATCAGATAATTGTACAACCTTATCTCAGAGAAATATAAGAATCCAACAACAAAGTCACATATTACTTTGATATGATAAGATGGGGAGAAGTTAATGATATCGTAAACATGAGTAGTATAGGCGAAAGACTGAGGAAGCGTAAAGCTAATGAA
>Ga0075437_11864_pt1 | contig 11344 bp, 12 predicted proteins | sample MintriMetagenome_FD_74266 | JGI IMG/M metagenome (GOLD analysis project Ga0075437, IMG submission 74266) | Marine eukaryotic communities from Monterey Bay, USA to study complex ecological interactions - Minidiscus trioculatus and... | ecosystem: Environmental > Aquatic > Marine > Unclassified...
TCGAGACTTTATCTCCTAATCGTAGATTAGCCGGAATTGTTCAGTGTAATATTTGCAATAGTCCAGGAGTTGTTGCTATATTACAGTCAGTTAATTGTTGCATACTTTGAGAAGGAATGGTTGGCAGTTGCGGATCAGGAATTTAATATTCAGTTTGTAGTACATTATCGTGGTATACTTTGTAGAAAAGATTACAAGTATTCAACAAATCCGTGAAACGAGAGTAGCATCTATCCAACATCAACCATGGCATCTGATACACCGGTCCCAGATCCATTTCCGAATCTCCTACCCAAAGTTATGATCACCCCTGTTCTTGCGAGCGATGAACGAGGCGACAACGCCTCAAAAATTAAGTCATTGAAAGTACAGAACAACAAAGCAGGATTGGGGCGTAGCCCTTCTACACACAAAAACAATAAAAGTAATAATGAATTAGTGTAACAGAACAGAACAAATGTATTACTCGACGGTAACAATAATACCCAGATTAGCATTGCAATAAGAGAAAGCGCACCTACACTCCCTATGTTGCTAGATTATATTCGTACCCCAGCCTCAATTATTGGATTAAGGTGGAAGGATAAGGACGACGGTAATAAGAAGAAGATGCTCACTGAAGAACAATACGAGGATCTCCTTGCACTTTATTCCTTCCTTAATAACTGTCAAAACTGGTATGGCCCAATTGATGATGGATTATTTGATACTAGGAACAACGCGTTCGCAATTTGAGAACTTTATCGCCATGGATGCATTCAAAGTTTATGCACCCGTCCTATATAATCAAGATGAGGCTTTGAAACATCAACAATGGCGTAGAGGACTGGGACAAGATGATAACAGGACTACTACTTCAGTACATGATATTAATTTATGGGCAACTCATTTTAACCCCATCACTGAAGACATTGCAGATTGATACAATGTACCTCCGAGTTATATTGGGACGAGATTAATTGGCCACCACTATTATGTTGGGACGAATATTTTATTGATTATATCAACCGAGTTCTCTCCCAAGATTTATCCACCGTATATAAAAATAATACTATCCCTCCGGAACATTCTTTGGATATAATTGCAACAACAAAGAATAAGGAATCACAAACTGAATTGGTAACTGGTGATGACAATACCACGTCGTCTAATGTTAAGGACAGGGGGGAGGGTAATATTAATGGCGGATTAAATGGTACGGATGGAGGGGAGGTTAGTGGTGGTGGGATATCAACAGCACGGGAGGATATAGTTATTAATCCAGCAACCAATAGGATTAATTATTATGGGGAGGCCATGGAAGGGAGGATTAATGTTGTGGACGGTAAGGATGAGGAGATTAAACTGTTTGGTGGGGGTAGGAGTGATCCCGACATTCGTAACGGTGATAGTGGTTTGGATTCTGCCATCGAGATACAACGATTGATTGCTGCCGCTGATAAATGTAGGAATGCCATGAGAAAAGAAGAAAAGAGTACCCGACGTGACATTGCCAGGCGTTTCACCGGATCTAGAAGACTGTACCACAAGGCTGTCCCCAAGATACAACCAAGTGTTGTCATTATCCAGAGCTGTGCTCGTATGCTCTTTGCGAGAAGGAAAGTCATCTCAATGAGGGGAGGAGTATACCGCCGTATTCGTGCTAATGGCATCAAACGCGAATCTGCCACTTCACCGGTACGCTCCTATACAATGCCGGGTACCCATCGTATCCATTCGCAAGCATCAGAATTATTCCAATCGTCTTCGCTCGTCACTTTGTTGGAGAAGAATGATGGATATAATGGGGAGATGGGAGATGCATGGAATTTTGTTGATCCTAGTATATCGTTTAGTGCTAATGTTTTTGCAATTCATATGTCGAATCAAGGTCCGTTACCGTTTCCAAAGGTCTTGTGGACATGGGGAGAAGAGTCAGGTTGTACACGTCATGTCAGGTTGAATGGAGGGAGAGTATGTTGAGAAGGTCGTCGTAGACCGTGGAGCATGGGGAGAGTATGATGATAACCCCATTGATGTTAGGGATTTGAGACATATCATCCAAAGTACTGCTATGGTGGGGGGTATGACCTTAAACATGTTTAACCCGAGGACTGGGGTGGTATTATATCGATTGGACGTCAGGGCGATTAGCGATGAGCTAAGAGTAAGTCTTCATCCCAAAGTTGATTATCATAACGACAACTAGTGAACCGGACCCTAGATGGACCCTAGATGGGTGGTTGAATCAATAGTAATCAGTGTACGTGACCCTCAAGTTACACCATCATATGTTTATCGATGGGGAGAGAGTACCAATTTGATATGCTTCGCCATGTTCAATAATTCACTGATCAAAACTCCACAAGCAACATCTGATATCCTTCTATCACCATGTTCAGGAAGCAAATGTACCGGTATCATGTGTATATTCCTTCATCAATGGAAAGGACAACCCATCCGATGTATTGAGGAAATATTGGAATTACATCGTCATAAGGAGGACATCATATGGGGAGCATACTGTGAACACGATGGCAGGCCACAACTATCGGTGGAAGATACAACAGGCACACAAACATATGCCAGTATCGACTATGTTAGTGATACAATTGGTACGTCATATCTTCAACAGTGCAACACAACAACTAACAGTGCCTGTACTGAGAATAATATTCCCAATATCAGAACCATTGCATCATACACAACACGTCAATTTGTTCAAACCTCATATGGTACGTCACTTATCGTCAATGATAGTATCAACCAACGATCAGATACAGGAAGGAGTATACACGTCAACGGTGGAGCGGCAACTGATTTTATTATTATATGGATGGTCATGTATTAGTTACATCCGGGACAGTCACGCAGCAGCATAGACACTGTAGTACTATTATTGGAGGCATGCTGTTACGTCATAAGTACATCCATCCTACCGATATGAAATCAGTCACTAGATTGTTTGACTATGGAGAGATACCAACTTCTGATGATATTGATATTAGTACCGTTACTGATAGTAATATTGATGGATATAGATCGATTAGTAATGGGCACGGCACATCATCTATTAACATTGGTTATGACATGGACAATCCCAATTCAGTATCAGTATCCAATGGATGGCATCACGTGGCATTGATTAATGATGATAGAATCGGGGAGAGTAGAATGATGGGCACATCATATAATGGTAGTAGTCGGGGCGTATCTAACAATATGTATACTTTCACATTTGAGGATCCATTGAATCGTAACGAATACATGTCGGATGTTAGTATTAACACACATGACATTAACCGTAGTACACATTTGACATCAACTACTGATAATAACATGGATACTGCTGGCTTTACTATGTCCCACGGACTAAACCACGGCATCGTACATACCCACGGGCATTATAATGATACAACGATAGGACGTCTCGGATATTACAAGGATACAATTAATCAATATGATTGCATGAGGATCAGAGTTACAATCTATGATGGTAGTAAGGATCAGGGCCCTACGATATTGATACAAGTTCTTCTGAGATTGGTAAGACCTAGAATGACAGGGGAGTGACAACGACAGTGCCATTCTGATCATCCCAACTAGATTTTGGACTCCCGTTTATTGCAATGTATGGTGAAGTACGTTGAATCGCCGTTTTGTTGAGGATTTACACCTCTTTTAACCTGGTCTCATAAGTAGGAATAATAGTAAAGAACCAAGTAATCTGTAAAGAATACACGTATATCAGTCTAGGGATATACAACGATAGCCTCTGCAGTCTATTGACGCTGTATACTATGTCGGATAACGAACGATAATCCACTGTCGTTGACAAACTTACTAGGGTGTGGCAGATCTGCCACACTCAGTCTACTTATTCCTCTGTAGAATTATCTTGTGTCTGTGTACACAATCTATCAAATTCACCTGTGGCAAATCTGCCACAGCTTGCTACTTAGTGGAATATTTACTGCGGCAGATTGCCACAGCTCAAATTGTGTAACATTTGACTGTGGCAGATCTGCAGCACTCAATTTACTTAACTAACTAAAGTTAGTTTCTTTTCAAGTACAGCAGATCTGCCACAGTCTTGTCGTAGTCTTTCCACACATTTCATGTTTAGTTTGGTGTGGCAGATCTGCCACACCCTAGTAAATTTACTAACAAAATTTCAAGGTATCGTAGGATAGGATAGGTATGAAAAAGAAATCTCTAAGTCGTCTGAAAATAGGGTAAGTACATTAAGGCCAGGGAAGGCCACTGTTGGTTCTTTCCTGTACCTACATTTTTAGTGATCATATGGAGTAGTTACTTGTTACTTTATATCTATTTCTATTCTAGAACTAAGTTGATAAAGACACCCGTTGAATAATATTATGAGTGCTAAACGACCAAAAACTGAAGATGCTATCACAAATTATGATATGAGCAAAGTTCATCCTCCTTCTTTGAGCCCTATGCACAATGCTACAATTCCTATAGAATCTCAAAGTTCTTTTCAAGGTCCACAGGATAAGCCGATTGCAAACATTGCGAACAAGAATGAAAGTAGAGATGCAGCATCTTGGGTGGGATGCCAAGTAGATGCTATTTTTTCTCCGGTTTTGAGTTTTTTGCAAGCCGACTCTGATGATAGGGGGATGATGCCAGCAGCAAAGAAAACAAATCAGGTGAGTTAGGTGAGTTATCTCTACGTCAAGCGCCATAGGATGTATTTAAGTTAACTTTTCTCTTTGTACCCAGAAACAATGCGACCTCGAACAAAAGGGCATTAACTTGGCTATCCCAGATGAAAATCGTAGGGTGGATGAAACGATGTTAGATCATTTCAAGGTTGGTGTTATGAAAGATACTGCACCGCGTGATAATCTTGTCAGTAAAGATCTGGATGAAGTTGATGAAGATGATTTCAATCCTTACCTCTTTATCAAATGCTTGCCTCCTTATCAACATACTATACCTCCTGAATGGATCCATCGTCCTAAAGTTCTCCCCCCACACAATCTCCTTCCAACTCCTCCTATATGTCTTGTCTTGGATCTTGATGAAACTCTTGTGCACTGTACAATTGAGCCTATTGCTAACCCTGATATGGTTTTCCCTGTTAATTTTAATGGAGCGGAGTACCAAGTGCATGTTCTATGTAGACCATTCTTGCAGGAATTTCTCGAGGCAGTTTCCAGCCAATTTGAAGTGGTAATATTCACTGCCAGTCAACAGGTCTATGCGGATAAGCTCTTGGATATGATAGATCCTGGTGAGTTTCAATATTGGAAGGTTGTTCATCCTTATCTTACGTGTTCTGACTATGTATTTGTTTTGATAAGAGGGCAAATTCATCCGTCATCGAATTTTTCGTGATGGCTGTCTTCCTGTGGAAGGGAATTTCCTGAAAGACCTCTCGATCCTTGGTCGTGATTTATCGAGGGCTGTCCTCGTTGATAACAGTCCGCATGCTTTTGGGTATCAAATAGATAATGGTATCCCTATCGAAAGCTGGTTTGATGATCCTGCTGATAAAGAGTTGCTAAAACTGGAATTATTTTTAAGGACTTTGCATTCAGTAGACGACGTCAGGGACGTGTTGCGAAAAACGTTCCAGATTCACAAATTAGTACTGGAAGCATGACACAACACATTAAGATATAACTCCTATAAGGTAAAAGTTTTATTAAGATGTAACTCCTCTAAAGGTAAAATTGTCGAAGCTTAGCTAAACCGAAACGGCACGATTTACGGAAATTTGCTCATCAGAATAATTTGTGGCATGCTTTCTCTCAAAGATTGGGTTTATCAAGAAGCATTCTTCTTTGGCGTATGTTTTTCCATGCCTCCTCTACCTCTTCCTTAAAACTGATGTTGTCTAAACGAATGTTTGTCGTCTCAATACGAACTTCTTCTGTCTCATTCTCTAAGTCTTTCGTTCTTGTTTCTTGAATAGATGCTCGTTTGATGTAGAAGTAGCTCAGCTTGTCGTTTTCCTCTACTCTCTGCTGAATTTCCCCTTTGAGTTTATGAAGTTTATTTGTCTCATGTTGGATAAATTCTATGTTGTTCTGCATACATTGTTTGATCACCGAGATTTTGACAGATGCATTGGTTGCTTCTACTAGAGGTGAAAATGCTTTCTCCATTTTTGTTTTGTATTGTAGAGAGAAGTTGTCTCGTCTATTTTTGCTGATAAAAAAGGGACAGATGTATTCTGACAGATTCACTTTTAATCCAATATTAGTTTAGTTTAGCCGCAACCCGTGCTTTTGCTTCTATCTATAGGTTACCCAAAGTAGATGTCATTGAGATTAGCTATCTTTCCTAAGTTGTGTAAGAGCATGTACCGTCAGTCTCTCATTGTTGCAGTACACAGCAGATTGAAATCAAAATTTAGGTCACGAATACTAAGACGTGATTTTTCAAAAAAAATTCGAAAGGGGTGTACGCAAAAGTACTGTGCATATTGTCCAAGAGAAATTTGCAATTCTTTAAACAACTCTAGACTCCATTTATTAATGATTTGAATGATATCTTGTATTATGTGTAGCAGCAAGGGCAAGAAGGGTTCACTAAGGGTTGTGCACATTGCCAAGAACCAATTTGTAAGATTGCTGGCCGACTTATGATCATCCCAAAGTACAGAAGAGTAGTTAAGTGTATGTAAACGCGTGATATATATATATATATAATATATGTCTAGTACAGCATGAGTACAGTATTGTTGTCAAAATATATAATATATGTCGAAATCTTACCTAGACAATAGATGGTAAGCTCCTATTACACACGCGGCTTGAAGAGGTATATGGGATGTTTCTCCTCCTATACTGTCAGGCCACTAGGTGATATCTCCCCATGATATAAAGGCCGGCCGTGCATTGACAAACTTAGCCCTAGTGAGATTTTTCCTAAAATAGGACAATAATGTTTAAAAAGGGGCCGCCACCTGCCCGGGCGAGAAAATACCCTATTGATGTACCTATGTCTGGTGTTTGGTCGGTGTTTGGCCATACAATACATCATCAAAATTGGTATAAGTTTAGACATAAACTTCAGGTTGTAAACTTCTATTGTTGAGATAATGTTTATGTATAAACTATGAAGTTCATTTATAAACTATCAAGTTCTTAGATTTTTGCTGTAAACTTTCAATAGTTTAACTGTTGTAATAGATAGCGTAAAGCGTATGTACTACTTATCGCCCCCTCCACCCAAAGCTGCCGCTTAGCACCCAAATTATATCCATTAATGCCCTATAATATCACTGCAACTATTGGTTTATCTCGGTTCATCAATCGTCAATTTTACAACCAACAATAATGCACATTATTGCATAGATTAATGAGTAACCCACCCTCCTCGATCCATTAACAACAACTGCATAAAATATAACTTAACTTTCAAGGAGGATTATTTATGTTAAAATGATGAGATTATTTGGCTTTGATATTGGTATAAATTTGATCAATAACTCTACAGGCCACAGGAGGGAATAATAACAACAATTGTTATATATATATAAGAGATTCTACTGCATATTTAGATCACATGATATGCACAAGATATTATGTTTGTCATCCTGCCATACAAATGAAAAAGGACGGGGGTGTTGGGGCAGCCCTATTGAGATACTGAAGGTGTTACAAATCGAAATAAACGCAGAGCAATGGATGTTGGATTGCAGTAAGCTCGTATGATACACGCTGCTCCTATCTCATCGTAGTCCAGCAGAAGAAACATTGTTACTCCAAACAGGATGTGACAACTGACGAGAATAGAAAGAAACGGCAGCAGAAGAACATCTTGATTGCTACCCTCCGTGGATATTCCATATTTATGCAAAAGCATCACTCCTGACACACAACAAGCCACGGGACGTGTATAGGAAGCAGACGTCTCCTCTGAAATGCTCTGATTGATGTCCTACAGCAAACCCTGCTGGCCTAGAACTCATACTTTGTGGAGAGCTCATGCAGTAAGCAATAACGATCAATGCAAAAAATGAATTAAACAAGGCCAACACTAACAACGCCTTCTACTTCCTCAAGAATGCATTCCATGCTTCGTCTCATCCGTCAACAGCTGTCATTCAACGCCTTTATGGCCTCTATACACAGTCTCTGGCAACGATAGAGCCTGAGAAGATGACTGATGCGAGAGGTTGTGCCCGAACATACATCCTGATCGCCCGTTGGAGCAAGTGGCGATACTGTAATGATGCCTTTATTCTGCTAGATCCACTGCTGATATCAATATTGTTGACTCATATTGTAAAAACAAACTCTCTCTTGCACAACAGAAAGTAGCTACCAACAAACAAGATGAGGATGACACTGAGGGAAGGGGCGGTTTATGCTTTACAAACAAACCAGGTCACAGTCGGCTCTCCACCTTCGGGTGGAAACCAGCTGAGGCCCCACCCCATCGAAATGAGTCCGTCTAGAGTGGATCATCCTTCTGCGTACAAGTCACCAATGGGGGCACCTCACCTTAAGGGGAATATAATAAGTTGAATTGTATTAAAGGTAGTATCGACAATGTCAAAGCCAGTTCTACCGCTGCACAATGCACAATATAATATCAAGAAAGTTAACCACCAGTCGAATTAAGGTTGTATCGGTGTGGCACAGGCAGTTCTACCTATAGGAAGTAGCAGTATAACAACACGTCAAAGATAAGTGTTAGAAGTTGGGGGTTAGTTATAGGATGGTGTTTGAAGAATGTACGCTTCTAGAGACGTCAACGGCGTACTGCCTCCCACAACGGCGATACGTTTCGTAGGCGTCAAGGCGAACTGGAGTGTGAGAGAAATGCATTACTGCTGAATCAGGCTCAGAGGGCAGCATCTTTAATTACTTGAAAGTGAGCGCATGTCTCCTCCAGAGTCATCCCGTTATCTTCTCCGATTGGTGAGTGCTGATCAGGGTGATATTGGAAGGCCATTATCTTTAGCCTTCACTTCATCAGAGGTGTGATCTTCAATCCGATGAGTTTTAGTGCACTGAAATTGAGGTCCTCTATTACGATTATGTCTTGGCGGGGGTATTGCGTCTTGGAGGAGAAGGCGGTGGTTGAGGAGGCTGATACCCGCGTTCTCCTATCCTTGGCATTAACGGCCTCTCGGATACGTGTTACTTCGATCGAGAATATGAGCTACTATTGTCTTCCACCAAGTTGAGTCTAATGCACACAGTAGCAGTCCTTTATCAATTAGTGAGAATAATTTCAATTACACAAAATGCAGAAGAGATCAGTTAGTAACTCGAATTGGGTGGCAGCTATACTGAAGTCACCTTAAGTGTAATCTTCAAAAATTCGTAAATGTAATATCCGATTGCAGTACTAGGAATTTTCTCTAAACATGCGGGCCCAAGGCCATTGAAGAGAACATGGATTCCTTCATTTTTGCCGACATGATATAGCCCACTGAACATGTTCGAGTATTTAGCATCATTTTCATTTCTTTTCCCGACATTTATGCTTTGCATTTGCATGCGACGACGAATCACATCAAGTGGATGAGCTGATGCTTGAGCAGCTGCACCACCAAGTGCACCAAGGAGGAGCAACGATAATGTACCAACAGGGCCAATGTACATTTCCCACCTTTTTTTCAGAGTTTCGTAAACCATAAATTCAACACCAACATAAGGAAACATAGCAATTAATGTAGGACCAAGACCACGATAAAGGCCCTTTAAACCAGAGCTAAAATACACTAAAGAAAGAGCATCTGTAATAGACCCGCATCTGTCCGGATACAGCGTTAGCATTGTCTTAACAACTTCAAGGGGATAAACAATTGCAGCAGCTACCATGCCAGCAATACCACCTGCAAAAAGCCGAGCTCCTGCATGAAGTGAACCAGAGCTGACACCAGCAGCAAGTCCTACACCTGCTAACAGCATCTTCCTTTTCACAAACTCATACACAAGAAACTGGGTTCCTCGGCTTGGAGCAACTTTGAGACAGTTTGCACCATTGCCTTTGAACATGCCACGCAATCCTTCTCTTTTCCATGTATTTGCGAGTTCACTTGTCATAGATGTGCATTGATCGCCTCGACACATCATGACAGTGGAAACCATTTCAATTGGAGCACAAAATGTTCTTGATAAAATTCCAGCAATGGCGCCAGCATATACCAATTTTGCACCTTGTGCAGCGGGTGTACTAACGTCTGATAACCAACTTGTTAGAATGGCACCAAGAGCCACAACTACTGCTAGTAAAGGAATCGCCTTTGAAAATAGAAGTACACCACTGCTAGCGGAGCCAGAGCAAACTCGAGCCAGAGGGATTTTAAGGGCATTTGCCTCAACGGCATTGGCATCTTCTGTGTAGTGCAATTGAGTAGTTGACATAGCATTTGCCCGCTTTCTGGTGCCATTGTCTACCATAGCATTTGCAGATGGCACAGTGAATCCTCGAACAACGACAGGGAAAGTCAGTTGAGTAAAAAGAACGATTTGCAACAATTGCATGAAAGCTAAGCGTATGTACTAAGTTTAAATAATTAGGACGAAGTTAAAGTTTTCATACTATGTAGAGGGTACCTTTTTAGATAGTAATTACCTATAGTTTTTCCACCTTTAGGCTAAGACCCATTTCTGTCAATGATAATTTTTGCCTCATTTCCATCATAATTTTTGCCTAATTTACGTCTGTCCGTAGTAAAAATTAGGCTTGAGCGCCGATTATAAGCGATGTGCGCTGGTATAATTCCTACGTAGCGTATCTTGCGTAGGGAATTTTTGAGTTTGAGCAGGGGTATCCTCTAAGGAAAATGCTGCAAATGTTAGATATGAAGATGTTCAAATCAATGATATATAACCATTGCAATATTGTATATGACGTAGAATTGCACGAGGAATTCATATATGCAACTGTTTTCGGCCGCCGATCAATGGTTTTTAAGCTAGAAAGTATCTGAATAGGCCGCCTATGTAGGCTACTAAGTAAAATTTTGCAAGGTCCTTTAATCGCGACACCGGTCAACATATGAACTACAAATATGTAGTAGAGGAGCCTTATGCAATTTTAGGCCAATATTCCTGTTCAATTTATTGCAATGGCCGATCATTCGACATTTTAGGTGGATACCACTGAATGGTATCTTTGCAAATCTCACTGCGTCTTCTCTTATCACTAAATGTGGTGTGCCTGCACTCTCTCACCAGTAAATCTGTTATCATGCTGTCTGTGATATACAAGTGGTAGGGATTATATCTATCGAGCCGAGAAATCTGACATTTGGGTCATACCCAAAGAAGGTGTTGTGAGAAAATAAGAGCAACTTAACTTAGCTACTTATGGTATTCATCATCATTTACCACTCAGCAGCGGCGGCATCAGGCTCGGCACCACCAGC
>Ga0075437_10039_pt1 | contig 11336 bp, 4 predicted proteins | sample MintriMetagenome_FD_74266 | JGI IMG/M metagenome (GOLD analysis project Ga0075437, IMG submission 74266) | Marine eukaryotic communities from Monterey Bay, USA to study complex ecological interactions - Minidiscus trioculatus and... | ecosystem: Environmental > Aquatic > Marine > Unclassified...
TATATAGTGTCCATGAAGTTTCCTCACCGTATTGATCTGTCTTTAATTGTATATTAAGTGTTTGTGTACCTGATTGTAGGAAGGCATCTTTAAAGCTCAATGCTGTATCACTTGCAACGACAGCATCTAGGGTATCCAAATTGTTATTAACAGGTATCGACGGAGGTGGAGTAGGGTTGGGTGTGGGGTTTTTAGTTGTAGGAATAGATGTCGTAACTGGGTTGATTATTGGACTATTTGTTATTCTTTGAGTTGGTACTGAAGTAGTGGCAACTGGTGGAGATGGTGGTGGATTATTGGTATTGCTACCATTTGATTCATTAGGTTCTGTTGAGGGTTGAGGAGGAGGGGGTACTGATGTACTACTAACGGGTGATGGAGTCAGCACATCCTCAATAGTAACACCAAATCCAACACCTGGCGTTGTTGTTGAAGGTGATGATACTGATTCTTCTTGTTGTCCATTTCCTGCTTCATCTTCTTCTTGAGTATCAAGAGGAAATGGGGCAGGTACAACTTCATCTTCATTATTGTTAGGGGCTGTGTCTTCTTCCTGATCACTTACTTCTTGTTCAGAAGCACCGCTATCATGTATAGTATCCGTTTCGGTTCCCGTCCAGATTGTAACCCCACTTTCTTCTTCTGATGAGGAAGGGCTTGATTCTGCTTGCTCATTTGTTTCTTGATCAGCAGGACTTGTATCTTGATCTTCCGTAGTCCAAATTGTATCCTCAGCATCAACATTAATACCTGAAGGAGATTGAATAGGCGCATCTGTTGATATGCCATCCTCTTCTTCCTCTTGAGTTATCGTTGGATAAAATGTAGGTGCATAAGTTGGAACTACATTCTCATTCTTCTCACCATCTATCACACCACCCCCTTTTTCATCTGTCTCTGATATTAAATTGGCATTACTATCATTACCACCATTATTGGTAAGTGCCTGATGTAATGCCACACCACCCACAGCAATTGCAGCTAAACAAACTAATACCAATACTATACATATTATTTTTCTCTTCTTTCTTCTTCGTTTATTTGTTATATCACCTTCCATAATACCATTATCTTCATATAATAAACCATCTGATTTAGTATTATTAAAATTATTCCATGTTATATGATCATTCGAACGATCGCCATCTATTATATTGTTATTCTCGGCATAATGATCATCCCATGTTTTAGTGGATGTTATTGAGGGCGCGACGCTTGCAAATGATCGTTGTGACCGTGAAACAGATGAAGGTGATACTGGAACATCGTCTACTGATATTGGAAATGATGGATTGGCTAGTGGTGATATTATTGATTGTGGTTTTGATGATATTACTATATTGTTATTGTTGCTTTCGATATCGTTCAGCGACATAATATGAGATGTATTATTATTATTTTGTGTTGTACTTCTGATACTCCTAGCTGTTCTTGGTGTATTAACAAGTGATGATGGACTTCGTATAGCTGCAACTGTTGTATTATTAGTATTATTGTTTGTTATAGCTGGACTTTCAATATCGGTTGTACTGCTTATTGTTTCTTTGTTGAAATATTGTTGGGACTGTTGCTGTTGATGATTGTCAAAAAAATCAACATCCGCATACAAGCCACCACTTCTCTCATCATCAGCATTCAAGCTATTATCATTAATGTTAGTATTAGTGGTATCAACAGCACAATTTAACATATTCGAGGCAGCCAATACCAAGTTAGAGTTACTACCAAATGAATGTATTGAATTTCTCATTCTATTTATTATAAATTCATCTGTTGGAGAGGCCTCAGAGGTTGTGGTATCCTCTTCTTTATTATATCCACTCATTGTAAGTTTATTTATAACTAGGCGGTGTATGATATATCAAATGAGGTAGACGTCAGTTATACCTATTATTGTTATTGGCATTGATTACCAACAACGGACAACGAAAAAAACAGAGTGGAAATTTGACTGCGACTCAGATACCGTGATGGATGGGGCATGCCAATCTTTCTTTACACGCTCTACGCTCTCATAAAGCAAAGAGCATGTGCTTATCATTATTCAGGATTGGTGAATATGTAGATACGATAATAAAGCCTGAAGATATACGATTGGTTAGATATAAGGTGTTGCTGCTGTGTATTGAAGTAGAGCATATAATTGAGTGGCAAGTACAGAACACAAGATGTGTAAAATGGATCCACCACAATATGCAAATGAGAAAGGCTCAATAGATCCTCCTCAACCACAGCAAATCATTGGCAATATAGACCAAATACTAACTGACCCACCAAATGTTAATCAATTGAAAACATTGCCAGATCCTAGTGTCTGTGGAGTTAGTATTAGAAGTGGATACGGTGGTAGATTTCATTTGCAGCAGATAGATGACCAGCATCGTGTTGCTCAATCGTCACCAACGCATAGACTTTCTCCGAGTAGATATGCTCCTCCTGTTGTTCAATATAATCATCAAACTCTATCCCCGAATAGTTTAAGTGGTAGTAGTCTACAAAGAGGAGGATACCAACGACAACAATATCAACCGCATCATTCTCCGATACCTGTTAGTGGCAACTCCAACCACAGTGGAAGAGTTAGAAGCCCTATATCTCAACCAATACCAATCTACAACAATCCTGATCATCATAATCATACTGATCATTCTACTGATAACAGTAGTCCAGATGATATGTTGCAACATCTACGGAATAAACAAATGAATAATAGAAGACGTAGAGTATGGACTACACCCAAGCAACATTATGAAGGTCAAGGCCTGATGCATCATGGATCATTACCGGGTGATAATACCGAGAGAAATACATATGCCGAGATAGACGATTGCGATAACTCTACAATATCATCATTAACAATGTTGAATAATCTCTCTTCTGGATTACTTTGGGGTAATGGAGATACTAAACAGCAGCCAAGGAGGAAGAGATCAACACAAAGAAGTGATAGTTTGGGATTGTGTTGCTCGTTTAGGAATATACCTGAATATATAGATTTGTTTGGTTATCCATTTCAAAAGTATAACTTTGTGCTCTTGATAATGGTTATTACTGTCCTGTCTATTGAAGAATATGGATGGTGGGGAATTGGATTATTTCTAGTATCTTTCACGGCATATACTCTCTGCAAAGGACCATCATATACGAATGAAGTAGTTAGAGGAGCTGCAAAAGAAGACCTATACAACGTGACAAGTTCTCTAGAAGACGGATATGGGACAGCTTGTGATGTGAGAAGACGTCATGTATTATAAGAGAAGAAGTGTGTCATCAATAGTAGATGACAAAAGATACTAGAGATATGATGCACCAATGTAATTCTCTTTGTACAACAATGTATGCTTATTCAAGCTTATTCTACTGCATACCTAAATTGTCATATTGATCTCTGTTCAGAATCGGGCACTTCAATCATTGGCCCAATTTGCTTATGGAAGATGTCACTGACCAAATGTCTTATCTCACCAGATTGTACTCGAATAAGTGAGCAAAGTACAGGAAAGAGAGATGTCTTGTGCTGATTAAACTTATCGGCATCAAGGTTGAGGATCAATTCAAGAATGTCAACGACAACGCCTGCAAATGATGTACAAAAGTAGGCTACTTGTCCACCACTTTCACTGGCACTTCTCCAAACATTCGGATCGATTAATGGGCCATCTTTCTCCTCCGATGATAAGAACTCGTTGAGTACGTCCATTATCCGTTCTATAAGGAGAGGTTCGACAAATACCTCGGCATTCCAGTCAATCTTCTCTTCACTATCATCATCAGTAGGTTGACGACTGTACAGTGTTGACAATAGAAGGATAACTGACTTGGTGGCACTCGCCTCTTGAGTTAAGAAGAAGATTTGAGCACTACCACGATGACCTGATCCGCCACTTGTTCCCTGTAAAGCAGCTTCGACCTCTTCAACTCCATCACCCTCACCCCATTGATAGAAGAATGCCTCTTGGAATGCATGTGCTAGGTCTTCGTTCTTTCTTGAGTTTCTGGATGCAACTCGAGACTGACCAAGTGTGTCGAGTAGATGTGTAATATCTTTTTCTGTTGTTAACACCGCTAATCGATCGACGAACGTTGAGAGATATTGCTGTAGACAGTGCGAGGCTATACATCTTGTCTTGAGGATTGGAAGCATACCCAAATAATTCGCATTGCTGTCCCTTCTCTTTGTGGGGGTCTCGCTTTGTATTCCCAGCTTTGAGAGCTTTGATTCAACAATTTCTTCCCTAATCTTGTCCTCTAGCTCAATATTCTTAACCAGAGTATCGTTTAGGCTTGTACTCAGAACACTTAGCCAGGCGTGCGATTCAGTCATGTGTAGTCCAGGAACAGCATCTAATACTCGATGGAATACTCTACTCCATTCTTTGCATCCGATACGTACTATGGCCTCACAAGGTTGCCACTCTTCTACATCGACAATTAAAGCTGCACTATTACCGCTATTATTCTCACCGTAAGACTCTGCCACTAGCTGTACCTCCTCTTGGGGTGCACCAATTGACCAACGAACTAACTGCTTCACTACCAGAGGCCACAGGACTTCTCTTGCATTCTTGCCTAATGCAAGGAATTTCGTGGACATCAAATCAGACAGTAATCCTAAAGCAATGGGTGCAGTAGTAGCTATCCAGCTGTCGGGAAATGGCTGTAGATGAACAATTCTTTTCTCAGCATCCTTCTTCTTTAGGCTATATGCTTTACTCAAATCTCCGTCGCCGCCATGTCTCAAATCAGCGAAACTAGCCTCGACTAAGAGTTCTGCCGTTCCAAGTGGTCTACTCGGTAAACTCTCATCAGACTGGGCCATGGCTGCAAACTTCTGAAGGCCTTCATCGTCTTGTGGTGGTGGAAGGGGAAGAGGCTCGTCTACAAAGTCCAGGCTTGACACAGATGGTGACTCTGAAGAAATCTTGGTAACAGGAGAAGAGTCGCTTTCGGCACCAATCTGTACTGCGGGCAGGATCACGTTGTTGAGAATTGCCTCCCACTGAGTGACAGAGAATGCCTTACCGTGCCTTAGAAGAATGGCCCTCAAAGCCATGGCACTACCTCGTTGTACCAAACAACCAACCCCTCCACTAATACTTGATGCAGAGGAACACAAACCAGCTGCTAATCCATCAAGAAGAGGCCTCCAAATTGCCATGTCCAGTGATTCCTCGTCTGACAAACCCTCGTAGGTGAAACCAGCCGCCATTGGATCACTGCATTGATGACCAGATACTGGTGGTAATACTTTCTTATCTGCAATCAAATCGGCATAGCAAGCTGTATGGCAGAGTGCTCTCATTGATAGTCCAATGGGCAAAGGATTCTCACTCTCCTCAACCTGCACAAATGATAATGATGCTCGACAAAGTCCAACAAAATCTTCTGCATTCGCATTCCTCACACTTCGTTCGGTAGATGAAAGGGTTTCCTCTGCTTGATCCTCTCCATTATCGGTCACCGGCCCATCGGTGTTGCCAGACGGACAAAGGTCATCAAGATGCTCGTCGAGTAGTCGTTGTAATATTGCTAACCCTAGTGTCTTAATCTTGACACTGGAATCGCTTGAGGAAAGAGTCAAAACGGAAAAGAATATCTTCCATCCACTTCGGAGGTTGTGTGCCAGAGTACGGATGATATTATCCACACAACGCAATACTAATTCTCGAACGTCTTCTCTTGACCCAGGATTCTTCATGATTAGTAGAAATGGTTTGAGGAAAAGACGCTGGAAGTTAAAGTCTGTAAGCTCCGGCTTTTCTAAAAACTTGAAGCTGAGCTGACGTAAGGCATCTATAGCAAACATGCTAACCATGGCATTCTCATTACAACCAACTTTGGCGAAATGTGTTCCCATAGTCTCCCAAATTTGAGACCAGGTTAACCGAGGACGAATGTTCATGTTATAATCAGCAACTTCCACGAGTCGTTGCATAGAGAATATACGAGGACCGTCCATTCCATGAGCAGAGCCAGCAGTTTTAGGTTGAGATGAGTTGGCTGACGAGCCACTAAATCCACTTATGCCTCTCTTTGTATCGCCAGATATCTCTGCTTCGCTCACAACAATCAATTGCTCGATGAAGCTGACAACGCCACGTGCAGAGAGTGTAACTGAAGATGAGAATACCTTGTCAATAAGAACTTCATTCACTGCTGCAAGCACTGCTTTTCCATTGTTCTCTTCCATTTCACGAGCCGTCTCCGATATCTTTGTCAGTTGCGGTGAATCTGCCTGAAGGAATTGATCTTCTGTTACAAGTCCTGATGCAAAGAGATGGAGTCGACCAAGCTGGGATATACATTGCAAGATTGGAGACCAACTCTCGCCTAAGTACTCTCCATCGATGATTGCAATACTCAAGAGCGTTCGAATGCACTCAATATTCTTCCTCTTCATTTCCTTAATTGAACCTAATGTTGTGAACTTGGCAAGAGAGTTTACAAACGTATTTCTCGCTAATGACATGCCACTCTGAGATGATAATCGGATAGCATAGACAAAGCCGCTAAGACAAAGTGCGATACTCGTCTCATTGGTTGACGCTTCGAGAACTTGAGATAGAGTTCCAATCAATGGACCCCAAGTAACATCGAACATGGGTTTCGCAACATCTGCTGGGGATACTGAGTCCGTCAGCTCGCTCCTGTTAGACTCTTGAGAAGGCTTCCTTCCTCCATATTTGGAATCAACTGGTCTCTTCTTGAAGAGCTGTTCGGATGCAGCCATCATTTCCTCTCGTTCTTTACGGTATTTCTCCTTCTTCATTTCCTCAGCACTTGAACCAAATATTGAGGGTCGTTCAAACACAAATAGAGAGTCCATTGTACTGTCTTTACTGACCTTCTCACGAGCCTCATCGTCTTCCTTTAGTGAGAAAGGATTGACCTTAATCCGATTGAATATACCTGTCAGAAATTCCTCTGGAAGGTCACCTCCATCAGCAATACCCTTGTTATTTCTGAGGAATGATTCTATTGTCATTCGACGTTCTGGTTTGATACTTGGGTTATGAAGATCGGTGTTGAGCATGATAACTGAGAATCCCAAAATAAATGCAGTGTCTGGGTTTGGAAAGACCGATTCATTCTGTCGAGTGTAACGCTCGGCAAACTTTTCCATGATTCTATCAATCTTTTGAGCTTCTCCTGGTAATCTAAACCCAGAGAGGAAGAGCCTAATTGCATCATCAAACATGATATCCGTAAATTCCATCCTGTCCACATAGTGAGATAGAACACGTAAGTAAAATCCTTTACCTCCCTTCTCGGAATCGATTTCCTCTTCCCCTTCCTTGACCTTGATAAAAGCCGAGTCAATCTCCCTACCCAATACTTCACCAATCTGTGTCTTATCTAGCTCCTCATGATTCTCGAGTAGGAAGCGTGCCATGTCTTTTGCATCACACTCAACAAAGTCATTCTTAATGAAGAAGTTAAGTCCATCCTTGAGTGACAGCTTGAACTTGACCCTACCAATCTCAAAGTTTTGTTGAGCAGTACGCTTCTTGTCAAAGGCGTCAACAATCTTTCCAGCAACACCAGACGATGATTGCCCGTCTGATAGGCTATTCTTCAATTGATTCTCACCACTGTCGGTGGACTTATCGAGAGATAAATCACTATCGTTATTAGATGATTGCTTCCTCTCGACAATACCACCACCATTAGCAGCCGCGGCGTCCTCTCCAATATCAATCTTTAGACTTTGTCTCAACAGCGATAATGAAGAAGACCCATCCTCGTCAAACACATCATCACCGCCTGGTAAGCCCAGTGACTTTAAGAAACTACGCAATATAACTACCAACACCTCAAGACCCGTCCTACTCAAATCCATCTCTTGGTCTGCAACCTTCTTCATTGCGGAAGCACTACCCACATTATTCTTTGGGTTCTTTGGAGCGCATGCCTTGGCACTAATACGTGTAACATGATGTACTATATCTTTGTACAGATTCACTGCATCAAAGTCACAATCATAATTTAAGAACAACTGAGTCAACATTTGTGGATCCGCACAAAGGGCACGCAATGCCTCAAGTACAAGGACCTTCTGTTCAAAGGGAGAGTTGGGTGATTCAAGTACCCGAAGGAATATATTGGCCACAAAGACTTCTATTTCTGATTTGAGATGTGTCTTAAACTTTCGAACCTATTGATTGATGATTGAAGGTATTGTCAGATGGGTCAGTCATGACAATGTTGACAATTGAGCTGGAAAGGTACACACTTCACTTACCAACAACAGAAAGATCTTCAAAGATAAATGTGCTACGACAGTATGATTACTCATACAATTCTTCAACAAACTAACACACAAATAACTCTGCACAGCATAGACAAACTTTTCACCATTCTGAAAGGCATCACCGCAATGTTCAAATACTGCCAGTATCAATTCCAAACTTAAAATCTTGGAATTTAATGCCAATGGGTCAACAGTTGGTGTTGATGAGAAGAATGTTGCAGACATGCCCTGCATCATGGCACTCGACCCTATACCTGTAGGGGGTACCATGCCTACATTTTCATCGCCGGGTAATGTTTTCGAGCTTAGTTTGCATAATGCACGGAATAATAAGTAACTATCTGTGTGATATTGAGATGCAAATGCCCCAACAGATGTAGATGGGTCATCTGCATTAGATGTTGCAGCTGTAGTTGCAGTACCCACGGACTCGTCACCACTTTTACTTTGGTCAATACAACTGCTGCTGCCAACATTATTATCTTTGCTAATAATATCATAAGCCTCCATCCTCATGAAAACACACTTTAACATATCAACCAATGTCCTCTTAGCCAAATCTTTACCACTAACACTCTTACCGACTAAATATACATGGAACGTCGATCTAACAGCTTGTAACATTGCAGCCTCGTGTACACCACACTTTGGACATGTCATTATACTTAATAAGGCTTTAGCCATACATCCCTGCACTGCTTCCGATGAAGAGTCTGAAGCACGTGTTATTGATTCAACAACATATCCTAGGAAGGATAAGCCGCCATCACGACCATCATGTCCTTTGGATGTTGTTAATTGTATACCATTATGTGCACCATAAACTTTCACAGGTGATGATGGGCTGCCTGGGGTATTATTATCATCAGCACTATCCCCTTCTCCTTCCTTTTCATTACTCAAATCTTTACTCATTTTACGCTGTACTTCCAACTTCATCCGGCCTCCGGCAACACCACTAACATATCTTCCGTTTGTTAATATTGTTATACATTCTAATGATGTTTCAATCATTTTATGTGTTTTAGATTCTGATGATATTACCATACACAAGGCGTGCAGTGTTGTGATTACTGCTGGATGCATTGGTTCCATTGCTGCCTCATCGACAGATGGTGTCTGTTTGGACGACTGTTTGGCTTTGCTGGCATTGATATTCTTTTTCGAGGGTGGCACGGGTGATTGGGGTGTTTGCATTGGCTTTTCATTGTCTACTATTGCTTCAATTCGTTTATCAGCCTTCTTCTCTCCATCTTCGTCAATGTCCTTCTGTGCCTCCGAATCGCCGGCCTCTTCTTCCTGTTCCAATTTCTCGATAACCTCTTTACCCTCTTCACTTATATGTGTATTTTCCAATTCCTCTTCTAACTCTTTTACATCTTTCTCTTCTTCTGAAGACTTATCTGCTTCCAATTTGCCTGCAGCCTCTTCTTCCTGCTCTATTTTCTCAAGAACTTCTTTACCCTCTTTACTAATATGAGTATTTTCCACTTCAGCTTCCAACTCTTTTACATCATCCGTATCAACAACTGCCTCTTCAGGAACACTACCCTCATCCTTCTTTTGTGCAACATCTGCTAAATTCGATAACTGTCTATCCGGAGAAATATTATTCTTATCACCTCTATTTTCTACTGATGACGATTCACCGTCACTTCTTTCATCTCCATTTTCTAACCAACTAGGTACTTTTAATATCTCATCAATCTCTTTCTGTTTTGGTGGCCATTCAACATCTTTAAATTCAGCTAATACTTCTACTGCATCATTTAGTACACCGTTGTTACTATACATATAGATATAGAGGGGTTATGGTTTTTTGTTAGTAAGGTGTATACTATTATACAATAATAATGGGATGTAAAAACTGAAATAACAACAAAATAAATATAACAACAAAATTAATAACTATTCCTGCCACTACTACAAATTACCCCGACATACCATATCACATATCTAACATTATAAAATAGTCCTAAATAACTTACCTTAAATCACGATGTTTCCGTGAATACTTTTGCACAGTCTTTGCCAAGAAAGTTAACTTTGAATGTACTAATGTTATAACCTGTTTATGTTGATTCCGTTGTTTCGTCGTTGGATCTATTGGGATATTATTGGCATTATTTTTGGCAGTTGTATTATTTTTAGTTGTTGTTGCAACAACTTTGTTGGGTTTAGATGTTTCACTGCTAAGTGTTGCAGATTTCTTATTGGTAGCGGCAGCAGTACCACTTGATGTTAGTGATGAAAACATAATTTATGTGTAGAAGATGATGTCGTGTACCTCTCTTAGGAAAACCAACTATGACCAGCCCACAATATTATGGTAAAGATGTGAAAATGGCTCGCAGTCAGAAAGCTGATATTATCTCCGTTGCAAACCACTTCAGATCTTAAGAAACCTTCTAAATAACAATATCCTATCCCTCTGTGAATGGATATGTAAAGGTATTGTACTGATTGTCCTTCTATTTAGTAGGTATGTTCTTGCTGCTATTATTTTCTTTCTACTATACAATTTTAAAACTTCATATTCATGAAGAAACTTCATTACATAATTGTCTGTGCCAAAGAAAGCTTTCTTCCAACCACTAAACTTCACACCAAAAGCTTTTTTTACTAACAAAATGTAACTCACTCAATATTAGGTATTTTTTAGACAGTGAACCCTCTGTGGTGGTCTACATGAAATCCTCAACATACTTCTGATAAGAAAATTAGCTTGCATGTTCCACATCAGTAAGAAAAACACAAAAGAAAATATCAAAAAATCATCAAAAATGAACATAGACAGCCAATGTTTGGCCATCAAGTGGGGGTATGCCATCATGTAGGTGTTGCAATAGTGGTTGTTTGGCATTGTATGGGTGTATAACAAGTTGATGAACACTCCCAGCATGATTGTAAGTCCCTCCACCATACTTTTACAGTCACATGTAGGCAGGTTTCATGCCTCAGATCAGGAAAAAATCTTGGCTCTCAGCCAATGTTTGGCCATCAAGTGGGGGTATGCCATCATGTAGGTGTTGCAATAGTGGTTGTTTGGCATTGTATGGGTGTATAACAAGTTGATGAACACTCC
>Ga0075437_14299_pt1 | contig 11334 bp, 7 predicted proteins | sample MintriMetagenome_FD_74266 | JGI IMG/M metagenome (GOLD analysis project Ga0075437, IMG submission 74266) | Marine eukaryotic communities from Monterey Bay, USA to study complex ecological interactions - Minidiscus trioculatus and... | ecosystem: Environmental > Aquatic > Marine > Unclassified...
TCTTTCCTCTTTCGAAAAATGAAACTAATCGCCTCGCCACTAGTCTCCTCTTCATTCAACAACACAGTGCCAAGAAGTCATTTGATGATGGACCAACACTGCAACACACTCTCTCAGCGAATGAGAAGCAACCATTCTCATTCACCACAACAGTCTCGTGGACTTTCCTGGATCCAAAGTATGAAACAGTCAAGAGTCCACCTCCGACATTATTATTCTCAGTACCACATGATGTCTTCTATCCTTTCCAAATGAACAGTGGAGTTGAAGTGAGGATGAGTTTAGTCTGGTCATCTTTGGTTATTTGTACTGCTTCATTACTGTGGATGTAGACGTAGATAGCTGGGCAGTGATATGATATGAGTATGAGAGGATGCACTTAGTTTACTGCTTCTCTTTAGATAGACTAAGTTCGAACATTATAAATACTCAGTTTAATCGACAGACAGCTAGACAATCAATACACTTTGCTTCTTATCAAAGCTTGCATTCCTAAAGCAGTTAATTGACTGTGATAGTGGGTAATTAAAGCACTCTCGAATTTGTCATGTCATCGGGGCCGCCCGCCTGAAATCAACAAACTCAAAACGCAACCCCTCGTTTAATTAAACACAAGGCATACTACTTAACTCCTACATTACATACATCTATCAACCAAACACTTGGATGGTATTGAATTGTTGGTAAGTTGGCAGGGTGTTTATCGCGTATGTGTTGTTCAGTTGTATTCATCAGTGCACCCTCTCAAAATTATAATATAATATTATAATATATTATCTTATATTATTATCATATCCCTTGCTATCTCTATCCAATCGACTAGTCCAAAATGATAACCATCAAATGTGATCCAGGTATATCTACTCTTCCAGGTGGTAAATACTATGATGCAAATCGTAATGGAAAAGTTTATGTGTCGAAAAGTGGACGTGAATATCACGCCTATGATAAGAATGGTAAACCCGTTGAATTGTTAGATGGTTATCGTTTAATTTCAAATAGCAAAAGTTACGCTAGTTCAACAAATAATGTATGTGCCTGTTTCTCACGGGGTCAAAAGATTCGTTCTCTCGAGTTTACGAGAGATGCACTGAAAAAGGTATTGGAATCCTATGATAAGGAAAGATTCTTGAAAGAAGAGGGCAAATGGTATGATTTAGGTGGCTCTGATTGTACGGACGGACATGTTCTCAATAATGATAATGGTACTACCTACACTTGGGATGATCTTAATAATGATGAGATGAGGTGTAAAGTTTATAATGATGAGGAGACTAGTGGCGAGGCGATTAGTTTCATTTTTCGAAAGAGGAAAGAAATATTGTTGGATTACTTGAGGCCTACGGCAGTGCCACCCTCTACTGCGGAATCAATCCCCACGAACAATACACAACATTTAGTACAAAATGCAACATCTAATACAATTGGCCATAATAATGGGGGCATGTTAGCTTCACAGAACAGGACCAACCCTCAACCTGCTGTGAGGACGAATAATGGACATTCGGTACGACAGAATAGCAGCTTGCCATACCATCAAAATACAACACAGCATAATGACCAACAAGGACGTGTAGCTCCTCCTCAGCAGCATCAACAGACTAACATCGGACAACAAACTTCGCATAATGCTGTGGGACAAGGTAATCAAAGTCAAGCCCCAATTATGATGATGATGATGCCGATACAAATGTCAGCTGGTATGTCTCAGAGTAACAATATGGTTGGTATGCAGCCTATGATGATGCCTCAAGGAATGCAAGAAATGATGCAACAATTCTTTAGTAGTAATGGTGGATTCCTACCATCTCAGGAAGGTGGTGACGCGAGAGGTAGTCATTCTTTAGGTGACAGTGCAGAAGTCGCCCATGAATTAGAGAATCGAAAGATGTCTCAACCTCTGCAGCAAGCTACATCTCAAGTAAATGCTATGAATAGACCTGCTGCTGGTAAACGTAGTTGTCCGGAACAAGGTACTGATCATACGGCCTTTGCTACATTATATGGGGTGGATGAGTCAGAGCCAGGTATCATTAGAATTATCCTTCACAAATCCAATACAAATTCAAGACACGGCATGACATACTATGCTCAAGGAGGCCAAGTAAAAGTGAATAGTGTAGGTCAAGGCCCAGTTGCCAAGGTCAATACAATCAAGCCTCATATGGTGATACATAATATAAATGGACATGAGATCACATCTGTTGATGAATTGGATCGGCAATATGATCAAGTAAAGGGAGAAGTACAAATTGACATCGTAGAGAGTGATATTTCCTCTGCATTGAAACATAAACAGCCAACTTCACAAACACATAAACGTCTTCAAAGAATACACGTATCATTTTCCGGAGAAAAACTCGGTCTCGACTTAAGCCTAAAAGACAATACACAAATTAAGGTCACAGATACTTTAGCATCATGTCCTCATTCAAACTCAATTAAACAAAATGATGTGTTAGTTGGCGTGAATGGAAAAACGTTCAAAGATTTAGGTATACCAATTAATGATGGAGCATCATTCAATAATGCCATCATGATGATAAAGAATGCTGAACGGCCTATCCAACTCATGTTTGAAAGATGGGTCAATATTATATCTTGTCAAACACAACAGAAACGAACAACCAGTAATAGTGAAGAGAATGACTCGAACTCACCTCCTCGTCACAGAAATAGAATCAACTCGGAAAATGAAGCCAACAATGTGTCTCATAAGCCAAACAAAGATGACTGTAGTCTTGACGGGGTTCAGAGTGAAATTGCTATTGCATTATCGACGTCTAAAAGGGGCAAATCAAAGCGAGATACTACCGCAGAGAAGGGTAGCCCAAACTCACATCCTCGTCAACGAAATAGAGTTGAGTCAAATAACAAGTCTAACGGAGATGAAGATGAAAGTAGCCAAGACGGGATATCAACAAGAGCTCCAAATAATAAGAGTGCAGATAATGACGAATCAGTTTCGGTAGATCAATCTTCACTCGTCAAAAACAAGTCAGCTGATTACAATCGCCAAGTTGATGCTCTTGAATTTGAAAAGATGTCAAAATCATGCACCATAGTGAGTCCATTTCCCGTGGAATTCACGTCCAAGTCACTCAATCAGGCATCCAGGAGAAACAAAACCATTGATTTACCCGACTTGGGTAAATGGGCGAAAGTACAAGTATTAGACAAGTTAGGCGAAGGGGTATACGGTAGTGTTTGGAAATGCAAGTTATATCCAGCTGACTCATCTAAACCTACTACATGTGCTGTTAAGGTACAAATCCCATCAAAGGATACATCGTTGAGTAGTCTATCGTTTGAGTTCACGACACAAGTGTCCCTGGCTTTCCATGCTGAAGATGATGAGGAATGCCCATTTCCTCGTTCCATAGCCCTATACACGTACACTGATACGGATCGAACTAATAACGGGGGTCTTCTCTTTATGACATTGGAGTCGGGTGTAACCGTGCATGATATTGCAACGAATGCTTTCCCTGGGGAAAAGCAGGTGCCAATGGAGATTGTGGCATATGTTGCTGATCATCTGCTCACACGAATCGAGACTCTTCACAACTTAGGAGTTTTGGTACGTCCTTAATCCTTCGTATTGTTCCTTTACTACTCGTTGATTTCTAACATGAATTATGTTGTTGCATTTTCATACCAAAACAGCACTGTGATATCAAAACAGACAATTGTATACTGACGGAATCTGGGGCTTTGAAAGTAATTGACTTTGGACGAGCACAGAATCTCAAAGCTTTGACATACACATTTCAAGGTAGCTCAGTGGGTACGGACAGATCAATGATGAGCAAGAATAAGCGCCAAGATAAGCCTTGGGGAGTAGATCAAGACTTTTCTGGACTTTTTGTTACCATTTTCTTTTTGATTTACAAAGCTCACCCTAAGGAGAGCAATACAGGCACAGATAAGAAGACTGGAAAGATGAGCTTTAGTCCGAATGTCGAACACTTCAGTATTCCTCGGTCTCAGAAAGATATGTGGAAGATGTTCTTTAATCTACTGCTAAATTTCGATCCAAGTGAGTATAACAAAACTGTCAGAAGTGCCCGTGCATTATTGAGTTCTTACATGGAAGAAGAAAAGAACAAGAAGAAGATTAAAGAAGAGCTTGAGAATCTACTCTCTCGACTCTCGAACTTAAACTAATTCTAGAGTTTCAAAGTTCTACGGTGCACCTTAACATTTAAGCTCTAGACTAATAGTCTTCTAAAACTGCAGTGAGTTGATCTTCTCGTTATGGATGCTTTTCAATTCTCTTTAGATGCTTTGTAAAATATCATATAAGAGTTTGCCTCAGCTGACCACCACCAATTGAAAAAAGTCAGCTAATATCCCTTTGTTCACAAGGTGGCTGGAGAAATAGAATACAATTGTAAAAGTTACAGTCGTCGTAACGAGAGAGAGTGGACATAGTATATATAAACCTACCGCTATCATTATTATCAATGACTACCGGTATCCTGGCAAGTATCAAGCAAAGTCCGTGAAATACGATATCCTATCATTCAATGGCTGCCCGCTTGCCGCTTGCAAGTTCTCTCGTCCTCCAGATATCAACGATGTAAAAGCTACAGATATGTAGTAGTATCTCCACTATCAAGACGACTGCCGCTGCAGCTCATTATAATTAGGGAGTAAAGGATACCAATTTCAATTCTCAACTGATTGCCGTGGAAAAATCTACCTCCTTTTTGCTCATAATATTTGCAACTGCTCACATACTATTGCAATTCCTCATCATATTAATAAATAAACAAGATATACTATCATATTAATCAATAAGACGTCTTGTATCTGGATTATAATAATAAATAATGAGTACCTGGAGAGCGAAAAATTACATACACGAGTTGCAACAACAAAATGAACCCAGCATCTTTTGCCCATATTTTAGCCCAAAATATGATCATAATTTAGCTAATTATGATCATAATTAAGGATTTCAGTATCATCATAATTTAGCTCTCCCCACTTTTTTCTCATCATAATTTGGCTGTGGATGTGTCATATTTAAGATCACCAATCATAATTAGGGGCCCACCCAAATTATGATCAAATCCAAATTATGGTCATAATTTAGCTTACCTCTTTACTTTACAGGTGTAAGATACCCTCAAAAAGATACTCTGGTAAAAAACATCACATCAATGTTTGCAATAGAACATTGGTATACTGTAGACAATAAATTAAAAGGTAAGTTGATGATAAGGAATGAAAATTGTATTAGATATGCAGCACATAATATATGATGCAAGTGGGCAATTTTGTATGGTGCATAACTCAGCAGGAAATCGGATTCAGAAGGTGTTCAGCACATCATTAGAAAGCTCTGGCGTTGGACATTATCATACATATATTGGTTTAGGCCGTAGGACGTTGTATTGCAAAGTTATGGGTGATTCAAATTTATATTCATGTTGGATGACATTGGGTGCAAGGATTTATATCCTGTTCAATTCTTGCCATACTATGGTGGTTATACTCCCTCTATCAACCTATCCCTCGAGGTGTAGACTGTTAATGGTGTTGTTGGGATGATCCTATGCCGGGATGCCATGGGTGGTGCTCCTTATTGAGTTGTGGATGAAGACTGGTTCTCCCATGATCTACCCCCATTTCAAGACTGGATTCTATTGGGTTCAATTCTTTGCCATACTATGGTGGTTGTACTCCCCCTATCAACCTATCCCTCGAGGTGTAGACTGTTAATGGTGTTGTTGGGATGATCCTATGCCGGGATGCCATGGGTGGTGCTCCTTATTGAGTTGTGGATGAAGACTGGTTCTCCCATGATCTACCCCCATTTCAAGACTGGATTCTATTGGGTTCAATTCTTTGCCATACTATGGTGGTTGTACTCCCCCTATCAACCTATCCCTCGAGGTGTGGACTGTTAATGGTGTTGTTGGGATGATCCTATGCCGGGATGCCATGGGTGGTGCTCCTTATTGAGTTGTGGATGAAGACTGGTTCTCCCATGATCTGGCTGATTTTCATATCTTGCATCTTTTCTCACATATACTTTGCCAAAATACTTTGCCAAACATAAACAGGTAAAGATGGTATTTTATTCAATGACTTTTGAATCAACTGATTTTAATGCTGCCATTGGTACCATTGATGGGACGTTGAGTAGCATCTTGACAAGTGTCAATCCGAATGAGGACATCAGCTTGAAATTCAAGTTGGAAATCACAATGAAATGGGATGATACGTGGCTCCGATCCAGAAGTGATAACTTGGTTGTCACATTTAGAGACTTTGCCAACTATCTCCCCCACTATTATGTTGGTCGATCTGTTGCAAACCATGCAACTGCACATCACCCCAGGAGCCGGCCAAGGTCCATTATTTTTAGGCTCAGGGTATCTAAGTTGTGGACATGGATTGAGGCGATTCCCTTTGATGTTGAGCGTTACATGGCACAACGCAATAATAGACAACTTAGACACTAACTTTGACTGATGGAGGCACCTGATGATTTGATGTTTTTACTTGACTTGATACTACTCCTGATTAAGACTAACCCATCTCTTTATTATCACCCTACTCTTTACATAATACTGCAGTGACATTTAACATAATATGAGTGACAGTGACATCGAAATCGTTCGCCGTGTGACAAGGTCCGCAGTGTTGAACCAGCAAAGACACCGTGAATTTGCATCAAGTAATGAACTGATTCCGATTGATCACTTGGGTCCTTCACACTTCGACCGTCACTTAACTGTTCCGCGGGGTGGTTGTGGATGGGAGACTATGGGAATGTGTGTTTCAAGTAATGATCTAACATTGATTGATTTTGAGGGTCCTCGTCCTAGGTCTGGTATGCTCAGTGTTGATGAGATGAATCATGTACGTTCGTTTGTTTCTCGTGAACAACAACCACGTCCTGTCCTGTTCTTTGTTCCGCCTGCTCGACCACGAGCAGGGAATATGAATGTTCTTCGGCAACAAGTTGCGTCTCATTACGAGAAGTACTGGATGCGATTCAAGTTGGGTGATATTTGCAGCACTCCTGATGGACAGCCACTTAGTCAGTTCAAAGGTCGATATCAGAGATGCATGAGGGACATTCGTGATCCAATTTTCAGGCGTGGAGTCAACTACAACAATAATGACAATCTTACCTATCCCACGTGGATGCAGGAACACTTCTGGTCAATTGCTTCTCATCGATACCAGATGACATTTGTAGTGTACACCGAGGAGAACACTCATCCTCTTCAGCCACGTGAAACCCGAATCCACCACTTTGATCCAACCATCGGACCTCAAGCACATGGTGTCCCTCAGGGGAAGACGGTTGTATATACTTATTCCGGAGAATATCGTTGTCCCAAGTTAGGTGACAAGTCTTGGCAGTGTGTTGTCTTCGTTAATGGTGATCATTATGATTTTCTATCATCGCGCTTTGTATCATTTGAACAATTGCACAGAGTTTTGATCCCAACAATAGATAGAGAAACATTACTGCCACAAGGAGAAACATTGGTGTCAAGGCAAATGGGTGTTTTTAATGGAAAGGACACAATAAGAGTGATGCAACAGAGATGGCCAACAAAATGCATGCTCTTGTGAACGAAGCTATATCTTCACTGCACCAACATATAAATGAAAAGTCCGATGAATTAATTGCAGACGAGCTGAGGCAAATTGGATGTCCAAATCAACAGAGATTCAGGGGCAGTACAGTTATTGCAGGAGATATATTGCAAATGATTATTGAAAGATTAAGTTTTTCTCTGACGTACCCGGTGAAGGTTGACAAGGAGAAGAAAGAAGCAGTAATCAGAACACTGATTATGTACTCTCCATATGACTTTGCTATGAATGGAGAATGGGATATAGAGGTTATGCCAAAACTGCTAGGGCGTTTTGAGACAGTAGTATCACTACCATATCGTAAGGGATCCATCAAGAATCCATTATATTCATCAGAACTAGCAAATTATTGGAGAAAGGAGATGAATAGAGCTGGGCTCAACAGTGCAGCAATAAGCCCGGTTGCAGGGGCAGCATGGGATAGAGACTTGTTTGATAGCAACATGTCTCTTGAGGCATATCTCAAAGACATGGTCCACAATAATAGTAGACATAAGGCAAGTATTGGTAGTGTACCATCATTCATGATGGGAAGATGGGAAGACAGCATAGAAACGGCGGCATTAGTGAGTAATCAAATCAAAGTTCATCATGTGAAGAGACAAAGAAGAGAAGATAGAGCGGCAGCAAGGTCATTGCGATCAATAAGAGAAGAAGATGAAGAGCCAGGGTGGCAAAGAGATTCAAGAGCAACTGTTGGCCCTCTTAAAGACCGTTTGAAGAAGATGGTGACTGTCCTAACTGAAGCAATGCACCAAGAGCGTACATCGGAAGATGCCAGTAGATATATTTTCGATGGGAATAATGCTGCATCAATGTATAGGGTGTTGGAATATGCTTCAACTAAAATGGATGGTTCAAACCTGTCACAGAAAGATTATTATGAATGGGTAAGAGGGCAGAGAAGGTGCATGTTGCCGAAAGATTTTGATACTTTGATTGATGGCATGTATGACAAGTATGTGCTTGGAAGCAGAACAGAACAGCAGAAAGGTAGGAATGCATTGAAAGGATCGGAGCGTCGATATAGACCTCAAAGAATTCTGTCACCAAGTTTTGAAGATGATTGTGACTATGTAGTACAATGGGCGCCGGATGGAAGTACCACTCATGAACCACAGAGCAACATCGCCGACACAGGTGTGATTGACATTTATGATTGGGATATAGATGCAAAAGAGAAATTAGGAAGGACAGACCGGTGCTACCCCGAAATAGTTACAATCAGACATCAATATGGAGAGAGTATGGTGGACTTAGGAAATGAAGATGTGAAATGGAGAAGAATGAAGATCAATAAGGGTAACAAGAGGGCGCAAGAACAATTGCCATCTGAAGGAGACACAATATATATCATATTTAAAAAGGCTGGTAACATTGAAGTTGGTTGTGAGGTTGTGTCATTTCATGAGAAGAAGAAACAGTCGAAGAAGAAAAGAGGGAGAATGTAACATGTAATACTTAGTGAACATTAGTTTTTGCTTGATGTAATGTAAAGTGTATAAGTAATAAATGAAAACATATATTGGAAGTATGCATGTCTTAGGTAAGGAATACAACTAAAAATTATGGTCAGAAATAGCCAAATTCTGATCATAACTTAGGGTTATTGTCAGAAATAGCTAAATTCTGATCATAATTTAGGGTAAAATATGATGAAAAAGAGAAATGAAAAATAGTGAAAAAGTGGGGGAGCCCAAATTATGATGAACAAAAGTGTAAAATATGGTCATAATTTGCATAAATTATGATCATATTTTGGGACCTAAATTATGGGCAAATAATTTTTAGCAAAATGAACGTAACCCATCTTCGTTGACATTAGGTACCAACTGGTGGAGAAAACCGCCATTAACGTCAATCAATAGCGGCGGATATACCAAACGCCTTCCTTTTGGCTCTCCACTTGTTCGGATTCGTCCTCATCTAGTTCTTGGTTATTCCAGGAAGAAGTCGTCATCAGTTCGTAATATTGAAAAAGAAGTTGAAAAAGTGGATAACGCTGTGGCTAAGGAGGAAGCCGAGCAGAAAATTGTGGCCGATGAGCAGTCTAATATCAACAGCACACAACACAATGTACCTCCTACGAAATTAAAAGTTGCTATCAAAACTAGAGTAAAAGAACTAACAAATGAAATCGAGAGGATTCAAAAGCCACTGCGCCCCTCTTCAAGGGTTACAATTACATCGGAGTGGCTGATCCCCTCTTCATCGGAAGCCGATGAATTCGCCGATACGCCGGTTGAAGATGATCAGTCCGAAATCAACAGCACAACAGATAGTGATGACACGATATCCAGTGATGATGATAATACTTTCGGTTCACACAACACTTCTGATGATGATGAGTATGCTACTGCATTACAAAATATGACTCTTGATGATTTTGATAAGGAAGTGGATCGTCGTCGTAAGGAACGAGAGGCTGAAGTCAATAATGCAGAGTCAAATGATACCAATAATAATGATAGTACTGAAAATTCATTCAATATCGATAACGATAATAATACCGCTAGTACATCTGATATTGTTGATGAACACGATACTGTTAATGATAATGAAAACAACCCTCCTTCAACTGCTAACAGACTTGCTGGGGAAACGAGGAGGAACGTTCGTGCATCAACACGTGGTGTTAGTAGACCTCATTACACAGAACCATCACTAAAGAGTAAACTTCGTCGTGAGGATGTCGAGAATGCATCATCAGCATGCAATGCCCCCCAGCCTATCCCCCAGTCTATCTCTACCAGGGGTGGTAGGGTTGGGCATAAAGCACGCAATACTACTATCTGTTATAAAGAGCCATCATCAAAGACCAAGCTCCGCCGCGAACCTTAATAGGTTTTATAGAAGATTGTTCGGTGCAGATGTGTTTTTGGTTACGATGATATGTTTTATGTGTAGAATTGAGTGGCGTGTATCTCTATTTAGGAGGAGATACAGCTTTATGTGATATAAATGTACAATCATTCAAGTGATATATTCCAATCGGAGGCTATTTGCAATTGAATGTTACACAGACTATAAAGAGAAGAGAAGTGATGATAAACTAATATTGAAAAGATATGAGAAAGCATTTTATCTAGTAGTTAATATCTAACTCCCCATATCTTTCACACTTTCCCAACCACTAACGTCTTTCACAACGTCCTAAAGGTCCTCATCTGGCGGCCAAGGCATATCAGTTGCGGCAGCAAGAAGACTTCTTTGTTGCTTCATCAAACTTAAAATACGTTTGGTCAGCCCTCCACAAGTCATAACAGCCTCTGGATAAGCCATTAGAAGATTCCAGATTGTATTAATGTATTCTAAACTTCCGTCACTATCTTCACAGCTCTGATTGTTGTTGTCTACTGCATTCAATAAAGAGGCTTCTTCCTTTTCTGGTTGTGTGTGCATGTGATATACCGGTATCTTTTTATGAGAGTAGATGATGTTTGAGATTTGAGATTTGAGATGGATGAACCGAGTAGTAGGTAGTTGTGAGAATTAGAGAGCTATTGCAATCCAGATACGGCAATTCTTATACACTAATACCGGCTTAATATCTATTTTATACTATTATTTTGATAGGTGAAGTTATCCGGCGCCAGTATTCTGTATTACGCAGTCTAAAGAAGAGAGATTAATATGTTGAGTTGAAAAACATTATTGACTTGGGGTCACTATTGTACTACCAATATAACAATATCCCTCTAAATTGAC
>Ga0075437_11938_pt1 | contig 11300 bp, 6 predicted proteins | sample MintriMetagenome_FD_74266 | JGI IMG/M metagenome (GOLD analysis project Ga0075437, IMG submission 74266) | Marine eukaryotic communities from Monterey Bay, USA to study complex ecological interactions - Minidiscus trioculatus and... | ecosystem: Environmental > Aquatic > Marine > Unclassified...
ATCTCATCACCCTCCCACAGTTACATCCGTGTTCCAAACAATAATAATCCTCCATACCAATCAGCCGTTACCGTTGCCATGGCTGCACACGAAGTCAATAGTTCAGATAGGGATTTAAAGTGGATGATTGAATCTTTCAAAGATACCAAAGCACAAGCCGCTTCATTGAATGATGATGCGTTGGCATCAAAGTATGAGGGCTTGATTGACGATGAGGGTAGTAAACGTCTCACCCTTAGCGAGGATAAGAAACTGGTCTTTAAGGGATTAATCCTCATGAAAGTATCAAAGATAGGTCTAAAGGGTTACATTACAGTTGAGCAAGGAAGGAAGATTTTCAGATTGTTATTTCATGAAGAGGGAGAAGATGAAACATCGTTAGAGGATGTTCATAACATGGTTGTTGGATTGGGTGGGCGGAAGCTACAAGAAGGAGATGATGAAGTAACCTTTTGGTTACTTATTGGTGCAATTGGTGAGGGTTTATCGGATGGATTATCATTCGAAGAAGCTTCTTCAGTTGAGTATTTAGTTGAGCAAGGATTCTCCCCAATTGATATCACCCTCATTGCAGACCTTATTAGTCTCCCAACAAGTACAAGTACTAGCAGTACTTCCATCTCTACCCAGGCTTCTACATCGTCCACAACTCCTCAAGAAACTACAACAACACAGGTATGAATGTCAATTGATAAAGTGTGCATATCATGTGTACTTTTTTTGTTTAAAGGTATCTAACTCAAATTTGTGTCTCCCTCTCCTCTAGAGTACTATCGGGGCCACAACTACCCAACAAACAGATGCCACAACCAGTTCCGAGGCAACGACCACTGCAAGTTTACCTACAAGTAAGCCTTCGTTATCCATCAGTCCTAGCACTCAGCCGTCTGAGGCACCAAGCACTTCTTTCGCTCCAACAGAAACGAGCTCGCCCAGTTTAATGCCGAGCGACTCTCCTTCTTCCTCCACAAGTCCATCACTAGAGCCGTCAGATGTGCCTTCTGCAAGTGCCGAGCCTTCATCACAACCTTCGAGTAATCCGACAAGCAGTGGTATACCAAGTCTAATGGTAAGTCGTCTATCTTTTGATCATCAAAAAGTGCTCAATCATGTCTTTTCACTTCACGCCGTCATCTCACAAAACTCTTTCTATCTCTTTCTATCTCTATAACAGCCATCGGAGAGTCCATCGTTGAGTAGTCAACCTTCGTCTCAACCATCGAATGTGCCCTCTTCAAGTGCACAACCATCACTAGAGCCGTCAGATGTGCCCTCTCAGTCTTCTATCCCATCACTTCAACCCTCAGTCAAGCCGAGTATATCCACGAGTCCATCTCTAGAGCCCTCAGAGTCACCTTCGACGTCAACCAAACCATCCTTAAAACCTACACCAGTTCCAGTTGTAACAGGTGATGGCTTTGAAAAAGTGTTTGTTACATCCGAAACTTATGATGGTGATTTGGGTGGTATACCTGGGGCAGATGCGATATGTCAAGCACTAGCCTGTAGTGCTGGACTTGTTGGTATTTACAAAGCATGGCTATCTGATGGATTATCAAATCCAGCAAATGATTTTGTCAAAAACTTTGGCCCCGGCTACCGGCTTGTTGATGGCACTATTATCGCTAATAACTTTGCTGACTTGACTGATGGGTTTCAAGAAAACCCGATCAAGAAGGATGAAAATGGAGATACCATTAGCAGTAACTTCAATGTCTGGACTAACACAAATGCAAATGGAACTACGGTTAGTAACGACCGAGGTTGTGAAAGTTGGAGTAGTCCTGGTGGTGGAAGTGTTGGCCAGGTGGGCGATTCTTCTTCTACTTTGGGCGTGGGTTCTTTTCCTAATCAAACTGATAGTAGTTGGACACTAAAACCCGGAGGTCTTGGTGTTGGGCAACTAACTTGTGACAACTTTGCAAGACTCTACTGTTTCCAGCAAGATGGGTTAAATATCTTGCCTGGTACGTATTTCATTGTTTGTCAACAGGTTATCTTTGTATATGTTTATACTAATAAGTTCTATTTGTTCAGACGTGTGTCCAACCTCTACAACAACCATGGCAAGTACTACCGAGGCTACTACTATTAGTACAACAGATGCCACAACTAGTTCCGAGGCTACGACTACTTCTGTAAGTTTTACCAACGTTTGATGGAAGTGTGCATATGATGTGTACTTTTTTGGTTTAAAGGTATCCTAACTCAAAATTGTATCTCTCTCTTCTATTTAGAGCACTCAAGCTGCATGTGTAGTACCAACAAAAGAGATGTCGGAAGGATGTGTCGAAATGGGCTTCCAATCGGCAGATGATTTAAATAATTGCTTCAATACCATCACGACCCTTAGGGCCGTTGATAACATTAACATCGGGGACAAGGTATGCGGTACACTTTCAGCAGACACAAGATTTGATATTGACAGTTTCGCTTTCACCACTGTAGGTGAGCGTGATCTGGAGGTTACATTGAATGTTCTCGACAACAGCTTTGATATTCAAGTTGATTTTGACAAAGTGGACGATGCAGATCCTTGTACTTCCACCGTGACTTTCGATAGACTTACTTCTAGTGGTGGCAGTCTTGTATTCCAACCTGAGAAGGTTATTATTGGTGCACCAAATGAACCTCTTGACGCAGGTACTTACCGAATCACTGTGGCACCCGTAAATGGAGACAGCTTAGACCTTCCTTGCAGCAGTGGCAGTAGCAGTGGACCATTAGGATATGAGCTTCTAGTCACTGATGTGACCACTACCACCACTACGACGACCGAAGTTCCTTTTGTCTTTGCTTGCCCATCAGGAAGTGTGAATGAACAAGAAGCTTGTGTAACATGCACCACGTTGGCTCAATCAGGTATTTGTTTAACTTCTACTGATGCCAACGCTGGCTGTAGCTTACAACCAACTCCACAGACACCAACATACGAAAGTTATACTATTGGTACAACACTATGCGGTTCATTAAACATTTACAACCAAGTAACATCCGTAGATGTTGAAAGTGATAATGACTTTTACCTGTTCAATGTTGGAACTAGTGGTACATACTTGGTAGAGCTTACAGTTGACAAATCACTTAATAGTGCACCTGCTGCTCAAGCATTTATCTCCAGTAGTACCAATTTTACTGACTGTGCTGTTGACTCCACCTCCATTTCAAAATTTGCCCAATCGAATGATGAGAATAGCCTTGAGTTTAAAGTTACTCTTGACTCTAGTGTGGATTATGTTTTGAAAGTTGACTTGCCTTTTGTTGGAACCGATGCAGTTGGATGTGCTAATCAGTTGAACTATTTTGTCAAGATCACCGAGGTCATGGTGGAATAAAGCCCCCCCCCCCCCAAGAGTTGAGAGTACATGTAATAATAGGGGGAGAGGAACATTTTTGATTTATGTTTGTTTAGAGGAGAGTTTATATATGTTGATGAGTTCGGTACAGTGCCATTGTATTTTGAAGAGTCTTTAATCAACCAGTTGTTTAGTTTAGTTTGATAAACTCTATAGGTACTTGTAACCAACATGATCCCTGTCCCCTCTCTTGTTTTCTAGTTGATCTCTAATATAGTATTCTGTATTTCTCATGTAACTTCTACTTAACATTTATTCTAACACATAATTATAGATAATACCATCAAAATGCCCCAACAGGCGGCGACTCACCCGAGCCTGAAGAATTTAAGGCAATGTCTCCTCCACTTCCCGAGTTACCAAACCCCATTTCGCGGTGTATACCGATGGTAAATGGTCCTGCCTCGATAGTAGAAGATCGACATAGAGGATGGGGCATACCAAGCGCCTTGGTTACATCTTCTGATGTCATACCGAAATTATTCGTCTGGGCGGCACTGCCGCCGGCGATATTAGAAGTAGCAGCCATGAACTTCGATGATGCCGACTCGGTAATCAACTGTGCATCATTCGTCTGACTTTGTAACTCTTGTATCCATCCCATGGCAGCTCCTTCTCTTCTTCTACGACCACGTCCTCGATGACGACGGCGTCTACGTGATTGATGATAGTCTGCATCATCCATAGCGTTGCCTTGTGATGTGGAGGAATGTACATTGAGGATTGGAGGTGGTCCATTGATGTCTAATCCTCCTCCTCCAACATTGGTATTGTCACCATAGGCATCATCTACCATCATTATCTCAGAATCAAAGGTATTGGCACGCTTGGTTAGATGTGGAGGGATGGCAGCAGAAGGTGTAGTACCTTCCATGGTAGTGTCGGTATTATTCTCGATGGAGATACCTTGAATCTTCTCAATAAATGAATTGGACTGACCAATAGCTGGTGGCTGAGATGATGAATCAGCACTACCACCCAAACTTCCATCAACATTCTCTGCCACATTTGCCGCCTGTGACGATGCCATTTCCATCGACGCCCGAAGGAAACGACGTCTCCTAACAACTGGGTCGACACTACCCCTTGAACTTAAACTAGCATCATCATCATCACCCAAAAAGCTATAATAACTTTCATCTAATGATCCATCATCATCAGTATATTCACTAAAACTTGCATATGAACCATGATTGTAGGCGGACAAATTGTTGGAGGATAGATTGATATGTTTGGCCATCCGGATGGAGGGGATTGACCACTGTCTATCATCGACGGGATATGTCTGCTGCAAATGTTGATCAACGGCGGCGGCAGAATGACCAACGCTAGCGTCCTGCATCATGGGGGATCCGCCGCCTGTTGTCATCGTTGCAATAGATGCAGCAGGGGTGCCTGGGGAAACAATCTTTGGGGACGGACCAGCTGTATTAGCACCTTGAGTAGTATTCCTTGGAGCCTTGAAAATAGCATTTAAATCCTTGGTATCGGCCATCTCGGTAACACCATGCTGATTTCGTAATGATGGTTGATACTGAGGCGTCGCGTGTTGAGGTCCTTGATTCATTGTTGAAAGCATAGGCTGTCCTCCTCCCATAGATGGTCGAGATGGGGAGACAATAGTTTCCAACCGTGTAGAGGAAGTGTCGGCATCTTCCACGGCCTGCTTATATTGACTTGCACCCTGAAATGAAAAGAATTTACGATCCGGCTTGAGTTCAATCGGGGCAAGTTGTTGCTGCCCATCATCCTTCTTCTTCTTGAATATGGAGGGTGGACCCTCGGACATGGAATTCTTGGTAGAGGAGGAATGACGACTCCCGCTGCTTGACAATCTCATAACTCCCCGTACAGGTCCACTGCTATCATCAGTACTTGATAACGATGCAGCATCTTCTTCGCTATAAAGTGAACCACAACTTGGCATGGCAAGTCGTTCACCAATTAACCCACCCAATCCATCCTTTGCCTCTGATCCATCGACAGAAAGTGGTGTGGAGGTTAGTGAGATTCCTTGTTCTCCACCACCGCCACCAGTGGCAGACGAGGAGGATAAACCACCCCCACTTGGGGAAGGATTGGAACTATTACTTTCCATACTACTCCGCTTTGCGGGAGGTAATCCTGCCCTGGGCAATGGCATACGACTTCTCCCATCACTTGTTGATCGTGGTCCAATTATCCCTTCACCACCCTCGGAAATGGTTAATCCTGGCATCATTGAACCACCCCTTTTACTGGAAATGGGATTATGGTGATTATCAACATACATTGAATTGGAATTACTAATTACGGGTGTTAAGTCTGATGAATGATGTCGTTGATGACTACGACCGGGTGTGGAATATACCCCACCACGTGAATTAGCACCCCCTACGCCAATAATTGATGAATGAATATCTTCCAGTTGGATGGGTGTAGAGGGTGTAGTCATACGTACATGTCCCCTTAGTTGTGGGGATGTATTAGAAGAGGGAGAGGAGGTATCCATTGTGGTTGTTTCTTGTATAGTTTCAATTGGGGATGATATTGTATTCTCCATATTGGATGGCGGAGAATCTTTATTGTTGTTAGTTCGTGGTGGGGAGGGTGGTGGTGTTTCTATACTCATGTTATTATTTGACATGGTTCTAAGGCCTTAGATCTATTTCTACTTTGTTATCAAAGCTTTCTACAGATCTGCTGACTATTTCTTGTTGGGGGGGGGGGGTTGCTTGACTCTGTGTTGTTAAGGATGTAGTTTTATATCTCTGCAAAAGATTGAGAAGAAAGGTACGCAGAGGTTAGTATATTGGTTTAGCAATTGAACATAAGTTGTGCACACGGTCATCCCGCATCCCCACACACATTAAACACATGAGATGCTACTTCCTACACCTATCTATCACACACTATAGATGAATTGCAATGCAATATCTCTCAACGACACATTATATTATATTGCAAACAACAATCTTCTCTCCTATTGCAACATATGTGGGATAAGACTATAAGACACACGTCGTCTTCTTCTCTCGATGACTCTTTTTATTTGATAATAATATATCATACCCCGCCTCCCTTGCAAATAATATCCCCTATACCCCCTATTATACATAACAAATTCATCACCATACATCTATTGCAATCAATTTGCAAATTGCACAAAGTATATCGCTCTTAAAGCACAATATTCAAAACACCATCTTACAGAACTTGTTGCAATATCTAAGATAATATCTTCTCGACCGTCGAGCATATAAATATTATACTCACCTCCAATTACTAACAATACAACTACACTATCGATAGGTTATTAATTGTTGTCCTTCGCCGTATTTGGCAAGGGTTATTAATAACGACAATCTCCCGCTTCTCCTTGGCTTATTAGTGGCACTTACAGCTGGCCAAAAACAGAAAAAGAAAGAAAACATCAATCAATTCCCGCGCAAGGGGTCATACTCTATGCAGTTTTTTAATAATTATACCAGAGTATTTTATACCCAAATAAAGGAAGTATTGAGTGATTATATATTCGTATTTACTAGTGATATATCCGATGACTGATTATATTATACTTTGGGTTATATTTGATTGGGTTCGCATGAACTGCGACACATTTGAAATTGAACCGGTCAGTTTTGTCTTTTGGCCTCACACTGTTTTGTAATGTTGATTGCCTCTCCTCCTTCTAGAAGGTATCTAGGTGTGAATGAGTGGATAAATCACTAGAGTGTACTAATGATATATATGCATTGGTTAATGATAATGATAAAGCTGTCCTCCATTTCTGAGTCCAATTTCTGCTAGCTAGTCCAAAGTCAATTCTCTCCACCTCATCTCGACCTCCATATCCGATCTACCTCAGCTATGGTTGTAATATCAAATTAAAGTATTAGAGTGAAAGTGATCCTCTCCTAATTAATGAAGTTGTTTAGTGAGCTCACAGACTATGCCAGATTTTTGACTGATACGGTCGGTATTCCATAACTCATGTGTACGACTCATGAAGTACGACAATTTTGTTGAGCTTTCACAAATAAAAAGACAACCACAACAACAACGGCGGCAGCGATAATCAACTGTAATCTATAATCTATTATTTAATATTCAGCAAACATCGAGAGGGGGCTATATGATACACGGTTCATCCTTTATACTTTCTAATTAATATACCAAAATCTAAATTTGATATTTTGTATCTACATAGATATCAACTAAAAATATCAATATGGGGACATCACCCTCACGTCCAACAGTTGGACGTACCACACGCAATAGTACTACTACTACTACTGCTAATAATGACGATACAATATCATCAACCAATAGTGGTAATAATAATAATGACGAGGCTGTACAGCAGCAGCAAGATGTAACCACAGATAATGGAGAGTCTTCTGATATTTTAGAAACTGCCAATATTATGACCAATGCCACATCCACTTCTAATTCGCCCAGCACTAACAACAATACATCATCCAATGAATCATCTCCCAACACTAACACTTCCAACAACATTTTACCATCCAAAAATACATCATCCAGCAAACCATCATCCACTACCACTAACTCAACAACAACAAGAAAGCTACGTACAAATCGATCCCAACCAAAACGATATATAGCCCATCCATCAAAATTTGGTTTAACGAATGATGAAATGGATGATTTAGCTTTTTTAGATAATGATAGTAAGAAGAAGAATGATAGATTGGCTAGTGGTGATAAGAGGGATGGTGGTGGTGTAAAGGATGATGGTGGGGATAAGAAAATGTCAGCTAAGAAACCATCTAGTGCTATGAAGGGCAAAGATAAGGGATCATCCTCCACCAAATCATCAACAAACGGCAAGGCCAAACAGTCTCCTTCTTCTTCCACAACCAAACCATCATCCTCCTCCTTAGAAGAAGAAGAAGAAGAGACTAACTGGTCATGCCATAAATGTACCACATCCAATCCAATATCTAAATCACGTTGTACCAATTGCAAATGTTGGAAGGATGGAGTACGTATGAATTATCCTACCTCATTGAAAAAGAACAGTGATAGTAGTAGTCCTATTAAGAAAGAAATGAATGGAAAGGGAAGGAGTGGTATGGGAGCTGCTGCTAGTACGAGTGGTACGGGAGCTGCTGCTAAATCTACAAGTGGAAAAGAAGGAGAAGATGTAAGCAGCACAATTGGTAGTGGCAGTGGTAAGAAAGGTAGGAAGAAGCCAGCTAAGGCATCCCCATCTGCCTCCTCATTAAAAGCAGCATCCTCAGCAACAAACACATTAGAAGAAGGCGAAGATGATAACTGGACATGTCATAAATGTAATAATAACAATCCATCAACACGATCTCGATGTACGGAATGTTTATGTTGGAAGGGTGGTACGAAAGAATGGAAGACTACATCTACTCCTACTGAGGTAAAGAAGGGCGGTAGTGGGAAGAAGAAGGAGGGTAGTGGTAAGAAGGAGATGGGTAGTGGTAAGCAGACCGCTGTCAAGGAAAAGAAGAGCAGCGAGAAGAAGATTGGCAGTACATCCGACAGTGCCAAGAAGAAGGAGGAAGCTGCTAAATCAAATGGCAGTGCCAAGAAGAAGAAATCTCCATCTTCATCTACCAAGGGTAGTGGAGAGAAGAAGGTTGGCACATTAGATACTTCCGCTACGAAGAAGAAGCAAGGTGCAAAGATTGATGAAACGAAGAAGGCTCCTTCTGCTACTGCTACCTCCCAGAAGAAACGAAAGAGAGGAAGTACAACATCATCCACAGCAGATAATAATGAATCATCATTGCCAATTGCCAAACGATCCAAATCCACCACCACAAAACAAACAACAACAACCAAACAAAGTACAAGCAGCACTACTACTTCACCATCACCACGTAAGAAGAGAACATCATGCGGCACCTGCACATCATGTAAACGTGATGATTGTGGTAAATGCATTGCCTGCCTAGACAAAGTTAAATTTGGTGGAGAGAATAAGCGGAAACAAAAATGTTTTGAAAGGAGGTGTATCAATCTTGTCCCTAGTGGTGGTGGAAGTGGGAAGATGAGTGGTAGTAGTACCAATGGTAAAGGAGTGAATGGTAAAAGTAGCAGTAAGCGTCGTGGAGATACAAAGAAGTCCTCATCAGCTAATCAAAAGTCTACAACAATGGGAGCAGCATTTACACAACGTAAGAGTAGTATGTCACGACGGCCACGTCAATTCAAACCAACTGAGAAGATGTTGGCTAGTATGCAAGAAGAAGATGACGATGCTATTGGTGAATTATCGTCACGTAAAGGCAATACCAAACGAAAGACAGATGATACTGAATCAGATGATGATGAATCGAATTATGATGATGTAGTATGTTGTTTGTGTAAGTGTGCTGTTGATTTTTCAGATAAGGACTTCTTTCTGGAGCCTGAAGAGAGTAAGACCGAGAATGGTGAGATGAATGTTATGGATAAGAGTAGTAATGGTTTAAAGTCAGATGAGGATATAGAAAAAGAGAAGAAGGAGGATGACACATCATCTTCCCTCGTTGCAAATGATACAACCAAATCCAATGGCAAGAAAAGTGAATCAGAAGAAGACGATGACGATGACAAGCCTGCATTTCAACTACCATACAAATTTCACAATCCAGGTAATGCCTTGATATTATGTGATGGTCCAGCACATGCCAATGGCAAGCGATTCGATGGAAGTGACGAGGAATATAAATGTGATCGTGCCTATCATCAACAATGTCACTTTATACCAGTACTGTCTATACCCCGTGGACCTTGGAGATGTTTGATTTGCCGTTATAGAGATGAGGTATATTTGAAAGAGAAGGCTGATAGGAAGAGTAACAATGGACAGATGAAGCAAGAAGAGGAAGAAGAGAATGTGGCACTAACTGATGCTGAGTTGAATGCTATCTTTCGATGTATGCCCGTTCATTCTTCATCAGAGGGTGGGGCGGATGATATTGCAAGTGGTATGAAGGCGGAGCAAGTAGCGAGCGCTACCATGAACGACAAAAACAAGCCTGCTGCTGATGAATGTATCATCACCAATCTTGAAAAGAAATTTGAATTCATCACAGCCGATCTCAAATCATCCACCCTTCATGCTGAACTAACCACACGTTCACGATCATTAATAAAGAGCTCACTGTCAACAATACGAAACGCCGAACATTCATTACGTACCTTTACCGAAACTAGCAGAGCTCGGAAGGCATTATCGGAACGGATACAACTTGCAGAACGGGAACGTAACTACGGCGATGATGATAGTGATGATGGTGTTGGTGTTGAATTGGGATTACCACAGGAATTATGTCAGTGTGTTATGCGTATCGCTGTTAGTAAGATGAGGGTTCGAGAGATGATTATGGGGCTAGAGAATGTTATACGATCTCGTCCGTCTCATCGTGGCGTTGGACCGTCCTCCTCAGGTGTCCCTGGGGACGGCGAGTGGAGAGATGCCGTTAGTGATTTGATGCAGTGGTATCAACAATCAAAGCAGGCCGAGGAAATCCTTTCCTTGGCCATAAATGAAGACCAGTCCGCTGTGGCAGCAATGAACACAACACTGTCAACAACAGCAGATAGCAGCAAAAGTTTACTACATCACCTCTTTCCCGAGGGAAGTCTTCGCCGTCGTAGATATGAACCTCGAACTGGCGAGGCAGCACAACATACTGAAGAAGACACGAATGATGCATCCAGTGTCACGTCTATCTCTCTTGATGACTTACGTTGCTCTAGTTGTCTTGGTACTGACGCCTGTGATGACAATGATATGCTATTATGTGATGGTATGGGATGCTATCGTTCATTTCATATGCAGTGCTTAGTTCCCAAGGTTACTTTAGAAGATATGCAAAAGGACGGAGTAGAGGATGAAGATTGGTTTTGTCCGTTGTGCACTGCTCACGCTAATCTAATTCACTTTGCCCAGTGTGAATATTTTGGTGACGATCCAGA
>Ga0075437_13770_pt1 | contig 11300 bp, 8 predicted proteins | sample MintriMetagenome_FD_74266 | JGI IMG/M metagenome (GOLD analysis project Ga0075437, IMG submission 74266) | Marine eukaryotic communities from Monterey Bay, USA to study complex ecological interactions - Minidiscus trioculatus and... | ecosystem: Environmental > Aquatic > Marine > Unclassified...
GTTTATTAATCTTACAAGGCACGAATCCCTTGGAACATTTCCACTTTGTTAATGCTTGAGCGAATAATTGACGTCCATCTGCAAAGTGTAGTAGGAAGTGATCGTTTTCTCGAAGTGTTGGTGGTAGTGGATCTTGATAGGAGTATGGATCTATATCATCATTATCATCATCTTTTGTTGGAGGAGGGGTAGTACTGTTTTCCATAGTGTATTACTGCAAGGTAGAGGAGTAAATCAATCAATGATTATTATATTGCAAAAGATACGGTATCCGCTTCTACCTTTGTGCTCGACTAAGTATAAATGGGATCAGTGGGGATTTGTAGAGTACATGAATGCCCTCGCTATATTATTTTGGCAATAAGATTATATAAACACTGCCACAAAGAGGACCGATATGATACAGATTGGGTGGCTTGTAATATTGTTGTTTTTAGCAAGGATACGTTTGATCGCTAAACTCTAAATCCCCTCTGAACTTGATTTCTGGGTTATTATTATTCCACTATGTTATGTTAGACTGGCTCTACCACATCTGCTAACATCAACCTCTATTATCAACAAATCGTCGTATATACCGCCGTTATTATTAATATCTAAATTAATCTTCTCAAGAAAATACGCCGCGGCACTAAGACACAACAAATACCCAAAATATAATTTCTAACAACCACCACCACAAAAACTTTACTACGACTATATCAATATAATATCTCCACCAACAAATACCAACCGCAATATTAATAAATCCATATAATAAATTATTCACCGCCGCTATATAATATTGCAATAATATCGGTATTATAAACATCTACAATACCGGACATAAAATATATTTTTTCTGACCTCGGTGCACTTCTTGCAATAATATACTCAACAATACATTAATAAATCATGTCGACTACCTCGAACATAAAGGGTGCATTCGATAGTTTACTCGCTGCCGCTTCATCAGCTGATTTATCTGATAATTCCCCGGAAGATAATAATAATAATACCTCCGTTGCAAGTGCAAAAAAGAAAGCCTCTAATAGGGTTTCATTTCCGCGAAAGTTGTATAATATACTAGAGGATGAGGATGCGTCCATAATTAATTGGACAGCAAATGGGGATGCATTTATTGTTCATGATAATGATCGGTTTTCTACTGATATATTGCCACGGTACTTTAGACATACCAAGGTACGTGTGTATATTATTTTTAGTATGGTTGTATCAATTTCACGTCCTAACTTTACACATATCTATATAATCTAACCTCAACCTAACTCTCAATCTATTCTTTGCAGTTAACATCCTTTCATCGTCAATTAAATCTGTACGGATTTCGTCGTATAGTGAACGGATCATATCGACATGATTTATTCCAACGTGATAAGCCTGAACTATTTCTTCAAATGAAAATAAATAGAACCTCCACCTCCACCGCCGCATCACGTGAGGATGCGGCTAAATCACGTGGGGGTGCCGCTAAATCACGTGAGTATGCGGGTAAGAAGTCTGATGATATTATTAAGGGTCTCGTGGCATCAGGTAGTTTAGCTGCCGCCAAGATCATGGAGAAGAAGAAGAATGATTATCTTACTAATAATAAAGGTGGTGTAAACAACAACAGACCATCGCCAGAAGTACATGAAGGCACGCAGGCACCTAAACGACCACGTGGTCGGCCACCAAAGAAGTTGGGAGGTAATGACAATGGTGTAGACAACAAGAAACCATCGTCAAAAGTACATGAAAGCACGACAGCTTCCCAGGAAGATAAACAATTAAAAGCACCACAAGCAGCACCAGTTAAAACAACAACTACTACTCTTAAAGGTGAAGAAAAGGTTACATCCACAGCAGTGACGTATAACCATCTGAAAGTACCACCGGTGCTGCCCAATGAATCAATCCTTCAAATCACTGCTGATAAACAAATTCAAGCTTATCTTGATAGTAGACCAAAACCGAATACTCTTGAAGATGAAGAGGATAGTACATCGGCACATTCTCCTCCTGTTGCAACAAGGTCTTCCAATAGAATCAAGAAAGAAAAACTTAAACAGAGTGCAGAAAATGATGATGATGAAGAAGAAGAAGAGAGTACAACAAGGTCTACAAGGTCATCCAAGAGAAACAAAAGCACATCAAAGGAACAGCCAAAACGTGGAAACACTTATGGAGTCAAACACCGTAAATTCAAGGTTAATCGTGATGAGCCCACGGGTAAGGATGGCCTTACAAAATCACAAGCTGCGGCTATTGAACGAGCTTTTTCAAGGCACGATATCCCAAGTGAGGTGATTAGTTCACAGTACCGCTACGCTAGGAATCAATTCTATGAGAATAAGACTAAGTCATCTTCCTCTAAACCACCCCCTCCTATTACGAATTGGGATGCAAAACGTTTGCAAGAGTGGAATAAAGCAGCCGCCGCCACAGATATTTTACCAGGAGGACACTGGACAAAGGAGGAGGACGATCGTATTGTTGCATTTGCTGCCAGTGGAGAAAATGTTGAGAAAGGTAGTACGAATTGGGATGAAATACGTTTACCTGGCCGTGTCAGTGAGCAAGTGAAGAGGAGGTGGGAGAATATCTTAGACCCAAACATCAAGAATAATGGAATGTGGACCGAGGCTGAGATGAAGCTACTAATTGATGGTCAGAAAGAGTTGGGTAATAAATGGGCTGAAATTGCCGAACGGATCCCTGGTAGGAATGAATGCGCAGTTAAGAACCGCTGGTACAATTTCAAAACAAGTGAGAAGAAGAAGGCAAAGAAGAAGGAAGCAAAGGAGAAGGCTGAAGAGGCGTTAAGTGAATCCAAGTTGGCGGCCACTGCCGCCAAACAGAAGCAATCTTCTTGTTTACCAAAGGATAAAGATGAGGGTACAAGAAGTTTCACGAGGGAGGATGATATCTTGTTGATGAAGGGTATGATGAAGCATGGAAATAACAGTTGGAAGAAGATTTACGCTGATGAGCCTGGTCTACACCACATCCAACAATCTGCTCTCAAGGATAGGGCCAGAAACGAGCACTTTCAAACCAGGTATCAGAGAGCAAAGCTCGACCCATCTTTGCTTGATCGTGTTGACGAGTTATGTGGAGCCGCCTGTCAGCGTATTTATAGTAAAGAGAAGGTCTCTTTGCTGGAGGGTATTAACAAGCTTAAAGGGGGAACTGCACAACCTCGAAATAACAAGATAAAGTCCATCGCCGTACCTCGTTTGCCTCAACAGATGGTCGTACAACCACAGAAGCCCACCGCCGCGACTACTGTGCCTAGAGAGAACCCAGCGGCTTCCATACCCAAAACGGGATCTCAAGAATCAGTGATAAATGACAAGACTAGTGAATCTTTAGAGGGAAACTTTCCTCTATTCTATGAGACGCTTAAGAAACAAGAACAAGAGATGCAATTGGAAAGTAAAAGGAGTTCCGAGAAAGAAGAGAGTAAAGTCCACCAAGGTGAAGATGAAGATGTCAGTGAAGTATTATCTGCTCTCTTTTCAATGAAATCAAAGGGTTTCAAGTTTAAGGAGGATCGTGAAAGTAGCACTATGGAAGAAGGGAAAGTATCAAGTGGAGAATCTGGTACTGCTGTTGAAGAATACAACAATCCCTTGGTATGCCCATACTGTTCAAAACGATTTGTATCTATGGGTGGACGCCAATATCACATCGGTAAGTGTGTAATTGTTCGAAGTGGCTTGGTCATACTGGTAATATAACTCACTTTACTCACCATATTCATCACCACATATTTACAGACAAGAAAGTATGTCAAAAAACGGGTTATGTGGCGAAGAGTTCTCCTGTTGCTGAGAAGATGGAGCCGGAGAAATCAAGACCATCACAAGTCGAGAATAACTACTCCGGCGGCTGCGACACTCAACAAATTCCATCTCAGGAATCTACTACTAATATGTTGAACGATCTATTCTACAACTACCACGGCAGTGAGCTAGAAGACCAAAGAAAGCCGGTAGGAGGTCCAGTGAAACTTACCTCCGTTTATAGTGGAGTACACAGGGATATGAGTAAGAAGGACACTGACCACCCAATCAAATTTCTGGCGAGGTTTGACAATACATATATGGGTTCTTATTCGCTAGAAACAGATGCAGCTTTAGCTTACGATGCAGCAATCAGAGCTCGACGACATGCAAGGCATTATGGCAAGGTCAACTTTACAACTAAAGATTCGTACTTGAAAGAGCGTGCGGCGGAGTTGAAATCCAATGATGTATCTGAAGCCCAAAAACCCTTGGAACAGATATTGGCATATATATCTTCAAATGTCAGCAACAAAATAGTTCCACTCGATGATGAAGAAGAGGAATTGTTAAGCTTTGGTCAGAAGACAAGTGGACAGTCCAGTTTGAAGAGACGTAAATCATCATCTGCCTCGAGGCCCGTCAGGCCTGTGTCATTAAAGTTTGGAGACGACGCAACCTTTCCTGAGCAACTCTATGACATTCTTTCAGTAGAAGAGTATTCGGATATCATATCATGGGCAGCAAATGGAAATGGTTTCAAGATATATGACTTTCAAGCTTGGGAAGGTACGCTACTTCCCTTTCATTTCAATGCCACTCAACAGTCATCATTCACACGACGTCTGCAAAGGTGGGGATTTGAACGTATATCCAAAGGACCTGAACTCGGTCTATTTTACAATTCAAACTTCATTAGGGGTAAGCCTGAGCTGTTAGATAACATGTATCAAGAACAAGTGCATTACTATGATAGCGCTAAGAAGGATCAGAAGAAGGTAGGTGCACCAAAACGAAAGTCTTCATTTGAAGATTCTTACGATTATGGTGATAGATCCTTGGATGATCGTAAGCACCACGATGGCTCAGTGTTACCGGCTATTGCTCCAATACAGCTACCAGATGGATCATATCAAAGGCCAGTAGGTCGTGCTCCTCGAGGATGTGACTGGAACTACATAAAAGGTGTTTGGATACCAACTCATCATATCGACAAACCAAACACCTCCTCTTCGGATTTACCACAACCGAAGAAACGAAAGTCCCAAGCAACAGAAGATAATGCTTACGAAAAGACATACCAATACCAAGTCGTGTCCAAAAGATCTAGTGCTTCTAAACGTACTGTGGTCTCAAAAGATGAAACGACCGTCAGCCTTCCCATGGGTGTAAGACACATGCCCTCAGGAAACTATGAAGTGGGCATCGTTTATCAAGGAAAGCGGCGTTCTATTGGCACATTTAATACTTTGGATGATGCGGTGTTAGCTAATGAAGTTGCACGTGGCATGCTAAAAGCAGAAAGTGGACAGCTCTCTGCTGAACAAGCTGCCAGAAATGTACAGTCGGCGAAAGATGCGATAAAGGCTTCTGGGGTAGTTACTAACACCACTCCTGGAAGACCGAGGTCAATAATCAATAACAACACTCCTGTAAAAGAGAAGAAGAAGGGTACTCGTCGACAGCACGGGACATTTGCTAGACCCCGAGGCGCTGGAAAGGTAGGTTTTGAATGGGATTATACAAGAGGGGTATGGGCAGAAATATCTGGCTTTGAACAGTCGTCAACTACTAAGATTAAGATTAAGAAACCGGTCATCACTGCTTCACAGACCGCTCCTCGACAACTTCCAGACGGGACATTTGCTAAACCTTGCGGTCGTGGAGTAAAGGGATGTGACTGGGATGCTAGTCGTGGAGTCTGGGTTCCCTTGTCGGAATTGCCACAACGGAAGAAACGTCATTCCCAAGCGAGAGAAGACAATGCTTATACAAAAACATACAATTCCAAAAGATCTAGCGCTTCTAGAAGTAGAAGTCCAGTAATGATGTCAGAAAAGAAAGTCCCTGTAGACAAGCTCCAAGAGGGTCCTCGACAACTCCTAGACGGGACATTTGCGAGGCCAAGAGGGAAAGGAAGGGCAGGTTTCGATTGGGATTATACTAAAGGATTGTGGGTGGCACAAGCTTCATCTGCTGACGAGGAGGATGATGAAGTTCAGGAAGCAGCGCCACAAGCTAAGTCAATGTTGTCGGGATTGTTTGGCAAGTAGGTTGGATTTTGTTGGGCCCTATTCAAATTCAAATAGACTGTTTAGTTTGAAAACATGTAAATAGTAGCAGTATCAGTTACAGGCGTATCAAGGTTTTCACATGATAATGTTCGATAGGGTATGGGTGTAAAGAAGGCATTTGTCGTACCAGCTGCAAATAGCAGCCTTGTCATTAATATTAACATTGCAGTATATCCAAACTTCGTCGTAGTCTATAAGTATTGACATACCACGATGCAAGAGTATACTAGTTGAGTCAGCCAGTCTTTCAAAAGCTGAAATCTCAATCAACTTTCGATCTTTCTCCCCTGGGATTTTGAGCTTTGAATCGAGCTTTGAATCGCGCAAGCTGAACGTGTAAGCTCCTATTACACACGCGACTTGAAGAGGTGTATGAGATGTCTCTCCTTGACTGTGAGGCCGCTAGAGTGATATCACATCATGATATAGAGGTCGAAAGTTGAGACTTCCCATTCGTCTAGATAGATTAATGAATTGTATGTAGAAAGATTGTTTGTATGAACTGTATGTACAAAGATGAATAAAACACTGATATCACGTATTGATGTTGTTGTTGTCGTTGTTTTGTTGTTGTTGCGGTTGTTTATAATCAATCCCTAGGTACTAGGAGAGAACCACATCGAGAAACCTTGTGTAATGAAACGAACAAGGAATATCATCCCCATAAACCAGTATACTCCAAGGTAAACAAAAGTAGTATATAATACTACAAATAGAAACAACCAATCTAGACAAGCCCATACAACATGATGATTATTGTATGACTCAATTAGTGGGCTGGTATTGTTTCGATATTGGAGTTTGACAAAGCCAGTTGAGTATGGTGTACTCGCTACTATATCAACTGGATCTTGTTGACCCAACCAAATATTAGCGGCAACTGAGAAGCTATCACGTACTTCAGGTGTAGTGTTATTATTGGCATGGCTATTCCTCAATGATTGCAATAGATCTTGTGGTCTCTGACCGGCGGGTTGAGCTAACGAAGTAGTTCGTTCACGGTCACCACCCCCATTACCAATCCAAACTTGAACATTGTCATGAACATGCTGGATTTGATTGGGAAGGAGTCCTTGAGGTAAGTATGTCTTGTAGCGCTTGTCATGATTATACCATATGAGATGACGACAATGATACCATATGGTATTAATCCTCTCATTAACAATGGCTAAGCCTGGAGTGGAGTCTAGGATGTTGTGGTTTACCCCACGACGCCAAGCATCTAGTACACCAAACATATCATTGGCAATATTGATAACATCATTCACTGAACCTTTGTAGTGTTCCCTTCCATTTGGTGATACTCTTGTCAATCCATTTGCATTTGACAGCATGTTTTTGAGGTAAATCTCAGTTAGATGTGACCATACTGTACGGAAAGCAAAGTGTACACCGCGATTGCCCAAGGTTCGTCTATGTTCTTTCATTCTATTCCTCACATAACAAATTTCATCACTGAATGATGTACCAACTTTGATACGTAGTAAACGACGACCATTCTCTTCAAAACAAGGGTCAATGATGATATAAACCCAACCAACAGGGTACTTCCATCTCAAAAGATTTGGTATGCATATGATAAAGTTGATCACAACAAATAAAAATTGTGTTAGGATATAATAACTTGAGAGATAATGGTGATGATACTGTGGGTCAGCATTTAACACACGGATGCCGAATATAGGTATCATTATATTGACGACGACGATATTAGATATGGTTTATTAACGACTGTCGATATCGGGTGTATATATCTTAGAGGCATAGATGGTAAACTCTTGAGAACCACCCATATTACCGCAACCTGTTATCTTCTCTGGCGATTGCTACATAGACTCACGCACTTCTTACACGGAGAAATGTTTTGTCCTTTTATGTCCGATCAGTCACTGTCAAGGTACATCACAACTCACAAAGACACAGAGCTGGTGACCGCATAAGTTCAACAGGCCTCTTTTTTTGTCTCTTACTGATAATGATGGGGAAATGAAGTAGCTATTTGTAGTATATAATATAAGGGTGCCATAATATAATATCTCTAACCAAACATAGGTATACCTTTTGCAATAATAACAATGGCTGAAATTAAAGGTAGCGGGGAATTGCCGGCGGCAAAAAGAAGAAAAGTATCATCATCTCGACGTCAGAGTGATTATACATCAATGTTCCAAAGCATACCCAACAACGATAAGAAGAAGACGACAACATCAGCGGTAGCGGTAGCAAGGAAAACGAATAATAAGTATAATAAGAAGAGTATAGGTGATTGTGATGGTGATCGTCCAGATGATGAAGACTATACTGATACACCGCCGCCACCATCACGACGATCGCGGAAAAGGAAAAGGAATGTTGTTGATAAAATATTAATTGGTCCCGAAAAAAAATGTATTCATAACGGTTGTGAAACTTTGGTAACCGGTAGGGGTAATGTAGCATGCGGGGAACATGCAGGTAACAGTTATTGTAGTGTTATTGGTTGTGGTAACCTATCACAATGTCCAGCAAAGAAATTTCTTGGTATTAGAGTACAGGGAGGGGTATGTATTCGTCATGGTGCACCATCGATGGAGAGGAAGAGGTGCAGCTATGAGGGATGTGATAACAACGCTGTTAAGGAGGGGGTATGTATTCGTCATGGTGCAGTTGTGGTGCCCAAGTTATGCAGTTATCCTGGATGTACTAATCAATTACGGAAGGATGGGGTATGTACTAAACATGGTGCTTCGCAACTGCCCAAGTTGTGCAGCTATGAGGGATGTACTAATCAAATTGTTAAGGATGGGGTGTGTATTCGTCATGGTGCACCATCGAAGAAGAAGAAGTTGTGCACATTTGAAGGATGTACCAACGGCCGTGTAAATAATGGGCTTTGCCGTAGGCATGGTGCAGTTGCGGTGCCCAAGTTGTGCAGTTATCCTGGATGTACTAAACAAGTACGGAAAGATGGGGTATGTATTCGTCATGGTGCCGCGGTTGCGAAGAAGAAGCCTTGCAATTATGAAGGATGTACCAACCTCCGTGTGAAGAATGGATTGTGTAAGCGTCATGGTGCCCCGCAGAAGATTTGCACTGCCGAGGGATGTAAAAACTTAGTTGTCCAAGGAGGGATGTGTGATCGACACGGTCGGAGAAAGAACGGAGATAGAAGGACTAGAAGCACTAAGAAGTAACTGTGGTCAAACTAATATAATTTTTAAAAACGGGTCTCTTCTTCCATCCATTGTTGTAGTGAAGTTGCTACAGCCACTGTATCCTTGTGTTTCGCCCCATATAAGTCGGTGTACTGGAAGAAGCGCGTTATCACCATTTAGGAAGACGAAAGAGAGATGATTGTAACATATGTTAGTAAATGTGGGTTACAAAGGCAATCAAAGGAGGCACAGATGAAGGTCAAACGAGTAGCTAGATCACCGAGATTTCATTCAAACATCACATATGCATAGATAAAACAATACCAACGCGGACTTTCCATAGTCAAAGCCTCCCGTAGGTGAATAATGGCATGCTTGTTGTCATCTCTTTCTCCACTTTGTCTATATATTGTGGCACATTTAATATGTGCCTTGGCCTTTTCAAGCCGAGATGCCATTGGACTTTCAGTATTGTCCACTTCTTTAAATAGAGAGGCATAAGCTTCAAGTGCACCATTCTTATCACCCGATTTGAGTTTCAGGGAGCCGATACGACCAAGAGCCGAAACCAGATGACGCATGTGAGATGAATTCTTATTCTTCCCTGCCTCATCACCTGCCAATTCAAGTTCTTCCTTGTATTTCCGTAAGCCTTGTACTCCCACTTCATATGAGTTGATAGCACCTGCAATATCTCCCTTCTTGGACTTGATTGATGCTATATTTAAGTTGATTAAGGACATGTCAAAGCCGCACTTGGCAGCAGATTCGCCGTGATTAAGCCATGACATGGAAGAAGGAAGGCCATCTAATGCTTGTTCATATGTCGAACGAGCCTTTTCATATCGAGCGAGGGCATCATCCATCCTGCCATTCTTCGCCAGAATGACAGCATAGTCATTGGTTGTCTTTGCAGTTGCTACACTAAACTCTCCATGAACACTTTGTTTCCTACTGATGACGTTCTCATATAAAGCAGTAGCTGCTTGGAAGTCTCCACTGGTGACAAAGAGGTTAGCCATCCCTTGTAGATTGGCAATTGAGTCAAAGTGGTGTGATGCATTGCAGTCTTCATAGGTCGATGATGCTTCACCAAATCGTATCAAAGCCGCACGAGTTTCATTAATCTTGACTAAAGACTTGGCCACGGCATTTACTGACCGAGCAACATCAATATGGCCCTGTCCAAGCAACTCTCGATATAAAGTAGCTGCCTCATCTAGTCTTTGGGATGCATCTCGAGGTTGACGGGCCTTGATTAAACCTTCACCCATTGTTGATAGACAAATTGCAATATTGACACTTTTGGGGGTGTCCTCGGACTGCTTTACCACTTCATTAATGATACATGCCGAACCTTCCTGGATAGCATCCACAATATTGAACTCCAAGTCTCCTGTTGATGACTCTTTGTGATGAGCATGTGCTCGACGTAAATCAATCAGATCAGAAACATGTCTCCTAGTCGCCTCTATCGGGCCAAGAGCAACAACTCGTCGAGTACAAAAGTCTTGATCGATAAGAACCTCGGCTGCCTTCTCCACCTTCTTGGCACGGATGAGATGCAGTGGAAGATTCTCGGCAATGTACTCCTCTATGTTCCATCTCTCATATAGTGAGCTCTGGATAACCTCGGCCATATCAGAAACTTGCCCGGTCAACATCATCACCATACATTCATCAAATGGAAACATTGACCGTGAGAAATCAGATACATTATCTGTCTTTGAGATGAAGGAATTAAACTCGTCATACAATGGGGCAAATGCATCCGTTTTCCGTTTTGCCATATCCTCGGCTATTGCCTTAATCTGTATTGTGGTAGTGAAGGTGAGTGGTATGAGCTGTAGATGGTCAAAACTTCAAGTAAGAATAAAACACAAAGAGATACTCACAGATTCATGCATCGAGTAGCACTTGTGATTCGAATGATTTGTACTCATCTCATCATCACCAGCAGCATCCTTAAGATTTCTCATGCCTGTAGTTTTATTCAAATCATGTCCTGCTCTTTGAACGAGGTTCATCGTCTCGAGTGTATCTAGTATCAAAGTTGCATTATCCATACAATCAGCCAAAAGATCAGAATTGATTGATGTTGGCAG
>Ga0075437_11926_pt1 | contig 11293 bp, 6 predicted proteins | sample MintriMetagenome_FD_74266 | JGI IMG/M metagenome (GOLD analysis project Ga0075437, IMG submission 74266) | Marine eukaryotic communities from Monterey Bay, USA to study complex ecological interactions - Minidiscus trioculatus and... | ecosystem: Environmental > Aquatic > Marine > Unclassified...
ATGATATGGCAGTCTCTTGCTCCTTAAACATTAGACTCTCGTCAAATGCCGTGAACACATCGTAGCAACTTCGTAATATAGATGAATCTAACAATCGTCTCAATAAGATTGTTGCCATTTCATCATCTAATATATCACCCGTCTTGATTTCAAAGTTGTACAGAAACGGAGAAGCCTTCTTTAATGCTCTCAATAGTACCACATAGGAAAAATGTAAATTCCGTAAATGTTCAGGATTATCCGAAAACTTATCCATAAAGTATTGTGGATTAGCCTCCCATGTTACACGTCCCTTCTTCTTACTTGGTGGATAATAATTCTTTGCAATTGATAATGTAGTTGAGGTATGCAATCCACTCAATAATCGATATAATACACGTTCTTCATAACACATTTCGGCATCACTATTACCATCTAATGCCAAGCAATTCTCTTCATATATGGCATTCCAGATGTGTGTTCCGTTATATCCCGTATTCCGTTCTGGATTTAATTGCAAGTTGACAATCGATAATCCATCTCCGGCTTGGATTTGGGAACACATGTCTAACCAAAATGTTTCTGGTAAATTACCACCTAACTCGTCTGTGTCGCATGGTTCATCATGATTCTCAATGACTGGATCAGAAGGTTGATTCCATACAAATGTATTCTGTTGTGATTCAGAATCCCATGTTGAATCTTGATTGGCTATACGTTGTGATATTGAGTGGAGTGCTGCTGAGTCAAATGTTGGATTGGGAGAAGTAGAAGATGTGCTACTGCTGCCGCCGCCAAAAAGATTATTGTTTTGAGCAGCACTGTCATCTGTGGCAAGTGAACATAATGGTTCGGCATCATCATCCAATTCATCTTTACCACCCGTACATTCAAACTCGTCATCTTCATCTTCATCGTTTGTCTTGCTGCTCTCACCGTCAAAGGTAGAAGGTAGAGTTGTAGTTGTAGAAGAGCTGCCACCGCCAAAACCACTACCACCTGCAGCAGACGCAAAAGGATTATCACCACTACCGCCTAAATCTACACTACAGGCTGGTTCAGCATCTGGATCTAAATCCGGTAATCCACCGGCACATCCTTCTTCTTCTTCGGATGACTCAGAAGAGGATTGCTGATCTCTGCTACTGTCTGAGGATGTTGGTACCTTTAATTCACTATTCTCGCCAGTTGCAGTAGAAGATGAAGATGTACCACTATCCTTCTTGTTATCCCCACCACTACTATCTTTCTTCTTCTTCTTCTTAGTATCCCATAGAGCCAAAGGACATCCCGTTTCTAAATCAACAGCAAAACTTCGAAAGAATGCAGTTTTAGTTAACTCTTCGAGTATGACATGTAATTGATTATCATTTACTTGTTCTAATTGTTCTACATTACATGTAGCGTCTTCTATGGGACCTGTGTTTACTAGTGGTGTTTGGAATTGAGTAGTAATGGTTGGTATTGATACAATTGAGTTTTGGGCTGATTTAGATTGTTCATTATTGTTACCTGTATTGTCAGAAGAAGCGGCGTAGACTGTTGTATGGAGTGTGGATATATTGAGTATAGATAGTATACCCAGAAGCAATAGTATTGATGTAGTGGTAGTTGACAGGAATATAGTTCTTGTCCTCATTATAGTATTGCAATTATATTGAATTCTCAGTCTATGATCCGTTATTTTTTCAATGTGTGGCAATGGGTAGCTTACTTTTCTTATATTTCTTATAAGTATCAATAGGACACCACCGCGCCACCGCAGATTGAAACCTGATATATTACTTTTGCAAAATTAAACTATCTGCCAATATAATCCGATTAATGTAGGTATATCTATCAGTGCTTCATTTATCTCTCTTCTCCTCCTTTTACATAACGATTTCCACATGGAATTTGTCAGAAAGTTTCTTTAGCAAGTTTCAGAGCAAATTTCATCATTCATTTTGTTTTATTTCATTTCAAAAGAATTGTTGGTGGCGGCAAAAGAAGCGGCCCTCTCCTCTATTAAACAAAGCCAATAGTATCAGCTTGATGAGACCACCGCACACAATATTTGTTGAATCCAAGTCACCAACCAAGAAAACAAGCAGTAGCAAAAAAAGTAAAGATAATAATATGGATAGCGAACGTTCACCTCACCGTAGAAGAGATAGAGACGATAGGGATAGACATCGTAGTTCTCGTAGTAGACGTAGGAGTAGATCCCGTTCAAGGTCACGTTCAAGATCACCCGATTATCACCGGTCTCGTCGATCGCGAAGCGGCAGTGGTGGTGATTATCATTCTTCGAGGCCATCTGGTGTACCTTCGGGTATGGGACAATCAGTCCAAGGAGGTAATAATTTATTAGGTACGGGTGGATCAGTACCACCCCTTGCTAATAACAATCTATCAGCCTACGCTCCACAAGGTGCACAATACCAAGGAGGACATATTACCGGTGGATTATCTGCACATGATAAGTTATGTCGTGAATTATTTGTTGGTAATACACCACCGGGCACGTCGGAGGCATTATTAATGCAATTTTTAAATGGTGCCATGCGTCGTGTTGGATTGTGTGATGCTAATGCTACACCTATATTAACTTGTCGGACGAATCAGAAATTTGCCTTTATTGAATTAGATGGTGTTGATTCAACTAATAAGGCATTGAATTTGAATGGTATACCATTTTTAGGGGCTAGTTTACGTGTTAGTCGACCGAGTAAGTATGCTGGGCCGCATATTCCCTCACAGACTTGGCAGCAGTTGACAGGACAGGCATTACCACCGGGGATAACAGCAGTTCCTGAAAATACTATTAGTATTGGTGGTAGTCCAGAAGAGAAGTTGATGCATGAGTTATTCATTGGTAATACTACACCCGAGATGACTGGACCAATGATTACCGACTTTTTAGGTAGGGCAATGGAACAGGTTGGTTTAACAACAATGGCTGGGAATCCAATTGTTTCATGTCGTGTAAGTGCCAAATTTTCATTTATTACACTCCGTACAAAGGAGGAGGCAACGAATGCTTTGAATTTGAACAACATTCCCTATTTAGGAACACAACTAGCTGTTAAGAGACCTACTAAGTATGCTGGACCACCGGATAACCATGGTAACTGGGAAGATATACTGGCAAAGTTTATGAGTGGGGAATTGCAATTGAATAATGCACCAGCTGCGGCGGCTCCAATGGCTGCTGCTGCTCCAGTTGCCATGGCACCGGCACCATTAGCGGCTGCTCCCGCCGTTACTCAACAGCCAAGTACTGTTGTTGAATTGAAGCAAATGCTCACCCTCGAAGACTTGAAAGATAATTCCGAGTATGAGGATATCCTCGAGGATACACGTGAAGAATGCTCCTCTTTTGGCACACTCAAGAATATTATTATTCCTCGTGACGGGCCGGGTGCTACCAAGATTTTCTTGGAGTATATGACAGTGGAAGATGCAGGCAAGGCAATTCAAGGACTTGCCGGACGTACGTTTGATGGACGTAGGGTTGAGGCTATTTACTTTGATGTGATGAAGTTTGCCAATCACGATTATTCATGATTAATCTCAGTTTATATCCTTCTTGCTGCTTTCTGTTTCTCTGTCTCTTTCTTTTGAGAGTGGGGAATTGTTCCCCTTCTCATGCAGATGCAAGTGATATTGGGGAATAGATAAGTAATAGAGATTTGTATGACTGTTTGGGAATTGGGTTTTTGTTTATACCGGGCAAATGTTTGTGTTAGTAACTTACTGTATTGATAACCTTACTACTTTATTTGCCCTTTTGCAACGATCTTCTTTCTATCTAATCTGTTTATAAACCGGACTGCACTCAATTGGATCTCGAAAAAAAAAAGATGTATGTCTCGGTCACATCCAATCAGATTTTTTTCATCAATTAGCTCTTTTCCCCTCCTCTTTCTAATCAACAATCAACACTGTGATCAACACTTAATCGGAACTGATTAATAATGAATACCAACGACGACGACAGCTCCCATGCTTTGTCAGAGGATACTCTTCTCCAACTGCAAAATAACTCAAGCATTACTGCGGTAGATGTTTTATTTGGACAGGGAAGAGGATGGCATCCACTAAGAAGGTCCCAATCTTTTGATGCATTCGATATAGATTGGAGTATCCTTACAGGAAATACACATTTGAATGCATTACGTATTGGACTTGGACGCGTTGGATCGTCTGATCACTCAAGATTATTGAACAAATTGGAGGCATTCTACACATATTGTGCACACATCAGGTCCATCGAAAGTCTTGGAATATGGGATACGTGCAGTCCATTTCCTTCTTCTCCATTTGTTCAATCTTCAGCGGTGTTCACAGCCCTACCACCACTGTTTGTATATAACAATCTGGTTGACCTTACTATTAGTTTATGTTGCGCAGAGGTAAACACCCAACTTCTTGCAACATCTTTGTTGACTGGCACTAAGCTTGAGAATTTCTCCCTGTCATGCAATATGAGTGATGATTTTTCAGCGGAGACGATTGTATCTGCACTAGAAGTACACGAGAATCTGAGAAGTCTCTATCTACACTTTGGCTGCAGCCACAAAGGAACAAGTTGGTATGGCGCTTTGGGTTGTCTCCTTCAAAACCCAACTTCAAAGTTGGAGAATCTAAACATTGCCTCCAACAATATCAATGATGATGGAGCTGTTGTAATTGGTAATGCCTTGCTTCTTAATAGCGAGTCAAAGTTACAATACCTCAACATGTCTAGTAATGAGAAGATTAGTGATAAAGGAGCTTCAGTATTAGGTACTGCTTTGTTCAATAACACAACAATAATGACATTGAGCCTTGACAACATCAGTGAAATCACATCCCGTGGCTGGGCTGCCTTGTCAAGGGGCTTGATAAACCCCAACTCTTCATTAGTCAAGCTAAATCTTCGAGGAGTGGAAATAGGGGATCGTGGGCTGGCAGCGTTTGGTTATGCCATCGCAAATATCCAATCATTAAGAGAGTTATCACTTGAAAGCATTAGTAGTGCCAGTGCTGTAGGGTGGGACAACTTCTTCAAGGAACTGATCGAGTCTAGATGTGTTCTAGAGATTCTCGACCTTAGTGGATGCACAAACATTAACGATGAAGTTGCGACGTCATTCGTATCTGCTTTGAGCAACATGCCCTCATTGAAGACCTTGTATTTAAACTATACAAGATTTACCACTATTGGGTGGGTTGCAATCTCAAGGCTTCTCCGCAGTACCAACTGTTGCTTAGAGAAGCTTATTCTATCGAGCCTGACTACAATTGGCAAAGAAGCTGTAATGTCATTTGCTTCTGCTCTATCCAATCGTAACAACACCACTCTAAAAACTCTGCTTCTTTGTGATGTTACTGCGGAAGATGAAGAAAACGGTTATGCAAATATGAAAGATTACTTTTCTGCCTTTGCAGACGTTATATGTAATAAAGCAAGCATTGATGCGATATATTTCTCTAACCATCACTGCAGGAGATAGATTTTGATTTCACTGGCCACGCATCCCAGTATGGTATTATTGAACAGGGGAATGAAAACACAAACAAGGCTCAAGTGGCACGCCACAAGATCCTCAAGTATCATGACAATGTTCAGACATTTTTGGATATGAAGCTTCAAGAGCTGCCTCATTCTACCTCGTGGATGGGACGGGATGGTTTTGGCCTATCACTACTGTTTAAATTATGCTTGAGTATGCCATGGTTGTTTGATCCTGATAGTATCGCAACGATGTTAGCAGACTCCAAGACGAAGTAATAATTCATTGTGAGTAATTGGCAGGAGAATATTTGTATAGAGAAAGTAAGGAATAAGTTGGGGTCAAGTTATTGGTAATCGTTTCTCTATATATTTAAGTATTTAGTAACAGCTCATTCTCCATCTATAGTTGACACAGAATATCACCACCACTAATTCATTTCTAGCCTAGCAGCCCTTTTAGCTCAATAACATATGTGCACATACCCTACTCGATTTTTTCAAACTTTGATCCTAACTCAGAAAGTGCCTTATGTGCCTTGGCATAACCAGCAAGGAAATCATCATTACTCTTGGCATACTTATCAGCAAATGGCTTGAATCCAGCATCCTTGAATAAGATCTTATCACTAGTTAACTTGAGCAATTCATCATCGGTGGAACTATCGGTAATGGTAGTAAAGTAGGAATTGTCAAATACCAACCATTCCTCAACCCATGGTGATCCACCAGGTGTGTATTTATCGGTGGAACTTCCATCGGCAAGCTTGGTGGGTGTTCCGTCAGTAAACTTTGTCTTCTCGGCACCTAATCCAGATCGATCGGCATAGGCACGTCCAAAGGTATGTGCTCCACTTAATGCCACAATCTCCTCATCTCCCAATCCCATACGGTAGAAGACCTTACGTAAATGCCATTCAACGGCAGTGTCTTCGGTGGAGGCAGTGCCGCCTGGACCACCGAACTTACCTTCATCACCTGCCTCGGCATCGGGTAAGTTACCCTCTGGTGAGCATTGTTCAGGACTGGTAGCATCAACACGTCCATACTTCATATCAATCTTAGGACCTCCAGCTAATTCAATACCACGTGCACTTGCCATTTGGAAGATATCAGCATAGGAAACACCAGGAAAGGCTTCCTTAACTGGTTCTAATAACTTAACAGCACCTGCCAATCCTGCATTAGCACCATGATTAATCTCAGGATCGAAACGGATGGAACCAATGGCACCTCCAGCCTTGGGCCATTCCGAATCGGGGATGTTGCAATCATATGTACCAGAATCATGCCATGCCAATCGTACGAAGACGGGTCCACAGTTCTTCTCGGCTAGGATTCCATCAATCATACCCTGGGCTCCATCGAGGTCGGATTGTTTTACTGATAGAGCAGAAGTGGATCTTCCAACAACATTGTTATTAAGTGGAGATGTAAATGCGCTAACGCTAGCGGCAGCAAGGAATAATGAGGCACAAGTGATCTTCATGATTTGATATATTAGATTGTTATATTGACTTAAAGTGTGCTAGCACATGCAATAGGAGGAGAAGGGGGGTATTGCTGTATGTATGAGCTGGTTGCAAATCGATTGGTGCATGAGTCGCTGACGTTTGCTATGACGACATGACTATAAGATCAAGACCAGAAAGTCGATGGTCACGAGACCACTACCAAAGGATCTAAGAATCAAATAAATGTCAAACACTAAAATTTAGTTGCTGACAAGATTGCATGGAGACTATCTTGGCGCTGGGCGAGAATAGTATCATATGAAGGAGATCATAAAGTTTATTAAAGACCTGACATAATACATACATTGCATTTGCGATTTGCTATTTGCAATTACCTGATAGAAGAGACACAACCATGATACTTTTTAGACTATTGCTAATCATTTGCAATTTGGCAGTTATATATACCCAAGATACAGCTAGTAATGATACCATACCAGTATCTTCTTCCATTAATAATGATATAGGTATATTCACAACACCAATAGAAGAGGAATGTTGTCAATGTACCAACATTGATGATACATTAACAACTACAATTATACGTGTATTAACCGTCGGAGGCGAGAATTTTGGGCATATTAAAGAAATGGTTGAGACAGATGCTCGTGCATTCGAGGCACATATGAATGGTAGGGTATCTGTGATTGTTGATGAGGTTGATAGTCTGGGAACAATGGCATCGGAAATTCGAAGTAACGCAGAGTTAGAAGAAGGTCAAATTGATGGATTTGTTACCAATCCTGGTATATTGGGAACTGCTGTAAGTCATTCATTGTATATGGTATAATATCGTTATTTTCAATGATTAAAATCTCTCATACATCATACATCATACATCAAACTATGAATTAGGTCGAGGCTGGTGGATTTATGGATCTGGGTAAATTTGTTCGAGAGAGTGCAGTGTTAAATTGGTTAGACGTATTCGCTATAATGCCGCGTTAGAAGAAGCTAGCAGAAAACAGAAAGAGATAATTTATAAAACGTCTTATTATTGTTGTCGCTATGATTCTGAACAAGCCACTTAATCATTCCCAGTTCCATATTCAATTAGTGCCATCATATAAAGCCACTCTCCAAAGAAGATACGCGTTCGTGCCTTCTGTTGGTTCCACTGATGTGAGCAGCACATTATAAAAATATTCGAATTCATCCAAAACTGAGAACGACCGACCAAGTGATCCATATCAGACCATCTTGCAGTCTTCACATCCTCCCATCCCCTTTTCTTCAGTTTTTCCGATCGTCTCTGAATGGCCTCGGAAGATTCAGGGTCATTCTTTTGGTAATATGTGAACCGAGGGACATCTTCCCAACCCTCACAATCTTCTGTCAAACCTAGATATTTCCGAAGAGGAGCAAACTTACTTAAACCATACCCCTTACCCGCACTAACAGTATTGATTAATTGGTGAATATGATAAGAATTATGACCTTCTCCTCCAGGACGGCGGATACCGACGCGGAATGTAGTCAGACGACTTTGAGCTGAGTCTAGATGGACTGTACAATTACGAACTTCCCGATTAGTGTCAAGAATTGGTAAAGCAACTCCAAGTGGAGTCTCAACCTGTTTTTTTTTTGACCTTCCTTTTGTACAAGAGCCCTTTGCATTCATATCAAGGACTAGCATATTCTCTGGTTTCGTCACTCGAGGATACATCTCCACCAAAAACCATCCATCGGATACCATAAACCGAGCATAGTCTTGTGGCTCTAAACCTTGTTTGACAGTGCCACTTCCAATACAATACTCCTTCTCAGTCTTCACCATCATGGGCATAAGTAAACGGAAACTACCATGTTTATCCGTTGCGGCAACTAGATGACGATTCTTGAGAGAATCCTTGATGTTTTCAACAGCAACCATGGGATTCAAATACGTTAGGAACATCAAGTTGCTAGCAGAACACTCAAACTTTCCAGGTTTCCCCTCATGTAGCCCCAATCCAAGAGCCTTGGCTAGTGTCCTGGCATCGTCGTTACACTCTTCCTCAATCTGCTGAAGAGTGTCAAACCACTCGGTTTGTTCTGGATTGGCATCGGGAGTGTATGTACTCATGCTATCGAAGATTTCTAAGTAGTCTTCAAAACTCCTCCCGCCAAGAAGCTGTTCTATATTGCCGAGTTCGTCCTTATGCCTATCAAATTTGTAAATGATGAGGAGGTGGTGCATAATAACACATTGAGTCAATGACATATAACTATAACTAACAAATATATCACAAGTATCATTACTCACTCGACCAATAAGTCAAGACATTGACTAACAACTTGAATTGCAATTAAGTCTGCCGTCATTTGTCCAGCTAAATCACTGAAACAATTGTACATACCAGGAACAATCGTATCCTTATCCCCAGATCGACAAGCCTCACACGCTTTCATAAAATTCCCAAAGTCTGGAATAAGATCTGCCAAGCCCATCTCCTCATTGAGTTTTTGTTCAGCTGCCTTCTTCTTGTTGGCTAAACTTGCACCTATTGTAATATCACCAATAGGGCGTTTACCTCCAGATTTAACCTTTACTGCAAATGCAATCTTTAAGGCATTATTCCAAAGATTTGTATCGATCTTCGATGTATCAAAATTGGAATTACTACTTCTGATATGTTCAACAACAAAATCAAACAATGATTTTTTACCACCAGCGACCATGAACGATTTGCTTTTCATCCATCCGAAATAGCCTCCTCTTTTCAATTGGTTCATTTTATCTGTTACTTGTTGTGGTGATAATTTCTTTCTTAAGAACTCACGGTGTAACTCGAAAGCTGCCTCCATTGCTGTAATTACTGCTTGTTTCAATGGATTCTTCTTGCCTGCTTGTAATGTTGTTAATCTAGTAACTGCTACTAGAATAACCCACATAATTAACACAAACACTGCTACTCGAGGTAGTGGAAGAGGTGAGAACACCCCTAACAATAATAACAATAATGAAACTGCAACCATACCATCATACACTGAATCATTATTATAATATTGCTCATGCAGGAAACAATATGGATTGGAGATGATGGGGTAGGTATTAATCCAAGTAAATTTGCTAGGATAGATACTATACTTTCTCATATTGAATGGTTGTTTTGTTTCTGGTGATAATGTTTTATCTGAATCAATGATCCGATATGCCTTTTTATGTGCTGTATATGGTGATAGCCAATACTTACTATAATATGCAAATAATTCACTGTAGTGTCTGTATAGTATGGCAGCATTAGCGTTCATATCGGCCGGTGATTCAGGCTTCTCTCGATGATGCTTGATATAGATGATAGCATTAAATATCGTTTGGATGATTGTAAACACCACGAGGAAGGGGACAAGGATGACAGTAATACTCAGATTAAAAATCATATGAACCATCAAATACGACAAAACTTTTACTTTAGTCAACAGAAGAGAGCAGATATCAGAAACTCTTGATGTTAATGTGGATGGTGGAATGTTTGTATGTTGGTTGTTTTCAACATACTCCTTCTTCTTCTTCGACTGCTTCTTCTTACCCTTTTTTGATTGTCGTCGACGACCCATGGTTAGATGATGATATAATGATAGAGATTGATATACTATTGCAATGTTGCCGAGATAATATGTAGAGGTGAAAGATAAGATGTTGCTGATGTGGTTTGTGTCTGACGAGTATTTATTCACATATTGCGAAGAGGCTTACTGTTTTTGCTGTATAATCTCTCCTATATCAGTGAAGTTTATGTATGTAGTTGCTAATGGTATGTGACGAGATCTCTTAGAGGATAGTACAATTGCAATCCATCTAATCATAACACTCAATGAAGCAGCTATAGCGCAACTAATGCAACTACGATATTATGATATAACCACGCAAATATCCAATACTAATTAATTCGCCGCCACGAGGACACCTTCAACACTCACAACAAATTATGAGAGTTTGCATGGTGCACTGAGCTCTCTCGTGTTCTGGAGCGGTCCCTAGATAAAGTTAGCGAGATTCGGTCCCCGACCCTACTTTAGTCATAATTTTGTTAGTGTCCCAATGTATTTTCTGGCTCAGGTTGGCTAAAAAGTTTAGGTTAGACCTGAACTTGCATCTACATGTATCCGGCCAGTGCTCATTAAATATGATATATATGACAATTCCCTCATGACAAATATTGCTATATATCACTTGAACTAAGACATTCTGAAGTTAGCATGTGAAAAGATTGACTTTTCATTTTTTGACCTTAGTAGCCTAGAATCAAAATCTCACCTATTGCAAACTGCGTCCCACGTTGGATTTGGCTCCAAGCGGTTGCTATATTCGAATTCTACGAGCAATTTTAGGTAGGAT
>Ga0075437_13774_pt1 | contig 11257 bp, 9 predicted proteins | sample MintriMetagenome_FD_74266 | JGI IMG/M metagenome (GOLD analysis project Ga0075437, IMG submission 74266) | Marine eukaryotic communities from Monterey Bay, USA to study complex ecological interactions - Minidiscus trioculatus and... | ecosystem: Environmental > Aquatic > Marine > Unclassified...
AAGCTGGCGCTGTTGATATATATTGATCTAACTTGTTGATAATCTTCAATTACTTGTTGTGCCATTTCATCCAATTCTTCACTACTCCTGTGATTAGTATTATTATCAGTATCTTCTTTAGGGAGTGGATGTACCTTTACATTAGCAATCAGATAATCATCATTACCATACTCATTCTCTTCTATTGATATAATATCAACTACTCCTACTGATTTGCAGTTGACGACTACTCGATTAAGTGTGGGCAGTAAATCGCCCGGCCATGTTCGTGCCCCACTGATACTTCTATCATCCGTATCAATTAATTGCATTATCGTTCCAACAGATGCAATCCGATTGGTATCTCTTGCACGAAGATTGGTACAGAATAAGTTGTCTTCCCATTGACCATTAACAATATCCTATGTGTAATAGTTTGGTATGAGTTTCATAAGATGGATAGAAAGTATACAAATTCATATGAGTATAGACTCACCATTGCCATTTTAACATTCTTTGGCTCTACATTAATAAGTGTATGATTCTCACCAGAGTATGGTACATGCACTGCACCCAACGGGTATGTGGCATTCTCTTAACTTCATAATTGATATCAGTTTTTATATAGTTTGTATCAGCCGGGTCGAACCAATCAAATCTATCTTTTGCTAAATACTCATATGCAGTATCTAAATCAGAAGAGTATGTTTTCTTGGTAGATTGCTGCAATGTGGTTATAATACTATTATGCCGTTGCTTATTAATCTGTTTGTGTATGTTGATGGGTGGTAGTGGTATAAAGGCGAGATTGGTTGATCTACTTGCGAGTATTTCAGAGGCAAAAAAGATTAACACTGTTATCACAAGGCGACGTAATGATGGCATGGTTTACAGTATATAATATATGCAATATCAATTCTACAATCGGCAGTCGTCAGTAACAGCAGTTATGTGCCTAAACTCTCATGGTAGGATACCTCTACAAACAAATCAGAAAAAAAATCTACACCATCCATTCAATCATATATCAAATTATCCTTCCATTGCATATATAAAATAATGGCGTCTCCAGAATTACAACCCAAAGTAAATGCGCTCACATCTAAAGTTGAAGTGGATTTAACAAACATGGTTGATGAAATTGAGAGATTAAAGCTAAGGCCTTTGGGAAGAAAGAGCTTCGTGATATTGTAACAATTATATTTATGGTCTATAGTAGATGATGTCCAATCAGGTCTCATACAATGTTACCTTCTGTCTCTACCTGTTTCTATACTAAGAACGCTGCGATATTATCTTCTGCTACATCAGGTAGCTTCTTCTCATAGCAAATCTTTGCTACAATCATCTTTACCGTGTTTTCTGTACGCAAACGTTTGGCCTCATTCACTAGTTGGTAGTTGGATGTTAGAAAGTATATTCATTTGAATGATTATAACATAGCATGACATAACATGTACTTACAAATGCCAATCACAATGCCCCTAATTTCAACCGTTTTCTTCCCGTCAAACATGCCACATGTATTCAAAATACATGCAACTGCTTGCATTGCCATTTTCAGAACGGGCCATGAACTAAGAGGGGTAGCACAGAAGTGACTTTTTGGGGTTGCTCCAGATCCTGGTGACACCAACCTCACGTCTGATTGATAGTATGTTGTTTTATATTTTCCCGTAGCCTTACGGGCAGTCTCTTCCCACTCAAGTGTCTGAAGATCCTTCGTGGAAGTTACTAAACTATGTGCCAGATGTCCAACACCTTCTGCAATTGAAAGTGCTGCAGCTAAAGTTGTCTTCAAAACCTCAAGTTGTACTCTTGATTTCAATCCTCGGACTGCAATAGCACAGGCATTATATGCTGTAAAGAACATTTGTGTGGCGGGAGATGTAGGATTGTTGTTCAAATCGCCTGCCAATTTGACGCTAGCAACTACTTCACGGAGAAGATCCCAATTGTCGATTGCTAATGAACTGGGCAATCCGGACCAATGTACATCAGCTACCTTCTCATTAGCAAGGGCACGTAAGTATCGTTCAAATGGCAATCTCTCCGTATCCACCCATCCAATACCATGAACTGGATGATAAACACCGGGCAGAAATGTTGCTAGTAGTACACCACTGAGTCGCCTCCTACTATCACCAAATCTCCAACGACGTACTGTGTCAGAAGAAGGATTACTTGATCCATTTTTACGACCTTTCCTATCCTCCACTGGTGTACCACCATTACAATAAAGGAATTTATGTAGCGCATTTGATGATTTATCTTGAATATCCAACAAATTGGCCATTGTTTCCTCAACATTCAATAATGTAATATCATCCTTCAAGCGTTCCACAATATCTTGTCCAGAAATGGAGGTACGAAGGACTGGCGTCTCAACACCTTCATTATTATTATATGATAATTCATAAATACCAACTAAAGGTAATTTTGTTTCTTTCCTCACTGTAGAATCCGACCTATGAACCATAGTACCAGAGGTTCTTGCCTGCTGTAATAATTTACCACCTGACAAGAAAAAAGTTGTATCAACATCACCAGGAGTGGGGGTTGCTGCTAATAATGCGAAACGTTTATTGCGATGATCATGTATGGCAGGAGATAAAGCCATGGCCAGTGTATTAGGTGTTGATACCATTGTAGTACGGATGGGAGGTTGTACACTGCCATCACTACTTGTTTTGGTAATTAACCAAGTAGGTGGTAAAATTGAAGTACCATTGTTACCTCGTGCTGTCAAGGAACGACGTGTGGAATTATTGGCTGCACGCACCCTTCTTTCCTCCCCGCTACCTCCACTACCATTAGCATTGGCAACAGCAGAAATATTATTAATAATTCCACCATTACCTGACCCAAAGATATCACCTGCACCATCATTATTATGTTGTCCGTTGTTTCGTGATGAATTCAAGGCACCACCTCCACCACCATTTCCTAAAATTGAAGTCTTTGTTGTCCGCGCCTTCGGCGGGCTGCCGTCCGCGTGCCAATATTGTCAGTGCTCGACATTATTTAGTTGTTTCGAGGGACTACTACAAGACATGCAGAATTCTCATACTGTGCTTGGGGTAAAAATTTGGGGTATAAATAATTTTTTTTTTGGCTTGAGGGTATAAAATTATGACCCCTACAGACTCGTAATTTTTTTGACCAAGAGATTGAATAAAATGCTTGTAGTTGGGTATGAGTACCCCCTATAAATTTTCACTCAGGGGCACATACCGGCAGATACCGATCATAACCCACTTAAAGGAATGGGCCAAAGAAAGTAGTTGAGCATTTTATTCCTGGAGTGTAAAAAAATAAAAAAATACCCCACAGTTTGCACTCGTTTAGGATATGCTCAAAAGGATGCTACAATTCAACTACCTAAGGCCGACCGACCAATCATAATATCAATACTTTTACTATTGTTAAGTAATACATACCATGGTTACATTAACCAATCCCACAACCGGTCAGGAGTTTGAGGCTGTATTGCTGGATGAAAGTCCGCAATTGGTTCCTTCAGGAGCACATTATGAAAGAGGGATAAAATGGAATTGTGGTTGTAAGAAGATTGATGAGAATATGGGTTGTGATGAGAAGGGACATGTTGTTTACAGTGTGACTATTGGTGATCAAACTGTAAGGGTGCCGCTATGTGCAATTCATCAACAACTACTTCGTGCTAAAAACAATAATCTAACTATTGTCCCTGACAATGTGGTATGGGATATTGAGATACCAATGAATGTTGTTAATGAAGAGGGAGTAGTTACTGGTCAAACAAACATCGCTGTTAGTGTAAATGGCGGATGTTTAGAGTTATTATCCCGTTTAATCCTCAATGGACATATGACTATCAGGAATGTAGCACCCGCAGAGAATAATGAAGACTTTCAACAAAGATATAATGATATGGTAGCAGCTGGTATGTGGGATCATGAGACGGGTGGTGTTCAGCGGGGTTGTCAAATATTGGTATCAAAGGGGTGGGTGGAGTTGCGAGATATCATTCGTGAATACCTACCATTTGAAGAAGCTGAATATCGTCGTATTGAGGAATCTGATGAGAGAAAATTCTATATGATAATTGCTGCAGCATACGTGGGTAAGGGGAGGCGGAAATCTAAATCAGGACATGGATATATCTGTTTTAGTCCCCATTGCGATAGGTACTACTATGGAAAGTTTAAGGATCGTACCAATCGATCATGGGGCAACTCAATAACTGCACACAAAGGTTTTCCAAAGTGTACAAGATTCTCGAACCGATGTACTGGTGAATGGATTAGTATTATCTGTCCTAATGGGACATCACTTACAGGAGATGATTACTGCTACGGCTGGGATGAAAGCCATGAAATGGAACACGCAGTCTACAATGCCACTGGAGGTATTACTTCCACATTTGACCACGGCCATGCAGACGAGGAGGTTACCGAAGCAATGCTTGCTGCAGCAGCAGAAGCAACTTTGGGCGCAGGAAATGTAGGTGATCTTGATGACAATGACGAGGACGATTGGGATAGTGATGAGGAGGAGGAGGAGGAGGAGGAGGGAGAAGAGGAGGAGGGAGATTGGGTGATTGATCATTAGCAAGCTTTTAATTAAGAACTTTATTTGATACTGGCTACATTAGATAATTGTGATAATGATTCTAAATCCAACACATCTAAAAGTTTACGATAATATAAATTAAAGCATCGAGCCCTTCTATGCATCAACATATTTAAAATATTATGTTGCCAAGCAAACTCTCAAGTAGGATACCTCTACTAAACGGAAATCTTTAGTGATCAGAGATCCAATCATCTAAATTATCCTTCCAACTTCCATGCAACGATGGCGGAATTACAATCCAAAGTAAATGCTCTCACTTCCAAAATTGAAGAGGATTTAACGAACATGGTTGATGAAATTGAAAGGCTGAAGCTAAGACCTCTGGAAAGTCTGTGTTAGTGTTATTTTGGCATATGAATTTATGTGTTAAATATGAAGTCTCGGTGGCTTTAGTGCTTCACCTTGCAACCCACATGTTCTAACAGAGTTATATTTACCTCTCTTTTATCATCATGAACTGTGATAACGCGCATCTTCCAGGGAAGAAAGATGCACAGTTGCATTGTTTCATGTTATGATAAGTGAGTGGTAGTATATTGTTTATAGTTGTATTTATCTTTGTTATTGTTCATTTGGTAGGAGATATGATACTACCATTAACATAATTTTATATCTTTATGAATGCTCATATCATATCATTTGTATACTCGAATCTCCTTCTAACTGATGATCATATTATTATACTCTGCTTTAAAACATATAAAATACACACAACAAATCATTTAAAGAGCTGGGAAAAGTGGCCGCAAGGAACAGATAGAACAATGTAGTAATCAATGCCAAATCACTTACCAGCGTGCTGGATCAGCAACACAACAAGAGATTGGAAACTTCCAAAATAGATTGAACAATTCAATGATGCAATGCAATAATGATGCACAGGCAATGATTACTCCAAATATGACAGAGGATTCACGGGCAATGAAAAAAGTTGAAGCTAGTTTGTTGAAATGTATAGAGGGAGTAGTATCAAAGTCTAAAGATGGGCTGAAACCAATGAAACAGAGGATTGAAAGTCAAATGTCTTAAAGGATCCCTATGGCAGTTGTTGTATCGATGTGATCACTGGCTAACTTAAAAGATACAGCGTCAGCTACCTCCTCTAATACCCGTCCAAGTTATATCAGAAGTTGCATTGTCCACTATCCCAAGAGGGGGGATTGGAACATTCTCATTAGAACTAAAATCATGTAACTGTAACGGCTGTCCAATCTTTTCTCCTCCTTCCACTCCTGGTAGTAACTCTCCTAGCATTTTCAACCACTGTCTATCTTTTCTAGGATGATGTATATGACATGCATTAGGATACATGTGACATGTACGATACATGACTTTTTGATCACTACCGACAAATTGACCAGTAGTTGCCATTGTCCAGAAGGTATCATAGAATGCAGAATATAAATTGTCTAATCCGTGATATGTTCCAATGAAGCTGTTTCCTCCGACCAATACTTGATTACCACTAATGACTGCATCTTCTTTAAAGTTGTATGGTATCATTCGAAACATTAATGTCGATTCATCGGCAACTCCTTCTTTGGTAATGTTTATTCTAACGACACTCTGTCTATATGCATGCGGAGCAGGATTTCTAAAGTAGCCAGTATCAACCCAAGCAAATTGTGTAGTATTGAATGGATTGAGCATCGCTGCAGTATGCAACAGAACTAACTTCTCATCCCAAATGACATATAGCATTGTATTGACATTCTTATGATGTGTCGGTCCTTCCGGGTCAATGTTGTACTGATCTTTCCAAAACGTCTCTTGCGGGAAGTGTTTCTTCAATCTTAATTCATTGGCTGATAATGGTACCACTATCGTGGGTGCATGTTGACGTTGTTCTTTGAAAAAGTTCACCCATCTTGAATTTGGTTCACAAAAGATTATCATTGGATCAGCAGTTGCCAACAGTTGTCCTGATGTCTTTTCATACATTCGTACTGGATGTTTACTACTTATTTCATAGAATGCAGTGATGATTGTGGTTGTGGGTCTATCATTACCATCCTTGGGATAATTTCTCGGCGATCTACATTCACAATCAGCCAATTCTTCATCCGACAATACATTCGCTTCCGATTGATTCTTTGTTAGAAATCGATGAACAACATTACTAGGACAACATTTTGGAGGCAAACCCAATATAGTTGAAGATGATGATATTATATGTTCATGTATAGATCTATCCCATTGTGGGAATTGTGGTGGTAAATACCTGAGAGTATCAGTATGATCTGATTCTAATAACTGATTGTATCTCCATTCTATTGTACTTTGGACTATACTTGCTGTGTTATTTGAATGCAAATCTATCTTTATTAATGTTGATTCATCCCATGGACGAGATGGTATATCTGAAAACATTGTATAATTTGGTTCAAGATAATATATTGGCATTGGATTTGGTGGCTGATTTGTTGTCGTTGTACTGAAATATCTTCGAGGTTTGCATTTGCCAGGTGAGCATGTCCTCGGAAGTGGCAGCGGTGCTACACCATCTTTCTTTAGTTTTCGTATAAATGATGATATATCTGGTGATACAAAGTAGGAGTTACTTTGTTGCTTCGGTTGTTGTAGTTGCAATCTATCATCAAGTTGGGTTGGTATGCTTGTGTTGATATTGAGTGTATGTGTTAATAGGAATGGGAATAGCGCACAGATTATCAGCAGAGCAATCAATACAATCCGAATAAACCTTCTGAATATACTACTACTCATTCTCCTGTTTGTTTGGCCGTCTATTCACAATTCTATCTAGAGAGAGTAACTCTCATCACCATACAAATCAACTCTCATAAAGTAAGGCGGTATCTTAGATATTACTTTTATTTGATAAGAAATAACCTTATCCTCTTTACATACAAACCCGACAGTAGAATAATTGTTTGTTTGGCTCGGGGGAGAAGAATAAGTATAATAAGTACTTCAGTACGTCAAATACAATCTCGTGTGTATATTATATAGCAATATGGATACTTGGTCGAAATTTGAACAGCGGCAGAAGAAGAGTCGCGAGGATGCATCATCAAGTGATCAAAGAAAAAATGATACCAAAAATATTGGAATAGATGCTCTTTATGTATCAAGTTCATCATCTAATATTGCTCCTTCATCTGCTACATTGTTACGTCATGCTGGTTTGAATGCGCCTAGTACTGATAGTTCGAAAGATGGCACTGCTGATGATAGTGAATTTAGATTAAGATTTCATTTTATGAGACCACATCCTTCTTTAGCATTTTCTTTAGAGGAAGGTGATGGTGGTACTAACCCAGACAATACAAAACACAATAGTTCAAATAATGACACAAAAAGTAATAATCCAGCAGTTGAGGCATCAAAATTGATGGATATATACAGAACGTCACAGATAAATAAACAGTTAGATAGTACTAAAGGAGATGGTGATGATAATAAAACATCAGATAATATCAATACAATAACAAAAAGTTCGAACATTCCATTGGAATTGCCCAAGTTACGGATCAATTTAGCAAGCTTGGTAGAGCCACCATTGATGTCTTCTTGGTTGCCTGGTGATGATGATGGTGAAGAGTAGATAGAGGAAAAGTGTTATATGCATATCAAGTGCAATCAAATGATGTAGATCAATTCAGAATTCAGAGCTAAGATCGTCTAGTAATACATATATTAATTCTAACCAGTAGTTTTAAAGTAGTATCCAGATCTGATCTTTACTAACACTGATAAAAAGACCATAAAGATAATATTATATCCTCCCACAACACATACACATATACTTTATACTCCAGTCTTTCCCACTCGATGAAGAAGCTGATATGAACTAAGACGATTCTGTACAATTGTTGCAACTCCCCTCTCATTTTGCAGTGGTGTAGCCGTCAATGTCAAATCACTCACTTGGTCAACCTCTGATAAACACCGTACTAATACTGGACAATGTATCTTGCTCTCAACAACTTTATTGTTGAATGGATTATCGTGTACCAAGTTGGCTACTGCCGGTGATAGTCGTAAATCTGCTTCGGCACTTACAAGACAACTTTCACCATGAGGCAAGTGACCAATCTTCCATGTCACTATACGCTTTAGAGAATCCCATACTCCATTATCTCCCTTTGTAACTTTGACAGTCTCTGCTACCAGTGTTGTAGGAATGGCCACGATTATTGTAAAGTTTGACAAATCACCCACATTACTCAAATTAGATCGTATTTGAACAATAACTCGACATTTATTCTCCTTTACTGCCGCCTTTGCCTGGACTAATATTGGCATATTTTGTGTCCGAACGCTCATTGAATAATTGAGTATTTCATATCCAGATTTTTGACTTTTTGGTATATCTACTCTGTATTGTAATTCATCATCGTCTTCTCCATGTGACTGATATTCACAATGTTCTTTGCATTTAATGTTTGCCAAATTTGCCATTGGACCGGAGATTGATAAACCAAATGGAGCATTCTCCTTGGCATTTGATGATTCAACTCGTGCCTAGAGAATGTATGTATGTATTATGATGTGTGTAGCATCAAATGTATATACCACAATACGCATGTGTATATAATCATGCAAAAGACAAATTTATAGATAGTTGGATGTGATCATCACTGCAATGCATAAATAGTACCAAATCAAACTAAACTACTTACCGTGACCTTCCCTTCTATTGATAACTGAGACGTACTGCCACCATCTCCCACTGCCATTGACGATACCTCCTCATGTAATGTCAATCTAACTCTTAATTTTGGTGGTAATGGCTTAGTGCCTGTACTCTCTTGTACTGATGCTAGATTATATCGATTGTCTTGTTGCAATAAATGTGGATCAATATTTTGCTTTGATTGTTTCGACTTTCTTGTGTTGGTAGTTTTGGATGTATTGCTTGAATCTGAGCCTGTGCTCTTGATATTTGCTCTGGAGTTATTAGCTGTAGTCTCTTCCTCGTCATCGACTACAGAGAAGGGATCAAATGGACTCTCTGCTCGTGACATTGTCGTATATATCTTTCTAGATATCTTATCTTTTATTGCAATCGATTATGTTGCGTATCCTAGCAGCAATGGTGGTATCCTCCGCGTCAAATTGTTTGTTACTATCCCTCGACAAGATGCAACTGCTCAGTCTACACTCCTGACAACACAGGTTAGTTTGATTGAACGTATCATAATTTGCTTGCCTAACATTATCGTCAAAATAAGTTGTCTAACTCCCCCCCCACCACCCTTCCCCTATCGACCGTTTGATAGCCATTGATACATACTCCAGCCTAAAATATGATCAAATAATGCTCTGCATTTATAATAGGCCTACTGATATTTGCTTGACGAACCTCTCGTACTATCAACTTTAATGCTCAGGAATAGCCACTCTATTGCAATCCCAATTTAACACATCTTATCATACCTGTATGCAATATTGATTGTATACTCCAAGACATAAATTAACATCACTGCCACACATCCAAATAAAATTTTGGTGTCCAACATCAAGAGATCTAGCAAGTTATAAGATAAGAAACATATTATCAACTCGATATATTATACAACTGCAATACTAATTTAAATATAATAAGTATTAATACCACATCCAAAGATATTAACATCCTTCGATAAACAATCACACTTATACAATAATAGAGGTACACATATCAATCAGCCCTCTACATACAAACAACTACACATCTACTTAAACACTAACAAAACAAAAATAAAATGTCCCGACGCAGAGGAGAATTCGAACATCGTACATCCATCTTTGAGGGTGCCTTCCGTGCATGGTCACATCTCGGGGGTCAAACACCTACAGACCTTGAAGGTAAATCTGCAGCCGATTTAGATCCATTAGATTTTCCATTAATTAATGATCAACGATTGGTAGCAGAAAAGGCAAAGCAAGCCAAGAATAAGAAGAAGAAACAGCAACCAGAATCTGCTAATGATAATAAGGATACTAATCTTGATGAGAATGGTCAACCACGACGTGAATGGGCATATGAACCATTACCCCGTGTTGGATTGGCACATCCATTCGTTCAGGCAATCTTATCTCCTTGGTTGGGACCTGATGCTGATCAGGATGCAATTCAATTGGGATTAACCACCTTACGTACATGGTGGCAACATCGTCGTAAGGGTGAAAGTCGTAGTGCAGTTGTTGCCTTGGGTACTGAAAAGATGCAGGGTGTTGTCGAAGGATATACACGTCACTTTTTTAATTTGGCACATTGTTTAATTGTGAATGATCATGAGGCACCGCCCCGGTCATTACAGGGTAAGCTTAGCTTTGATGAGAAGAATTCGGGAAATGCCAAAAAGGGTAAAAAGAGGGTTAGGGAACAGGATACTATTGAGGCGGCTGCCATGGCCTTTTCCAATGGAGGTGTCGCTCCCCCAAATGGTGAAGGACTTAGTCCTTTGGAACGTTTGCAGGCTGCTCAGGCACGTCAGCTTGCCGAGGCGGGTGGTGTGCATACCAATCCTCAAATTGGATTACCCGATGCTGTCGCCAAGGGTATTGAAATGAAGGGACGGTGTGTACCCGGCAAGGTTAATCTTCCAGGATTAGTCCAACAGGTTAGCTCGGCGGCCACTCAGCTTGCCCATCGGGGTATTGGGGCAAATACTGGGGGCATTAATACATCTACAAGGTTGAACAATGTCGACTC
>Ga0075437_10835_pt1 | contig 11243 bp, 12 predicted proteins | sample MintriMetagenome_FD_74266 | JGI IMG/M metagenome (GOLD analysis project Ga0075437, IMG submission 74266) | Marine eukaryotic communities from Monterey Bay, USA to study complex ecological interactions - Minidiscus trioculatus and... | ecosystem: Environmental > Aquatic > Marine > Unclassified...
GTGATGGGGTGAGAAATATACATATCATCCCATTGTAGAGTGAATCAATAGATATACGATGACTTTCCAGTATTGGTTTAAATTAGTACTTCTTCTTCACTATAGTATCAAGATACATGTTGATGCTTGGTGTGGATATAGTATAAGTACAACCAACATCTACACATCAAACTTACAAAAAAGAAATGCTTATACTTATACATCTACCAACATGTCTATATTATACAATAACGAGGACAATGTTACCCCAAATACTAATGGTAATTTCAACACAACAATAGTAGCGGGGTTTTCATTCCGTGGACAAACGAGATATCGTTTAGATACAATAGAGCGACAATTGCAGCATCCAATCAAAAGTGAACAAGTATTTGGCTATCGACTAATCTATGCAAGTATGGTCATCCTCAAGCATTAGGATTACACCCAACAAAAGGACAAAAACTTGTATCCGGTCTATTCAGACTATCGTGTCCACTGTTGTGTGAGGCAATTGATACATATGAGAATGAAGGAGGTGTTCGACAAATGAGTGATTGGCTAAGAATCAAAGATAGAGATCGAGATGATCCAGGTTGGAAACAAAAGGGATATCAGGCTGCAAATGAAGCACAAAAGAATATAAGGATGGAATTAGCAAAAGATGATACTGACAAACTTGTTGAGAAGATGGGAGAGTATAATGCACAAAGATTCTTATCCAGCGGAGTGGCAGGTATACCTCCTAGTCAAACTTATAATGTCAAATGTCTTCATGCTCATGTTGCTGATCACTTGTGTCGGTGCTCTTCTAGTACCGATGAAACAACAAGAAAGGAGGATGAAGAGGGCAATGTAGTCGGATTGCAGGCTCTAAAAATATTGGAACAAAGAGGAGTAGAGATACATGGTAATGCTGTTTGTTGGCAACAATGTAATGCCAATAGAGAAAGACTGGAAACAGATTGGAGTTATACTCCAAAGAAGAATCGGCAAAAGCTAAGAGCTACAAGGAGTAGAAGAAGTGAAGAGAAGAATCATGATGAGTCAATTACTTAGGTTTGTAGCTATAAGCATCACTTCCCATCCTTTTTGCAGCAGCGGCAGCTGACAATTCTCTTTGATGCTTCTTAACACAGTCACTACTACAATAGACGTAATCCAACTTTTGAAACATTTGTGATCTTCGTTTCCCCGTGACCTTTTGACAATAGTCACATGCATTTGATGCTTTAGTTTTTGGCTTTAATCCATCACGCATTCTTTTGGCATCTTCTTCTTGTTGTTTCTTCTCGGCCTCTTGACGTTCTTTCATCGCAGCCTCTTCCGCGGCAGCCTTTTCAGCTGCCTTCCTTTCCTTCTGACGAGCACGTTGTTTCCGTTTCTTTTCAGCTGCCTTTTGCTTCTTTAGTTGAACGTCATCCTCTGATAATGGAGGTCCTACTTTTGCATCGTCATCCCATGAGCAGTAATCTTCACCTAACGTACCTCTTGCCAAACGGAATGCTTCTCTAAGCTTATCAGATGCAGTGACAAAGTAAGGCGGACGACCTCTCGAATCAATTGCACAGGGATTGGCATGACCTTGTATAAGTAGTGCATTGAGAAGGGATGGAGCGTTCTGATGGGTTGAAGAAGCAGCAAGATGCAACGCCGTCTGATTATCCGGACCTCCTGTTGTGTTTACATCATACTCAACAGGTTGCTGTTCTATAGTTCCATCGTCACCTGTAGCAGCTTGCTGTTCAGATTCATCTAATAGATTCAGTAGCTCGACAAGACGAGTCAAGTCTCCATCCACAACAGCATGATGTAGTGGTGTTAAAGGAGGCAACTCAACCTCAGGCTCTGCTGAAGCTTCTTCTTCTATCACCTCTTTCTCCACCACATTATCGTCAGTTGTAACTTTCTCTCCATTATCCTTTTCATTATCATCATCAGGATTCAACATTCCTCTATATTCCTCATCAGTCATGTTTCTCAGATTACAACTCAGTATACAATCCAATACAGCCGATGTTGCTTCCAATGTCGGCTTACCAACATCTAATGGTATACTCCTCCATCGTTCATCATTCTTATCTAACAATCCATTACTACTACCATTATCATTACTATATAAATAATCACGTTTCATACTCTTGGGACATGAAACTAATACCAATGCACTTCTTTGAATATAATTTAACTTCTTCCATTCAGCAAATGTTGTATGTACATCATGACGTAACTGTTTCTCACCCTCACGACGTAATTGGGCACCGACACTCTTTGCCTTGGATTTATTTTGATCATGTGATGATTGGGATCCACCTTGTCCTTTACGGACTGTATATCGTGTGGATGTTTTGTGTGCAATCATTTGTGGAGTAGTATCCTTTGTGTGTTTATTGGATGATTGTAGATTAAATACGGCTGATGCGAATCGTCCACTTTGAATTAATACCACTATAATAGTTGGACTGCTATCATTTGACTGTGGTGAAGGAGCATTCATTGTATTCCAAGTATCTAGTAAAGTTTGTGCCACATTTGATACTTGAAATGGATAATCTCGTAAATAGTTGACTGGTAGTAATACATTTGGTACCTCTAATGCCTGTTTATTAGTTTGTTTGTTCGTCTTTGATGTAGTGGAGCTATCAGTATGATCATGGAAGGGAAGTAGGATCGACGGAGCCTGACCTAACTTTGTTTGCATATCATCTTTGGTCTTTTTGTTTTTAGATCTCTTTGGTTTATTTCCCTTTCTCCCACCTCCCTGCTGTTGCTGTGTTGTAGATGTTGTGGATGGAGTGTCTTCCTCATCTACTGCTTCCAATGAAGGGGAAGATGATGCGTCATCGTCAGAAGATACCGAGGAGTTATCATTATCATCATCATCTGAGTTTAAAGTATGACTCTTCTTTGTAACATTCTCGTCATCATCCGAAGAAGAAGAAGAGTTGCCGCTATTCCGCTTATACGCGGTACCAATGTATGAACTACCATAAACTCTTCCAATCGATGCCAGTTTGCCTGCATCTTTTGCAGTAACATCTTTGTGATTTGCAATTATCTCCACGAGAGCATCTCTAATATCTGTCGAGTGAAATTGCAATACCATAGTGTACTATAGGTATATGTAATAGTGATACAGTATAGAGGAGAGGTATGTGGCGGTCAGTGTGGTATGAGCTCGATGAGTCAATGATAGTACATATCAAACAATGAACACACAACTCAAAAAAACACTCTACAATTTGCTCCTACCTCTCTCTAGGAAGTTAATAAGCGGCGTGCGCCGGTACAATTCCTACGTAGCGTATCTTGCGTAGGAGAATTTTGAGTTTCAGCAGGGGTATCCTCATAGAAAAATACTAACAAATCTGAAATATAAAGATGTTCAAATCAATGATATAACCATTTCAACATCGTATATGACGTAGAATTGCACAAGGAATTCATATATGCAACTATTTTTGGGCTCCGATCGCTAGTTTTTAAGTTATAAAGTATCTGAATAGGCCACCATAGTAGGCTACTAAGTAAAATTTTGCAAGGTCCTTTAATCTCGACACCGGTCGGCATATGAACTACAAATATGTTTAAGAGTAGCCTTATGCAATTTTAGGCGACTATTCCTGTTCAATTTATTGCAATGGCCGATCATTCGACATATTTCTTGTGTAGGGCTACTGTATGAAATAGAGCGGTATCTTTTTCTGAAACCCAAAATTCTCCGGTATCCTCCAACGCACACCGCTTATTGTACTCTTCACCTGATCACTCCCCCCCTCTTACTTGAATTGTCAATTAATACTGTCTGATGGTTGGTATACAACCCTCACATATAATCAGCCTAGCATTAATAACGATATCACTAGTAGTTGCAATATCATTCGGCATCACATGCGCTATATCAATTGCAAACACCTACGGTCTATTAGAGGAAATTATAACTGATATTGATAATTTCCTAGAACAGATTGTATTCAGCTTTGATATTGGTAGTGTATTACTTGCCTTGAGTGTTGTGTTGGTATCGGTATTATTTGTATTGTATACTCGAGGTTAGATAATATTAGAAGACACAGACACACGTGAGTGATACATAAATGACCATCTCAGCAATATTTGACGAGCTTGGAATGGCTGATGTGAAAGTCTCTCGCATCATTGGATTATTTTTAGCACTACTAACAATAACTATATCATTCAGTATCTTGGCTGGAATGATATATACAAATATAAAAATTGACAACAACTTGTCATCATTCAAATTTGATACCAACAATCCTGATGCATACAATTTATTTGATATTAGTAGTGTATTGTCAGCTACAGTTGTAGTATTGGTATCAATATACTTTTGCTGCATGCTAGATCAGTAGTTGAATAAATAAAGAGAGACATACTACCAAATGCTGCAAGGTGAAGATCTAAATGAAGCCTTAAAGAACAAGCTCGATTTTATATCTTACTTCAAAAATATCACACAACCAAACAACAACCACCTCTTCATCACCATCGTCATTCCAGTCAAAGAAAGAATAAGAAACAAAATAATAAGAAGGAAGAGGATACAACAGAAGTGCGGGCTTTACTCTTGATTGATTATTAATTATATACAATATTGAGGTGGTGACATGGTCACTTCTACATGAAGGCGCTTGATATTAACAATACAATGACCGCAGCTGAAAAAATGGTCAGAGTCGAACCGCTGTTGTGACTGGCCTTTTGGACACCCCATCCATCAACTTCCATTTGCCCCATTCCGACTCTTGACTCTGAAGGGACAAGGACCCCAGCAGAAGACTTAGCAAAGCTAATGGTTGGAGTATGTCTAACATCATTACTTGGATCTGAGGGGCTGTTTTCACCATTGAACTCCCTTCTTACTTCTTCCCAAGCCAACCGAACTGCCTCTCTATTCATGGCATGTACATTGAGCGTTGGGCCACCTACGTTGACCAAAGCTGCCTCATCACATGGATCTTGTAATCCACCGAATATAGTGTAATCGTCATTCGCTTGAATTAATGGACACGTACATTCCATGGTTGCTTCGCCGTCAAAGTATGGGTTTGTAACTGGATTACCCAATGCTCGACACGGAGCAAGCATGCAGTTGGGAACGAGACGTACTTCACGTTTGGATACCGCGCACTTCCAAGTGAACGTATCACGCTCTCCTTCATCGTTGAGTAGAACTCCATTCTCTACCTCGAGTTCACGAGAGAAGGTCGACACGGTATCAGCTCCAGGCCAGAGACTTCCGTCTGCAATAGAGTCACAGATCGGTGCATTATTATCAGAACAGGACGTAGCATCGGTACATGTATCGACTGTTTCTTGTCTAACTTGATCATCAGGTATTAGGTCAATGCGGGCGAGTGAGGACCCAGCTATGCTATAACACGGACAGTTGGCCGTTAATGTATCCTCGTTCATCGTACAATTGGCATATGCACATAATGCATACACGTCCTGTTCACAGCTAACTGCAACCGGAGCATTTTGAGCATTAGCAGTGTTAATAGCAAGAATCGTCAGGGCGGATAGGTATGTAAGTAGATTCATTATTGGATGTGTATGGTAATTAGGTGAAAGTAGATATTTTTATTTGCAGCAATTCGGAAGTTTGTTATCTTGAGGAAAGTGGAGATTATTCAGGGTTGGTGATTATGTTCAGAGTTTTGATTTTATGAGACCAATCCAACACCCAGCTTTTAGTAGAGTGTGAACATAGTATTGAATGCAAAACAAACCCTACTTGGGCTTAGTTGTCTGCTATTGCTTGGGCTAGTTGTCTTTGCTTGGTTCGAGGGGATACCGGCTTGGGCAGTTTTGATCTTGGTGGTATCCTTTGAGGTAGGTATCCTTCAGTAAAACAAACCAAAGGGAGAAAGTCAAGGCAAAAAGATGACATATTTCCTTCTTATGTAGGTATTTACTATGTTGTGGTGTTGTTGTATTGGCTAGAAAGTTACTTAAGTAGATGCCGGACACTATTTAGTACTCGTATCAACTATTGTCAATTCTTTATCCCCTAGCAAGTCAAATAGTAAATTCAATTGCATTAGTCTCTTCTTTGTAAAGGCCGATGATCCTTCTTCTTGTTCCTTCATTACTTTTGGATGTCTAAAGTCAACTGTAATTGATGTTATTCTCCAGTTGTTGTCTCTCACTCCCCTGACATACGGGATTATCTGGGCATCCCATGACGAGCCTTCGTACATTAACCATGATCTTGACAAACTTGCTTTTAACACAAATGGTCCAAATAACCAGTCTATACTCTTTGCACCTTCAGATTGGAATCCTTCGGCGGGCAATTGCTTTGCTAATAAGTTAAAGTGGTAGTTACCAAATGATTCACTGTGATACTGTTCTATAGGATATGTTTGTTTGAAGAGTTCATCATTCCTCTTTGGTATAACTACATCTGTTTCACCATCAAGTATTGGTTTTGCAATTAGATGTATATGATTTAGTAAATCAACCTTTTCGGGTTCGGTGAAACATATCACTGCATTATTCAGTGCATCTCCTCTATCATTATTATTGTCTCTAAGCAGAGTAACTGCCATTGCTATTGACTGTCTTAACGCGCCGCCCTTACCAATAAACTTTTCTTTATCTTGTTGATATACATGTATATAACCTCCCGTTTGTAAGAATTTTGTTGCAACTTGATTATGATTTGGAGAGTCGTCTACTATTATCAAATGTATATTGTTTTTATTTGCAAGTTTACATAAATCTATAGCAAGATTGAATCTAATGTCGGAAATGTCGGGATAGTATGTAGTAGTAACTACAACTATCTTTTGAGAGATTTCTTCGCGGTCTTCTGCGGACATTATTGTAGTACTTGATTGTTTCTGTTCGTTGTTGGTATTAACTTTACCAAAATTGAATAGGAGAGATGTTTGATCAAGTAAAGAAACGATGATGAATACACCAATGATAATCGTGACAACAAGTAGCAAATGTTTGTTATTGCTGTTTTGATATTTATTTCGTATTGATATTAGTACCATTCCTCAACTATTGTACTTATTATCATCATCGCAAGTACGATATATAGCTAACAATATCAACATATAACAACAACGTGTTGTCTGTCCGTCGATGTGTTTGATTCTTTGACGGACTCTCTCTCCGGCATAATCAACATCTTAATCATATATATCTATCGGTGAGATATTATATAACTCTATATAAGTCGAATGTATTACATAAGTACATACAACTCATTTATCAAAATTTTCATTGCTGGTGGTCTTATGAGGACTCGCATCAGGCGGTGTGTATTTCAGGAGAAGATGGGGATACCTCTAGGCATACGAATGCGAGCATCACTTTATGGCGATGTGAGAGGTTATAGGCGTTGACTGCCTCTGGCCAACATGGCCATGCAGATAGCATTCAGCTAATATACAATAACAAGGATATTACAATGCAATGAGATGGCTTAGATCGGAGAATCCCAAGGCATTGGCGAGTGGTGGCATAGAGGATGCAAATGGGTAGTGATCTGATGTGACTTATTTACACACTCTATGCCAGAAAATGAGATCAGTGAATGAAAGATCTTGTCTAACAGAATCAATGAGTAGCCTCCTTGCAAATCAATAGCCCCATACTCTCATAATATTTCCAATCGGAATCATTAATTACTATTGCAATAACTCTCTCCAATTGAAAACAAATCCAAATCATGATTCTACAAAAGCTATCTGCTGTGGCGATAGCCGCACTCCTATCCATCTCTTCACCGGCATCGGCTGTAGATTCATCATTGCAATTGCAAACCACCGGCCGTCGTCATCTAAAGTCAAACAAAAACATTGCACAGCAGATTAAAGATGATAAGGCCAAAGGTATTAAATCTAAATTAACAATTGAAGCCAAAAAGGCTGGCGGACCACCCGGCCAAACGTCTTCGTTTAAGGTCCATCTAGTTGACAACGCCGTTCAAGTGGGTGCCAAAGTCATTACCAACACCGGAGAAACTCATGTAGTTGGCGTCGATGAAATCGATGATATGCTCGTTACCGATGACGATTCTATTGGTTTGATTGCTGTTAAAAAGAATGGTAAAACGCATGGTATCATCGTCAACAATAAGCCCGAGGCGAACACAATCATCTCTCAGGACGATAAAGCCGAGGTAAGTCTGTTTTTAAATTTGTGCATATGATGTGCACAGTTATAAATACAGACACTAGACTAACACATATCATATATTCCCTCTCTCCCTTCCCCTCTTCAATATAACACCACTATAGGTATTTGCATATGACGCTCCAACATTTGAAGAACCAGAATGGAAATGTTCCTCACCCGATCATAAACATGACATTCATGAACCCGAGGAACCTGTATCCGTTTCTGAATTGGGAGGAGATGATGCTGAAATGATCGATCGTCATTTAGGAGAACATCATCATCATCATCATGACGATCATGATCACTCTCACCATGACCACGGTCATTTAAATGTACACAATGCATTAGATGATTTACGCCGTCAACTTCGTGGATCGTCAGTACGTTTGGGGAAGAAGCAGCGTGTGCTTCAAACCGGTGCTCCCTACGAGTATCAAGTGGATGTATATGTTGAAGTTGATCAAGACTTGTGTAATACACAGGGTGATACAGTCGTATGTCCTGGTACCGCGACAGAGAATTATGGTAAGTAAGGATTCATATATCATGAACTATGATTTGTTGTTTATGAATCTCAACATATTGTTTGTCTTGTTTCTCTTAAGTGAATGCAATCTTCACCGGGGCCAATACAGTATACGAACCTGAGATTCATACTCATCTCAATGTCATTGCCATTGCATACACTGACCTGTATAATAGTGCTACCAGCACACTCAATGCGCTTGAAGATATTATGCGTCCGACGTTTGCTACGGCATATGGCCAACCATTCCATTACGAAGGTGCTGATTTACATCACGCTCTTCTTGGTAAAGGTCTCGGGGGTGGTATTGCGTATGTAGGAACCCTTTGTCGTTCGGATTATGGATTTGGCTTATCCGCAAGTTTAACTGGGAGTTATACAAGTATGGATGCAGCCACGGTGTGGGATATGAAGGTGTTTACGGTAAGACTCCTGTTTTGTTTCCTCTTCTTATCTAACTAATACCCCGTAGATGTACTCACCCTGTTCTCTACTTTTCTCACTTCACATCCCCAATAGCATGAGTTGGGACATAACTTTGGAAGTGGACATACGCATGATATTAACCAGTACGATCCAGTAGTTGATACTTGTGGTACGACCTGCCCCGCTTCTGTTCCATCGGACAGTGCAACTATCATGTCCTACTGTAATCAATGTGCAGGATACGGTTCCATTGAATACACCTTTGGAGGCACGTATGTTTCTGGTGATCGCAAGGTTGCCTCTAGTTATTCGAATGTGCCATTAGCTGGATCTGTCACAAACAACGCCAAGCGAGTGAATGTCGAGATGTACAATCATGTTCGAACCTCGACAGATTCGTACTTCCCTGGATGCCTAGATGTTACTCCCAAGTGTCAAGTTGATTCTGAATGCCCTGATGAGGCTTGTTCGGTGAACGTTTGTACTGAATACGGCACGTGTGAACTCCAAGCACCCAGTGCTAACTGTTGTGGGAACGGCGTGTGTGATGGCCAAGAAGACTGGCAGAGCTGCCCTCAAGATGGTTGTTCTCCTCCTCCCGGAGATTGTAGTGCTGGTGGATGCCCAACCATTACAACCGAGTTCTGCTCAAGTTGCAATGGCGGCGTGACCAACATGTTCAAGGTCACTGCCATTGCTGATCTTGTGATTACAAGACTTACTACCCTCACCTACGCAGTTGGATCTGGATCTGTCAAGGTCTTCGGAAAGAGTGGTGACTATACCGGCAGTGAGTACAATGCTGCCGCATGGACTCAGCACTACAGTGGAAACATTTCAGTTGGATCTTGGTCGCAAGTTGCCCTCCCTCGGTTCACTGATACCATATTCGTTCCGGCTGGTTCGTCATACTCGTTTTATGTCTCAAGTACACTGAGTGGTGGTTGGAACATGCTTTTCACCGCTGGTCTTACAGAGGATACCGTGTTTACACAGAACTCTGATATGCAAGTCTATGTTGGAAAGGGTGGAACTTGTGTGTCCCCTGGAGACGGAGGATGTGGTATGTACTCGGGTGGAGTTTTATTCAATGGAGTGCTTGAGTACAGTATTGTGGCTTCATCTACCCCAGCCCCTGTGACGCCTGGGCCTACAGTGAGTCTTTCCCCGTGTGATATTCTTCATAGTTACACATCTTTCTCATCTTTATCCTTCTTCAACTCTGTAATAGCCTAATCCTACCGATGCTCAGGTCACTCCAAACCCTGTTACAAGTAGCCCAATTACTTCCAGTGTAAGCATCCTGATCTAATTGCTTCAGTTGAGTATATCAAGAGTCTATATCCTAACATACTTCTTCTCTTCCTGTTATCTCTAGCCTGTGACTCCGGCTCCGAACACGGGAAGTGTAAGTTTCAATACTGATTTAGTATTATACATTTTGAGAATCAAGAGTTCTTATCCTAACACTTCTTCTCTTCCTGTTATCTCTAGCCAGTCACACCTAGTCCGGTTACGGTAAGGCAATGTGATAGAATGATTATCATTGGGGATACCCAAAGGATACCACATCTTGTTTTGTGTCATTTTTTCTAATATCTCACTATTAAAACACCACACCCGCATCTCTTCTTCTATTAATAGCCTGCGCCTACTGATCAACCTGTAACGCCTGGTAAGTCCGCTTTTGTATTGTTTTATCATATGAAGTCTCTATGATTTGGCTCTTCATTTGACCTGTATTGCCTTGTGACGTTGACGTTAAGCCTAAATAACCCACATGTACTAACATATGTTAAACAATCATCTCTCTTTCGTCTTCGTAAATCGTGATAACGCACACCTTCCAGCTCCGGTAACTTCTAATCCAACAAATCCACCCACGCCTCCACCATCTCCACCACGTAAGTATTTGTCTCACTTCAGATGTGTCCTGTACTTGTTCTGTAATGGACCAATCTGATACTTTTTTTACTGACTTAACATATGAATATAGCCACACTAGCTCCGACTCCCGAGCCCACGCCTTTTCCAGTAACTAGTAATCCAACCAATCTTCCCACACCCCCACCATCTTCGCCGCGTGAGTATTGTGTACACTTAATGAGTCTTTTCAAATGTCTACTGCGATGCTTGTTTCTATCTCAAATCT